>ENA-UOWO01004994-UOWO01004994.1-activated-sludge-metagenome-genome-assembly--contig:-NODE-4994-length-14314-cov-13.104636_pt1 | contig 14314 bp, 11 predicted proteins | sample MGYA00238148_ERZ761564 | MGnify/ENA primary metagenome ERZ761564 (study PRJEB28885, sample SAMN05720194) | activated sludge metagenome | isolation source: Anaerobic digester | place: USA...
TCTGCTTTTTTTGCACCATCTTCATTATTATTATTCTCAGTAATGACAATTACTTTCTCGCCCGGCTTTTTATAATTTAAATTTTTTCTGGCTTCCAGTTCCACAAATTCTTCACTTTGCACATAATTCAGCATGCGCGCTAGTTTAAAATTTGATTGCTCCAGTGTTAAGGCCTCATTTCTTAATTCTAAAATTTTTTCATTAATTTTTTTCTGTCTTTGCATCTCACGGTTATATGACAACAAAAGCAACACGATTAAAGCCAAACTTAAAATAATAAACCAGCGTGAATAAAAAAAAGATAAAAATTTTGAAGTTTGTTTTTGCATGCTTTTATTATAGCATAAAAACTAAACCAGCATCCAAGCTACCATGCTAAAAATAACAAAAAAGGACAAAATTATCCAAAAAACTTTTACAACTTTTTTTCTTTTCATATTTTTATTTTTTTAAATCTTATTTATCTTTTTAAAACTGCCAAATAAGCCTCAGGCGGTATATCCACCTTGCCGTGCCCTAGTGCCAACATTTTCTTTTTACCTTTTTTCTGTTTCTCTAAAAGTTTTATCTTTCTTGACACATCACCGCCATACAAATAACCAACCACGTCTTTACGATACGGTGCCACGCGCGCTGAAGCAATCACCTTGCCACCCTTTTGATGACCGATGTTTTGATAGCCCAAAACCGCTTGGATTCTAATTTCAAACATCTGCCGCGACAAAGTATCTTTTAAGGCATCCACAATTTTGCGACCCACTTCGTAAGCTGCATCGCGATAGACAATCGTTGCCAAAGAATCTACCATCTCATCTGATACAACAATATCCAATCTTTCAACCGCGCATGGACGATAGCCCAGTACTTCATAATTTAGTGAGGCGTAGCCCGAAGACACGCTTTTTAGTTTATCATAAAAATCAGTCAGCAAAGCAGAAAGCGGCAATTCATAGTGTAAATTAATTCTGGTTTCCGAAAGATAGTTTGTTTCCGTGTGTTGACCGCGTTTTTCCGCCACCAATTTCATAATACCGCCCAAAAACTCTTTCGGTGTAATGACATCAATTTTTACCCACGGTTCTTCGACCGAGACACTATTTAAATTATTTGGCAATTCTTGCGGTGAACGAATAATGCATTCTTTATTTTTTTCTATTAACTTATATGCCACGCTCGGTACAGTCACCATTAGATCCAACTGATGTTCACGCCTTAAGCGTTCCTGAATAATTTCTAGATGCAACAAGCCCAAAAAACCACACCGAAAACCAGGACCCAAAGCCGGTGAATTTTCTGGCTCAAAATAAAGCGAGGCATCGGTTAAACGTACTTTTTCCAAACCCTCACGTAAATCTTCCAACTCCACACCTTCTTTACAAAAGAAACCAGCAAACACCATGGGTTTAACTTCTTTATAACCAACTAAATGCAAGGTACTAGCTTGCAACTTATCTGTATTTTTTATAATCGTGTCGCCCACCTTACAAGAAGATATGTCTTTAAAACCTGTAACTATGTAGCCAATTTCACCAGCTTGAAGTAATTCGCTTTTAACCATCTGGGGTTTAAAATAGCCCACCTCCAAAACCTCACTGTCTGTTTTGGTACCAATTAAATAAATTTTATCACCCCTTTTGATTTCACCGTTCATCAATCGCACATAAGCCACGACTCCCCGATAATCATCATAAACCGAATCAAAAATTAATGCCTGAGCTGGTTTATTAATTTCACCGGTTGGCATCGGAACTTTTAAAACAATTTCCTCTAAAATTTTATCCACTCCCTCCCCGGTTTTACCTGAAGCATAAAGTATTTTAAAATCATCCTCCAAACTTTCTACCAAAATTTCTTTTAGTTCTTCTTCCACTTCTTTGACCCGAGCGCTTGGCAAATCAATTTTATTAATGACTGGAATAATTTTTAAACCCTGTTCCACCGCCAAATGATAATTAGCCAGTGTTTGTGCTTGCACACCCTGCACAGCATCCACCAACAAAATAGCACCTTCCACTGCCGCTAGTGAACGTGAAACTTCATAAGCAAAATCTACATGACCCGGCGTATCAATCAAATTTAAAATGTATTTTTCTTCTTTTGTATTGAGTTGATAGTCCATCCTCACTGGTTGCAATTTTATGGTAATACCCCGTTCGCGTTCCAAATCCATTTGATCCAAAAGCTGCTCTTTCATTTTTCTTTTTTCCACGGTTTTGGTCACTTCCAAAAAACGGTCAGCCAAAGTTGACTTACCGTGATCAATGTGGGCAATAATGCAAAAATTCCTCATATTATTCATGTCCTTATTCTATCAGAAAAAACATAAAATTACAAAAATAAAAACCCTGCTTTTAAATTAAAAACAAGGTTTTTATTTTCTGGTCTTAAAGGTGTTGGCTGGCTCCCTAAAGAGCCGTCCAAGGTTTGGGATTAAAATGAAGATTTTGAGAAGAGAGATTTTGAATTGTTCAAATTTGGCGTTCGCTATTGCTAGCAAAGTGCCAGTAATTTGATTTAATCCTAAACTCGTTTTAACCAACACCTTTAAAACCAAAAAGTATCCACCGTGGCTATTTTGTAGCATACCATAAAATTAGACAAAACGCTAGCGCTTTGTCTAATTTTTGACCACTCACTTGGTGTGTAAAACATTCACAGATCTGGAGATTAGCTTAGTGCGTCCGGAGAAGTCGCACTAAATATAACCATGAAAATTAATTCCTAAAATTAGGAGCATGGTTTAAAGGAGTAAATCTTTTTCTAATAAATTAGAGTGATTTACAAACAATCCGTCAAAGGAGTGAATCGAGCTAAAGCCAAATTCTTCCTTTTCTAGACTGCGAACTAATCTCCATATCTGCAATCATTTTAAACCTACAAATATGAAGACTGTGTTTAATACTATCCACGAGGGACAATACCAAACAGCAAATCTTCAAATTAACGGGTTCAAAAAACAAAAAATCTCTTTTCACTTGAAAATGAAGAAAAGAGATTTTCTGCCATCTTTATTTCTCTCTTCTTCAACTAAAGAGAGTATAACATATAAAGAAAAAGTTGTCAATAGACAAAATGTGGATAAGTTAATAAATTGGCTAATATAGAACAATAATAATACATCTATTTTTCTATCACCACTCCATAATACCCACTAGTTGTCAAATTAGTTGAAAACATAACTTGCTGATTATTAACCTTGAGTTCATCACTGGTCATGGTGTCTTGAATAGAAAAATCGCTCGGTAAAATCAATTGACTATTAAAATCAATACCGCTCATCCCCAATTGTTTATCCGCAAAAAAAGTATATTTAAACTGTTCATTTTTATTTAAGATAGCACTCACCCAACTGGCAATCCGGCTTTGGTTATTTTTAAGCGTCATTTTAAAAGGTAAAAGATATTTTATTTCTACCACTCGGCTTTGTCCTGGCGCGACTTGTATCCAGTTACCAAAAACTGTTTTATTAAATTCCTGACTAATACGTGTATGCGAGGCTTCATCAATGGAAACATCTTTTTCCACTTCAGCCAAAGTTTTGTCTGGTATTAAATTATCCGTCGCTGCGGTAAATAAATAATCTGGATTAAAGTTAAACCCACTAGTTGAAATTAATTTTGCCCCTTTCGGTACATAAAAACGCACATAATCAACATTATTATCCTTTTCAAACATTTTTTCTGGCGAACCTTGATGACTGCGTGTTAATGAGATTGTGTCTATAATTGAACCGTCCGCTTGTATTTCAGCCGTATGTTTAATTTGATTTTTTATGACCCCATCAGCCTTACCACCAGAAATATTAGTATGCACAATCATCAAATAATCCTGTTCTGGAGTTATTTCTTGTAAACGACCGCTCCAATTAAACCGATCCACCACGGCTTGTTCCAGTGGATCAATAAAATATAATAAAACCTTTTTTTCTGTCAAAGCTTGGCTCAAAGATAAAATATTCTTAAAATAATCCTGACCATCAGCACTAATCAAACGCTGTAACAAAATTGGTGTCATATCAGCAATAATTTGTTTGGGTTTATTTTCCTCTCTATCATATTCAATTTCCACCGCTGCTTGTACCTCTTGAGTAAAATTATCAGCTGTTAAAGTCTTGCTATAATCTTTCATTTCTAATGGCCCAGTATTTTTTAATAGATCTTCCACCACATCCTGCGTTAAAGAAATAACACCATCCACACTGGAACCTCCGGCATTGTTTTCATAAAACCAAACTATTTTTGCAGCCGAAGTCGGCCAATCAGGAAACCAGTTAGCATTCCAAATTTGCCAGGCTGGTGAAAAAACTTGCAACGGCATGGGTGCCGCGACATTGGTCTGGCTAGAACCTTTTAAATCATACAATCCTCCACCCGGTACATCAATTTTCTTGACTTTACCACGCGCAATGTCAACCACCGCAAACGACCCCATAAAACCACCGGTTGGCCGCAGTTCATTTGAATTTTGAAAAATTACCAGATAACGTTTGGTTTCTTCAGCACCCAAAAAATTTAAAGAAAACCCCAACAATTGACGTAATTCATCATAACCTTTTTTGATAAAACCCACACTATCTTTAATTACCAACATTTCAGCTTGTTTATCTTGTGGTAATTCTTTTATATCAGTTTTGGCTAAAATCTCGGTTAATTCATTAAAATTAACTTCTTCCTGATCTAAAATATTCTTAAAATAACTAATACGGCTGGTCAAATCAAGATCATTTATATTGGTACATTTTTCTGTTGCATTTGGTAAGGAATCACAAATTTCGGTCTTTGCGCTAGCGTCAACCGTTGTTTTATTAAAAATAGCCAAACCGCGTGTCAACTCTTGACCAATGCCAGCCGCCAATTCACCTGCCCGTAATAAATTTCCACCATTTTTGACTTGTGGTATCAAATTCACCAACCAACTATTCAAAACTCCCAAACCATCAACTTCAGTTTGTGCCAACTTAAAAGAAGTTTCAGCTTTTTTAAACTGTTGCAAAGCCTGGGCCATATCCTGTTGCGACAGAGTTTTAGCAGCATTTTTAAAATAATCAACTCCCAGTAAAGACGCGCCCAAAACACTGCCTTGCACTGTTTTACCTTCTTGATACAAATGCCAAGCGCCAAATGGTACCACGACCACTACCGCTAGGACTAAAAAACTTAAAATCGGTTTAAAATTAAATCTATTTGTTCTAATTACAATTTCAGGTGCATCGGTGTTGACGGCTAGTTGACGAACAGCATTACGGTTTCTAAAAATGACGCTGATTGAATCGACTAAATAACTAAACATTTTTGTAATATAAACTAAATTTAGCCGCAACAACTTTGTCGTCTGTATAAAAATAAATTTTACAACCAACCAAATCCCTTTTAAAATACTATCCACCACAAAATCCAAGAATCTAAATGGTGCAGTCAAAATACGCCAAATTTTATAAAGTAATTTTCCAAAAACCGTTAAAACCGCATCAAAAAATCCAATCTTATTTTTTATGCCATAGGAAGCGGGGCTTGTTGTAGTATTAAATTGAGTTGAGTTTAAAAAATCATTTGCAAAATCAACCTTTAAATTTCTATCTTTTTTAACACGCCGAACATTGTCTTTGAGTTCTTTCATGTGCACCATTGTCATGACATCGTTTGGTAATTCAAAATTTAACACACCCGCAATATTAGATTGATTTTTAATCTTTGCTTGACTATCCCATAGGTACTCTACTTCATCTGACCTACTATCCGCGTTGGCAGTTGTAATAATTTTTGGTAAATTTTTTTTCAAATCCAAAACATAAGCCGATGGTTCTCGTGCATCGCGCACCAGCACCTTATGTAAACCGCTCAATGGTTTTGCGGTGGTTGTTTTTTCTTCTTTGGCTGCTTTAACAAGATTACCATTTTCTTCACTCCACGGAAAAATATAATTATCATTAAACTCAGGTAAAACAATTTTTTCTTTCAACTCTTCCCACGACAAAACTGGCGCTTTTTTTTCTGTTTCTATTGTGCCCTGTGTTTGATTTATTGATTGTTGATCTTTAACATTCATCGCTCCCACATCAACTAATTCTAATTCTGCATCATCTAAAACTGACGTGGAATTTTCCATCTGCATTTCATCTTTTTTTGTGGCTAAATTTGGTACCACCGGTGCAGCTGGCAAATTAATTGCCACATAATTTTCATCATTAACACTGGTTGCTAAAATTTGTGGCAGTGCCATTGATAAAACATGGTTTTTCTGCGGCCGGCCACGACTTTCTTTTCTTGGCGCATATTTAAATACCCATTCCTCTTGAGGTGTTAAAATTTTATGCGGACGACCGCGTTGTCTTACCTCTTGGCTGCTAACAACTTCAGCGTCTATCTCTTTTTTTGGTCGACCACGCGGACGTTTGGTCAAATTCTGCAAAGCTAAAATTTCTTCCGCACTTAAAATTTTATGCGGACGACCACGTGGTAATTTTGGTTTATTCAAAACAGCGGCCAGCTCTTCAGAAGTTAAAACTTTTTTCGGTCGGCCTCTGCTTTTTTTTATATTTATTTCTTGTGTTTCCACTTTTTATGTTTTAATTTGATAAAGTTATCCACCAAGCTCAATTATGCTTATATTATACTATAAAAATAATAAAAAATAAATTAAAAAATAATTAAAAAATAATTAAAAAATAAAAAAATCCTATTTTTAAGGATTTTATTAAAATTATTATTTTATCTTTTGTTAATACTCTTTTAAAAGAGCCAACAAATCTTCTCGCTGCAACAAACCAGCTTGAGCTCCGGGTTGATTAATAACAGCAGCTGCGTTCAAGCTGGCTGCCAATAATGCTTTTTGGACATCTTGTTTAAAAAAATTAAAAGCCCACACAAATGTGGAACCAAATGCATCCCCCACTCCCACCGTATCTTTTTTCCGCAAACTTACAACCGGCTGGTAAAACAAATCTTTGTCCATCAAGGCGTATGCTCCCAGCTCACCAGCCGTTAAAACAATGACCCCAGAACAATAATTACGCAAATCCATTAAAAGTTTTCTGGGATTTGTATTAACTATTTTATTAACTCCCAAAAGTTGAACGGCCTCGTCTTTATTAACAATCAAAATATCAGTATTTTTTAAATAATTTTTTATTTTTTCTAAACCAGCTGCCAATTGTAAATTACCTGGATTCCAAGCCACCCGCCCAGCACATTTTTTGGCTCCAGCAAAAATACCATATAAAATTCTTTCCCAATTTTCACCTGACAGTGCGGCCAAATAAATCCAAGCTGGCTTCAAATTTTGGATTTGTTCCAGCTTGACTTTTAAATCCTCATTGGCCCCACGATAAGTGAACAAAACATGGTCTTGTCTTTTTTTGCCGTAAGTTATTAAAACTGAAAAACCACTTACCTGCTTAACCGTTGAAATAAATTTTGTATTAATTTTTTCACGCTTTAAATTAGCAATAATATTTTTTCCTGTCTGGTCATCACCCACGGCAACCAAAGCTGTCACTGCCGCTTGTAGCCGCGCCAAACAAACCGCGCTATTGGCTGCCCCACCACCAAAAGTAATTGCCACATCCTTAACATTAATTTTGGCGCCATATTCAAAACCAACCAATTTTTGCTTGGTTAAATCATTGTTGATGTTATCAATTAACACACCCGCATCTGAGTGAAAAGCAACATCCTGCACTGCCCCACCCACAGTTAAAACTTTAAAAATATTTTTTATTTTCATACAAATAAATTATAACACTATTTTTATACATTGTTTATAGCCAAAATATAGTTTTATATATAAATTTATAAACTCAAAAGCTTGCCATTTTCTTTTAACCATTTTTGCCGTATTTTATAATCTGGCATAAATCTTTTAACTTGCTGCCAAAATTTGGCCGCATGATTTTTTTCCACCACATGAGCCAGTTCATGCAAAACCACATAATCAATCACCGCAAGGGGTGCCATGGCCAGCCGCCAACTAAAATTAATTGAACCACTCGGCCCGCATGAACCCCACCGCTTTACTGCGCCAGTAATTTTTATTGTTTTATACTTCCAACCAGTCAATTGGCTGTAAAATTTAGCTCTATCTGTAATTATTTCCAAAGCTCTTTGTTTATACCAAGCTGTCATTATTTGTTTGGCCACTTTTAAATATTTGGTTGGAAAATTTAAAACATCTGTTAAAACAATATTCTCCCCATGCCAAATTTTTAATTTATACAACTGACCTAAATATAAAAAAACTTCCCCATCTACAAATTCTTTATTTTTTATAAATTTAGCTTGTTGTAAAACCTGCTGTTTTTTTTTATCAATCCAAGTTCTTTTTTTAAAAACCAAATTTTGGATATATTCCAAACTCACTCTCAGTGGAGCACGCACGATTAACGAGGCATCATTTGACACCACCAGAGCAATAGTTTTTCTGGACGAACGAATTATTTTATCAATTTTAATATCTGCCATAAAAAGTGTCTATTTTTTTATTTTGCTTTGCCATTCAACAATCTGGCCGATTTTAATCTCAAGCGGATCGGCTGGTCTTAGATTTTTGACTTGTTTTTTGTTTAAAATTGAAAAATGCTTTACCTCATCCAAATATTCCGGTATATAATCAATTTCTTCTCTGGTTGTCATCCAACCCATTTTGTCAAATTTTTTTAAATTCACGGGCCCAGAAAAACTGCGTAAATTTTTTCTACCAAAATCATCCAAATATTCATGAAAAAAACTCATAACTAATTCACGAATTGAATTGTAAAGTGGCTCGCGATAACGCAACACTGCATGGTTGGTTTTGGAAATCGCGCCCCACTTACCAGCTATTTTAAAAACAGCCACCACATGATCAACGTCATATTTTTCGTCAGCTTTTAAATCAACCACCAGAGGCGGAAAACCATTTACGCGCAACATGAACGCGGCCAAAATTGCTCCTTCTGCACAATGGCAAATCCCTTTTTCCAAAACCATACGAGGAGATAAATAGGTATCACCATCTTCTTCAAAATTTATTTTTAAAGTATCTAGAAAATCTTGGATTTTGGTCGGTGTATTAAATTTTTTAAAAAATTTTATTTCTGTTTGAGAAAGTTTTTCCAACATAAAAAATAATTCCTTATTTATTAATTTTCTCACTTTTAACTCTTTTAAGCAAATAAAAAAGCCCCTGTATCGTGGATACAGAGGCCAACCTTCAACCCAAATATCTTCTCAAAGGCTCCCTCCTAGACGGCAGACGCAATAAATTAAGCGCCTTATCCAGTCTTTGTCTAATCGCCTCTGGAGTTCGCCTTAGTTCGCGGGCAATTTCCTGTTGATTCAGAGGCCGAGCACCACCCAACCCGAAATAAAGTTCAATCACCTCTCTGTGTTTAGGTTTAAGGGTCCAAAGAGCCTCCTCAACCTCGATACGGAGAGATAATTTTATTAGCTCAATATCCGGCGGCTCGCAAGAGTCATTAACGAGCAAGTCAATCAGACTACCACTGGGCTGAATCTTAAAAAGACCGCCGCTTAGAAACCGCATCTCATCTCCCCTAGAACCGAAAGGTTCATCAAGAGAGAGGTGTCGCGCGGAAATCTTGAGAGCGTCTGCCACTTCATATGAGCTTATGTCCATATGGATGGCGATTTCATCCATACTGGGTTCACGGCCATACTCTTTTTCAAGAGCTTCGAGCGCGCGGCCGACCTTGTTAATCGCTCCAATGCGATTGATTGGCAGGCGCACCAAACGAGATTGCTCCGCCAGTGCCTGCAGAATCGTTTGACGAACCCACCACACGGCATAAGAGATGAATTTGAAACCTCTGGTTTCATCAAAGCGCTGGACTGCTTTGATGAGCCCAAGATTGCCTTCGCTGATCAAATCCTGCAACGGCAATCCCTGGCCCTGGTATTCCTTGGCGACGCTGACGACAAATCGCAGGTTGGCCTTGACGAGCTTGTCCAAAGCTTCTTCGTCGCCCTTGCGAATACGACGGGCCAAAGCGACCTCTTCTTCCGGAGGCAGCGGCGAAAATCCGCCGATCTCCTCCAGATACTTTTCAATCGATTCCTTGGTCCTGGTTTCGGCTGGTTTTTTCTTTTTTCCCTTCATCATAATACTTCCCTTTTATCTATTTTGAATGTTTGGTTTACCTATAGGGATAAGCGCCGTTGCAATAGCAGCGGGCAGATAAATAAGCACCGCCGGTGGCCACGAATCAGCCACGAATGATAATACAAATAATAAACAAAACGTGACAAAAACCCCAATCTTTGCCCAATCTGCGTGTTTCCCCCATTCCCATTCCTTTGGCAGCAAAAATAATGCGGTCAAAAGCATGGCCTGAACAGCCATACCGGCTTTGAACCACTGCTGATGGCCGATATAAACCACCAGCAAATAAAAAGCATATCCCATCCCGAGCCAGAATGGGTGTTTTGCAAGATAGAGCATCGACTTTATAATGGCTACAACAAAAAACACAATAGCCAAAATCGATACCCAAATCAAATCAAAAAACAGTTCCATAATCCACCTCCCGTTGTGTTAATGAGCAATTGTTGAAAAAGAACAATGTTTGATTCTAAACTAACATATTAACACCAAAAAATCAAGTTTCAATTTAAAAACAAAAAACCCGCTATTTAAGATGGTTTTTTACATAAAAATATATTTTGTAGATTTTTATTTTTTTATCTTCTTATACACCAACAAAATTAGTTTGCCCAGGAGAAAACCCAAAATAGAAATTCCAATGCTAATAATAAAAATTTTTAATGACCAAAGAGATAACCATCCTAACAATACAAAACCAACCAACCATATTAACCAAAATTTTCTACCAATAAAGATTCCAATAAATAATCCAATAAAAAATAAATATCCCCAAATAGAACCGCCTAAAAAATTATTAAATCCTTCACCACCTATAATAAACATTGTATCACCAATGTATGACCCAACCACATATCGATATAATTTACCAATCAAACCACTAAAAATTAAACTTAATATCAGTGAGCTAACATAAATGACGATAGCTTGTAAAACAATAGGTAATGGTTTTTTAAATTTATTCATAAAATTAACATTTTTTCTCTGTCATCCCCGCGAAAGTGGGGATCCAGAGACTATCAAGTGATAAATTATTTATATTGTTGAATAAAAAGATTAAAATCTTTAATTAAAATATCATAAGACGCCTGATTTATTTTTTTAGTCTTTAACCACACTTTTAATAAATTTTCTACCACTCGCACATCAGTTAAAATTAAATTTTGATAAATCTTTTTTTGCCAATCCTTGTTGGCCGCAGCCAACCTGCCTTCCCATCTTTTGGCTAAATTAAGTTGTGTGATTAAAATTTTATCCAAATTTTTCTGTTTAAAACCACCGCTAGCCGCAATATTTTTAACATCCTTAATTATATCATCAATAGTAATTTTTGTCTTAATTTCTTCAATGACGACTGGCGCAACTGCAGTATTATCATAATTAATTTTATAATTTTGCACCTCACCTGTTGCAATTGTGCCATGCACCAAACTCTGCTGCTCGCCCGAGTTATTAATGCTATCTACAGACAAACCATAAGCTCCACCACTGTCTATGCCCAGCACATTAATTTTGTATTCACCATTGATTGGATTTTTAATAAAAACAAAACCACTTGCCTCATCAAATAAAGATTCGGGAATACCTTCCAAACCACTGCTATCAGTAAAATTAGTACCCGTCACTTGCCCATTTTGATCAATGACCTGAAATTTAACTGGCGAGTGCACATAAATTAAAAGCAATTTTTCAACAATATTAGCCCTAAAAATTTCAGTTGGCCATTTGCCAGTTAAAGCCTGAACCACATGACGCTGACATTCTGTGGGCATGGCACGATGTATTGGACCACCTTCACAGACAACTTTGGTTACGCCCGGCAATCCATCCGCACTAAGCATTGGCACTGTGCCATCGCCAGCTCCATATTCCAAGCCTTGATCAGTGGCGGTATTACCATAATTTTCCGGATAACCGTGTAACCATTTATTATCAGTAACATCTGGGTCGGCCACGGTTCTAATCGAAGCAACTGTATCTCTTGTTTGATAATCACTCACAATGTTGGTAACCCTGACTCTTTGTTTTAATAAACTTACACCTGCAATTGAATTTAAATTTTCCAAAAAATTATTTTGCGCATAATTTTCAGTTGGATATGTTCTAAAAACCCAATTTTCGCCCTCTTTCTTTTTTAGATAATCATAATTTGGTAAAAGTTGACCCAAAGCTACAACTTTTTCTCTAACGTAATTTATTACATCAGTATAACCATTCAATAGTGCTTCGACACCAAAATATGCTTTCGCTACCAATTCTTCTTGTTCTTGAAATCCTTCAAATGCTTCATATTTTTCATAAGCTTCTGGCGAACCCAACTGTGGTGTGCCAAGAAAAATTAATTGATCCACATCATCAGCGTAATCAGTGCCTTGAATATAGGCGCGAGCCACTAACCCACCCATAGAATGTACCACCAAGTCCACCTTGCTTTTACCAGTAATCTGTTTAACTTCGACTATTTTTTGCTTTAAAAGTTCAGCTGTAATATTGTTGTCCAAACGCCAATTGTAACCCAAAGCAAACAAATTGACATTTTTTTGATAACCCACATTAATTAAAGCCTGCCACAAACTGTCATAGGTGTTTAAAATTGGATCTGGCACATATTCCAAGTTGCAGCCAAACAAATTAGTTACAGGATTGGTTTCACACACCTCTCTTTGCCAGCTACCCAAAATTCCCGGAATTAAAATTACCGGATCTGGCTCTTTGGGAGTCAGTTGGATATTCAAAACAGCCGGATCATACCAGAGACCACTGTGTGGATTAATAATTATTTGCGGTTCAAAATATTCGGATTCTATTACTAATTCAATTTCAGCAAAATAAAAACCTATCTCCGAAAAAATATAATATCCATTATTATCAGTGTATGTTTGATAGCCTCTTGGTCTACCAACTTCACAATAATAAGGTGGTAAATTATCACTTGTTGAACATTCTGTCGCAATATCAAGCTTATTCCATAGAATTAAGTGTATATCAGCCAAATTTTGACCAGTATTAATTTCGCTCACACGGCCTTCTATGGCACCAGGGACAAATATCAGTGCTTTAACCGGCAAAATTTGTGACGCAAAAAAACCGCTGAAAAAAATCGCGGCGAGAGCAAACGTAGTAACTATTTTTTTAATTCCAAAGCTCCGACTGGTCTTAATAATTGCAAGCATAATTTTATTTTTTTATCCACAAAAAATTTTAGTGGATAATTTAAAATCTTATTACTCTTAATTATAACACGTACGCATAAAAAAAGAGACACTTAAAAGCGTCTCTTTTTATTTGCACCTCTAATTAAAATTAATACTTCACAAAATAATTAATCTTGGCTTGCGATTTTAGTGTGGTGATTAATGCTTCGGCGGCTGTATTTAATTTTTGATTGCTAAGTTCAGTTTTTATCTGCGAATTTGCCACGGCTTCCTGTCCGGCCGGAACGGTAATTTTATTATCCGCAATGTATTTTGTCACCTCTTCATCAGTTACTGTCACCTTATCAGCCACTAATTTTTCTACCTGTTTTTGAAAGACAATCTGTTCTTTTAGATCTTCTCTGCTCATGCCTTGCAAAGCCAACGCTGCATCCAAGGTCCCGCCTTGCGCTGTAACTTGGGCTTCAATTGTTTTTATTTGCGTGTCAACTTCCTCATCGCTAACCATTATATTTTTGGCCACAGCTTCAGCATTCACCAATTTGGTACTAATTATTGAATCAATCAAATTTTTGCCAGAGGCTTTTTCCAATTTTTGAATAACTGACAAACGCCCAATTGGACTACCATTGACCGTGGCAGCAATAAATAAACCTTTCAAAAAATACGCTAACACCAGCACCGCAATAACAATTACCGCAATCACAACAGCCTTGCGGTTAATTTTTATCACCTTTTTTTCAGCCTCGGGTTTTTTTTCTAAAACTTCAAAAGTTTCTGTCACTTTTACTGTTTCAGTTGGCTCAGTTGACATTGTAGCATTGTCCATGAAATCGTTTTCCATAAGATTGTTTTTGTCCATAGAATCAAAGTTAATTATTATATTAAAAATTATTATTTTTCTGCGGGACAGGGATTCGAACCCCGGTTACCTGATTCAGAGTCAGGCGTCCCCGCCTCTACGGCGGGTCGCCGATGAGGCGACTACCTAATCATGTTTAACTTCTACTTTCTGCGGGACAGGGATTCGAACCCCGGTTACCTGATTCAGAGTCAGGCGTCCC
>ENA-UOWO01004995-UOWO01004995.1-activated-sludge-metagenome-genome-assembly--contig:-NODE-4995-length-14313-cov-14.051480_pt1 | contig 14313 bp, 16 predicted proteins | sample MGYA00238148_ERZ761564 | MGnify/ENA primary metagenome ERZ761564 (study PRJEB28885, sample SAMN05720194) | activated sludge metagenome | isolation source: Anaerobic digester | place: USA...
TTTTCACTCCGTTTTGTTATGCTATATTATAGATTAAATAAAATATCCTTTTAAATATTTGTATTTATCATATTAATTGTAAATAAATTTATTTAAGCAGGTGAAAAAATGGTATTATACAAATATTGTTCAAGATGTTATTCTTTAAATATTTCAAGAGACCCAAATTCTAATAATCAGAAATGTATGCAATGCGGTAATATTGGGATTATGCCTCAAGATAGTATTGATAAGATTAATGTTATGAAAAAATCAAAAGATGGGCAAAGATATGCAGCAGCATCTCAAAGTGCAAGACCTTTAAGAACTGGTAGTCCAGGTAATGATTGTGAGGTTATTAGAAAGAAGGACGACCCTTATAATGACGATATTGACGAAATCGAAGTTCCAAAATCTAAAGATAATTTTGAAGACGATGAAGAACCAGAAGACAATTTAGAATCTAGGCAATCAAATATTATGAAAAGATCATCTCAGCAGCCAACGCCTGAGAGACACGGGCTTTCTCCAAAAAGCAATCTTTCAGCAAAAGAAAGATTAAAGGAAAAGGGCGGGAAAGACTGGGATTTAGTTTAAATTTAATCAATTTGGAGGAAATAAAATGAAAACCGAAAAAACAAAATGGTATTTTTTAATTGCAGTAGCTTTAATTGTTGGTGCAATTGTTGGTTATCTTGCAACAACTAAATTTTCAACAACAGGAGATGCAAAAATAGGTATCTCTGATAGTTGTGTAAATGAAGTTGATCTTTTAAGAGATGATGCATCCGCGAGATGTTATTGTTCGGTGGGAACTTGTACCTGTGGAGGTGATTGTCCTTATGCGCCAAATGGCACAGAAAAGTGTAACTGGACAAAAAAACAATATTACAAATATGTAACAGATGAATTAAGTAAAAAATAAAATTATTTTATTTTTTCATATTCTTTTTTTAGAAGTAGGGCATCCTGGTGTGGTATTGGACTTTCTGAGATTACAACACCGCTTGCTTTTATTTCTACTAATTTTTCTAGTATCTTTTTGTAAGGGAAGTCGTTTGCTTTGTCTGTTAACATAACATGGTTTCTCTCGCCTTTTGGAGAGTATTCAATTCCTGACATGTGACAATGCATTTGCTTAACATAATCAGGATAGCTATTGAGCTTTTCAAAGAAGGCATTAATGTTTTTCTGATCTTTAAAATAACCATCAAAACGAGCGTGCTGGTGTGAGAAGTCAATTACTGGTAAAACGTTTTCTGCTTTATATTTTTCAAAAAAATAAAAGATATCTTCAAGAGAACCAACTTGTGTTTCTTTTCCTGTCAATTCTAAACCAATATTTATCTTCTCTTTGTTTCCGCGCTTATCAAGTTCAGAAATAATCTTCTCAAGACCAAAAGAAACTTTTTCAAGAACAACAGCCCTCTCTTGTTTTTGAAAAAAACCGGGGTGGAACAATGCAATTTTTGAGCCAATCTCTTGTCCAACTAATAGTGAGTTTGTAATATAGCCTGTGCTGTTTCTAATAATCTCTGGATCAAGAGAACTAAGATTAATATAGTATGGGCAATGAATACTAAGAAGAGTGTTTTTTTCTTCTGCTGTCTTTCTTATCTCTTGTAATTGTTCTTTATTATTAAGCTTAAGATAAACCCCTCTAACAAACTCAATCTCTAAAGCATCAAGAGAAAAAGAAGAGACTTGCATAATTCCAGTAGTTGTCTGATCTTTTATTTTTGGAATGGGGGCATTTGACACACCAGGAATTCCGGCAGTTCCAAAATATAACTTATTCATTCTTCTTCAATCTTTATACAAGAAACCGGGCAACTGTCTGCTGCAACTTGATTACAACCAATCTCTGCAACTTTTGTTTTCTTTGGTACTGGTTTTTCTCCTTGGTATGCCCAGTTATCTGGACAAACAGCAACACAGGCTCCACAACCAACGCATTTGTTTTTATCATGTATTATTTTAAATCCCATTTAATCGCTCCTTAAGTTTTATTATATTAATAAGATATAAAATAAACATGTATTTAAATGTTTCTTTCCTTTATAAATATATTTTAATATTAAAAAACAGATGTATAATGCCTGATAAGTATAAAAAATTCAAGGTCTCAACAGAGAATCCTGGCGAAATTTATAGTTCTATATCAGTGGATTCTAGAGATTTTTCTAAACCTTCAGACAAGCTTACAAAAAGAACATCTGATAAATATGTTACTTTATGTAAAAAAATATACCAAAAATTTCCAAGCCTTGGGGTAAATGGGAAATATAACGAAGAATACCAAAAAGCAATTGATTTTCTTGACTGGGACTTAACTGCAGAAGAATATACTGCAACCACTAAACTTGTTTTGTTTGGAGGGCTATTTATTACATTGTTTATTTCAGGATTATCTTATGCTTTTCTATATACTATCCTGTCAGAAGCCTTTGGTAATTCTATGATGGCTTTATTTTTGATATTTGGACTACCAGCAGTTATTTTTATTTTTGTTTTTCTTTCATTTCAGAAATATCCATTAAAGAAAGTTGCTGATGAGAAGATAAAAGCACTAACTTTTGTTCCTGAAATTTTAGGTTATATGATAATGTCTATGAAGTTAGTGCCTAATCTAGAAAAAGCAATAGAATTTGCTTCAGAACATGGACATGGAAAGATTGCTGAGGATCTTAAAAAATTACTTTGGGAAGTAAAGGTCGGAATAAAAAACAGTGTTGCCGAAGGATTAGATGATTTAGCTTATCGCTGGGGAGATATTTCTATAGAATTAAAGAAAGGATTAATGAAGATTAGAGCATCAGTTATTGAATCTTCAGAAAGCAAGAGATATCAACTTCTTGATCAGACAATGTCTGAAACTCTAGAGTCTGTAAAAGGCAAATTAGAAGATTATGCAAGAACTTTAAATCAGCCAGCAACAATTATGTTTTATCTTGGAATATTATTGCCTTTATTATTGATTATTGTTTTACCTGTTGGCTCTGCATTTTCTGGTTCTGCTCTTGCTCAACCAATTTATTTAATTTTAATTTATAATGTAATTATACCATTAGCTTGTTTTTTCTATGCTCAAGGGGTTATTAAAAAAAGGCCACCAACCTACAATCCACCAAACATACCTTATGATTTTCCAGGGCTGCCAAAAAAGAATCATTTAAGAGTTAAGAATGCTCAAATTAATGTTTTTATAATAATTGCAATACTTCTTGTAAGTTGTGCAGTTATTGGTTTTACGCTACAAAACGCCTATGGTGTGACAAGAGAAAAGATTTTAGAAAGAGAACAGGGCACGACTACACCAAATTGGGATTGTACAAGAGAAGAAAGACAACAACAGCTTCTAGATCCTGCCTTTATATGTGCTGATGAAAGAAATTTTTGGCAAGATCCTAAAAATTCTATAACTCCTTATTATCTAATATTTTTTATATTGTTTGCAGTTGCTGCTTCCATTTCTTTGTGGGCATATGCCACAAGTGTCTATAAAAGAAAAATACAACTAGCAACTGAAAATCAAGAAAAAGAATTTAAAGATGCTCTTTATATTATTGCAAGTAGACTTGGAGAAAACAAGCCAATAGAAGATGCTTTTGAGCATACCAGAAGATTTTTACCTAAGTCTACAGTTGCAAAGGATATTTTTGGTAAAACTGTAGATAATATTAGAGTCTTAGGTCTAACTCTTCAGTCAGCAGTTTTTGATAGAAATTATGGTGCTTTAAAGAACAATCCATCAAGAATAATAACAAGTGCCATGCAATTGGTTGTTGATTCTGTGCAGATGGGAGTTAATGTTGCTGCAAAAACTTTAATTTCATATTCTATGCAGCTAAGAAATACAGACGAGATCAATCGTTTGCTTTCTATTCTGATTGCCGAAATTACAGGAACACTAAATAGTATGGCTAAGTTTATTGGCCCAATTATCCTTGGTGTAACAACAACTCTTCATAAGGTGGTTATTTCTACTCTAGCATCAGTTGCAAGTTCTGGGGCAATACAGGACATGACTCAATCTCTAGAAGGAATAAATACTGCAGAACTTGGAATGGATTTAACGTCTGTATCTTCTTTTGGTACAGCAATCAATGTTGAGGTTATTGGTAAACTTGCAAGTGCAACTTCTTTTACAATTATTGTTGCGATTTATTTGATTGAGATTGTTCTAATAATGACTTATTTTACAACAATGATTGAGCAAGAAAATATGACATTAGTAAAATATAGGATTTCACAAACTCTTCCTGTTGCTGTAATTTTGTTTATAATTACAGTGATATTAGCAAACATGGTATTATGAATTTTAAATTAAGTAAAAAAGGAGATGATTCAGCTTCTGAAGCCTATAGGCTACTTATTGGATTTATTCTTGGTGCAGCTATTCTTGTTATTATTATGAATATGATTAACAGTACACAAAACCAATCAATATTAATAAGTAATCAGAAACTAAAAGAAGGGCTAGTCTCTGCAGTAAAGAGTACAGGAACAAGTGCAAAAACTCCTTTTGTTATTGAGGATTTAATGCTTAAAGGAAGTATCTCTAAAACTACAATTACAAATTATACAGGTCTTCCAGAAGAATGTATGGCTTTTGTTGCTGGTCCAAGGCTTTTTTCCGAAAATGACTTTAATATTATAAGAATAAAACCGAGATATTTGAAAATGGATGTTTGGGCATATTGTGATTTTATGCCCCCAGGAACGACACAGCTACCAGATGGATTAGATACAAACACGCAGGGGCAGCTTACACCAGATCCTGACGATTGTCCGACATACTGTGTATTTTTCTTTAATGTTAAACCAGATAATGGGCTTTATACTACAACCTCTTAAAATTAATATTTATAAACAATACCACACTATAATATTTTAATTAAATACAGAAAATGTGAAAAACCATATGAACATCTTTACTAAAATTTTATTTATTCTTTTAGCAATTGTAATACTTATACTTGGCTTTATTGTTGGAACCTTTATCTTAACTTTTATATTTGTATTATTAATCTTAATGACTTTATTGTTTGTGATTATTTGGTTATTTAATAATCTCGTAAGCCTATTTAAAAGTAGCATAGCTAAACTTATCTTTAAGTCTGTATTCTCTATGGTCGCTACTTATGGTTTAATTACAATATTGTGGTTATTTACTGGTAAGTTCTTTTTACAGATGGATAAAACAATAGCACTTAGTGTTATTTGGGTTATTACGGTTTTAATCTTTGGGGTATTGTGGTATTTATTACACATAAGAAAGCATTCAAAGAAGCACCAATATCTTTGGGATGACTATAAGAGCACTCCAGATAAACTAGATAGTTGGGATGTTCTTTTAATGCTTGTATTGCCATCAATATTAGTTTATATATTTAATTTTGCTCATGCGATAATTTGAGTTTAGGTTAAAAAACAACCTAAAATAAAGATTTACAATCAAGCTAGTTTTTGGTTTATTATTAACTTTAATTTTATTATTAATATAATTATAATTCAATAAACCTTGCAATATCAATAGCTTTTTAAAAGCTTATATCTTCTATTTCTTTTATTTAATCTTAGTACTAAATACTATTTTAAATAAAATTAGTGAAAATATATGAAAAACACAAAAAAAGAAGATCAAGAATACCTTGATTCAATGTTAGAAAAGCACAACATATCTACAAAATACGATAATGAATATTATAGAAAGTTAGATAATACAATTTTACAATGGTGTCCATTTGTATTAATATTATTTATTATTCTTTCTATTTTATGGTCTTCTATAGTCGGCAGTAATAAACAAATAATTAGTTTTTTTATATTTACTGTAATATTTATTTTTGCAGTACTTTATATAATTTTTTCTTTTTTATTTTGGATTGTGGAGTTGTTATCTAAAAAAACTAAAAATTATAAGTTTAATTTAATAGTAAAATTATCAATTTCAATTATTTTAGCAATATTAATTACATATACTGTATCTACCCCAATTTGTGCTGGTTGTGGAGGGAGTACTCCAACAATAGCAACGACACAATTATTAAAATCTTTAATTGATAATCCAGGAGCAGAAAGTTGTACATATCCTGTTACATTTACTATATCAAAATCCACACTTTCAGCAGAAAGCATAACAAGAGATACGGGGTTAGAGCCTGAGCAAGTTTATTTTGCCAATCCTGAAGACATAGTAAATTTTGATGCAATTGATTCTCAATTACTAAAATATACTGCCACATCAAGCAAAAAAGTAGCAATTTGTGCTATTTGTTCGCAAGATGGCAAAACCGGATTAGAGCAAGCACTTCAAGAAAACGGCATAAGCAACACAACAATAAATTCAATAATAGAAGGAGAAACCATTTGTGCAGTTTATCCAAGAAAATCAGCAAATTAAATATATAAGAAGCTTTAAAAAGATTTTGTTAATATTATTTCATTAATATATTTATATTAAATAGAGTAAATAAAAAATAAAAAAGGTGAAAACAAATTATGTTAAAATTAACAAAGAAAGGACAAGCCTCATCAACATTTCAATTGTTGATTGCCGCAGTTGTTGCTCTTGCAATTTTAGGTGTTTTATTAAATATACTAGGGGTTCTTCCAGGACTAAATAAAGACCCTACAAAGACTACAAAAACACTTTTAACTGATCAAATAAATAATCCAGGAGCAGAAAGCTGTACAGACCCAGTTACATTTACTAGATCAAAATCAACACTTTCAGCAGAAGGCATTACCGTTAATACCGGGATAGAAATGACACAAGTATATTTTGATAATCCAGAGACAATATCCAATTTTGATCCAAAGGACAGTATATTAAGATATGGAGCGAGCGGCTCAAAAAAAGTAATGATGTGTATTGTTTGTTCTTCAGATAAAAGCACATTAGATCAGGCAATTGAGGCAAATCAAAAGACAGACCCAGCAGATAATTTTAAAACTCAACCCACAGAATTATCTTCTGGGGAAACAGTATGTGTAATATATCCAAGAAAGACATCTGCTTCATAAGATAAAATATAAGAAAAGGTAAGATATGAACTTAAAACAAGAGCTTAAGAGATTATGGCTTGATAAAAGAGCGCAAGGGGATGGCGCTTCCACCCTCTATATGCTTATTATCATAGCTATAGTTGCTCTTGTTCTAATTGCAGTCATTAAACCTATGTTTAATAGCAGTATGAAAACTTCAATGAATGTCGCAGACTTGCCTAACCAAGGTACAACTGCGACCCCAACAGTCAATTCTACAGCACCAACTACTGGCTCAAGCTGATTTCTTTAAAACAACAAGCTTTTTAAATTCTTTTTCTATATTTATTTCTAAGATGAACAAAAACAAAAATATATTTTTGATAAAAAGTAGTAAGGCTCAAGCAAGCGCGCCTTTTGAAGTTCTTGTAGCTGTTATTCTTATGGGCTTTGTTATTATGGCAGGTACCTGGGCTTTAATCAACCTAAACCAAAGCGTTTGTGTAGGTAATAAACGACAAAGCATGAGCGAAATGAAAGGTATAATCGAAGATATAATAATGGGTTCTGATTTAGCAGTTAAAAATGTGAAATTTGATATACAGCCTTGTTTTAATGAAAAATTTGAAGCAATAACCTTAAAGACCTATACTAACGAAACACTCTGTACTTCTTATTGTAATGCAGGAGAAACCTGTACCTTAATGGAATATGTTTATGATGATGATAAAACTACGAAACGACCTATTGCTCCTATGTGTTTAAATCTACCAACTGCAATTAATTATGCAAGTTCTGCTGAAGGTTGTGAAGAAAATTCTGAGGAATGGCTAGCTTTGAATTTTGGTGGCAGTAATCCAAATTCTATATTAACAAGCGGCAGCTATAAGATTTTCATGAGAAGTCAGACAGGAACAGATTCTATAAGAGAATTGTGTTTTTTAAAAAAAATTGATTAAAAATGATTGAGTTTTCTTTATCAAAATTAAATTTATTAATTTTTGTAACAGCAATTGCTGCAATAGTAATATTCTTTATAGCAACATTTAATTCTAGTATGAAAACAAGACAAAGCTATGAATTGGTTTACAAAGTGGGAAAAGAAATAAAGACCGGGATAGAAAACGAAAGCTATTGTACTGTAAAATTTATAACAATACCAAAAACCATACAAACAAATTCTGGAAATTCTGATACCTTTAATATGAGATATAAATTAAATGTTTCTGCATATTCTGTAGGCGATGATTCAAAAAGGTTAGTTCTTACTGTAATGGATAGAAAAGAAAAACCAAAAATCTATGCTGCTTACGATATTGACTATAATGGTTCAGTTGCGTTATATGCATCAGAAAGCTGTACAAGTTTTCCAAACTGTACAATTACCAAGTCAGAAAATTTTTCTGTAGATTTTGATCCATCTAAAAGAGATTCGATAGACACACAAATACTTTTTGCAAAGATTATTTCAAATGGAAACCCCATAATTTTCTTAATTCCGTGTCTTGAAAAAAAAGGAATATATACTTGCAGAGAATTTATAAATACGAAAGATTTAAAGACGTTGATTCCTTGTTTAAATATAGTTAGTGATTTAGTAAATTATACTGATAATTAGGATTAAACATGAATAACAAAAAAGGATATATTGGCGCAATTGGAGACGATCTCCCAAGCTTAATACCAATATTTGTAGGTTTAACTATCTTTTTTGCAGTTTTTTTAAATACCTATAATGTTTATAGAAATAACACAGATCTTTATTCCTTAAGAAATGATGCAATTAATATTTCAGGAATAATAAAAGAAAATCCAATTATTTCAGACCAAAATCAATTTATAAAATCTTGTAACAGAGTTAAAACAAAATACAATTGGAATGCGTTTATTATACCGTTAGATCTTAATAGTGAAAATTATAACGGCTTAACTATTGATGACTTAGAAGTAGAAAACATTATGAAACATTGGGCAGAAACCGAATCTCAACCTAGAAAATTAATATGTGATTCTGAGGGATTAGGGGCTTTAAGAACTGCATTACAAACAAAAGATGTAACTGTCTATAAATATCCAATAACTGTTCAACAACAATTTTATGTAGAACCTGCATGGATTTACATTGTTGTGTGGAAATGATATAAAATGCAATTAATAAAAATAAAAACGAGAAAAGGTCAAGCAGCAATAACAGATGCTTTATTTTTCTTAATTATAATTGTCGCCCTGTCTGTATTAATGTTTAGATATTCTTCTACTTATGGCAACAGAATAGAACAAGCAAGTTCTGATTTATATTATAAAGAATATACAAATTCGGTTCTAAAAACCATATTTTATGTATCTGCACCTTTAGATTTTGATTTAAATCTTGAAAAAACCAAACAAAACGATTATTTAATGGCTCTTGTAAAACAAGATTATTATGCACAGGGAAAACTTGGTTTTTCTGATATGAATGATCTAAAAACAGATAATTATTTAGACATTGCAAAATACAATTTATTTCATACAATTAAAGCCACTATGCGTCCATTAGAATCACAAGATTATTTGTTCTATATTTTTAATAATGAAGATTCTAATTTTTTATATTTTACAATTAAGAACACACACTTTGAAATATCAGAAGCTAATCCAAATAGTGGAGTAGATGCGGTTAGAGGAGTTACAAGATACATACTAACAGAAAATCCATATCATTATTATCTTTGTGATCCTGAAAGTTATGAAGATGTAAGAGCTGTTGTTTCTAGGTCTCCAAAGATTTTTTCCTCTTCTATACCTTTGTCGTTTACATATAATTATAGTACTTATGCACAACTTGGGATAAAAGAAGATATTGTTACTTCCACTTTTGCAATGTGGCCAGCAACAGTCGATATAAATAGCGATTTGCTTATTCCATTAAATTGTAAAGAAGTTGATCCCCTATCTAGCAATCCATAAGCCATACTACCAGTTAATTAATTAAAACTTCAAACCTAATTCGTCATCAGAATCTGCGTCTTCTGCATCATCATCTCCAAAATCTAATTTTAATTCTTCTTTTTTAGGTTTTGATGATTCTTTATTCTTTACTATTTTATCTTTAATATTATCTTCTGATTTTTTTGTTGTTTCTTTACTTTTCTTTTCTTTTGCGTTTTGAATTGCTTTTTCAACTATTTTTTCTTTTTTTGCCTTTTCTCTTATATCTTCTTTTTTATTTTCTTCTACAACATCATCTATTACTTTCTCTAGCTCTTCTCTGTCATTTAAGAAATCATAATTTTCTTTGGTTTTAACAGTATTTGTTGAAGTACTGCCAGTTATATTTCTAGAACCCCTATAATGTGCGTTGCTTTGAACAACTTGCTTAACACTTTCTTGAGTAACATTAACATCTCTTACTGATAATTGAGAATATATCATTTCTGCGATTTCATCAATATCTGGATCAATTCTGTTTTTTAGGTCTATGAGTATTTTATCTATAATTTTTTGCTTTTCTTCAGAATTTAATTTTTTATTTTCTTTTATAGATTTTAATGTTTTTTCTGGTATTTCTCTTGTTGATTTTAATTCTGTTTCTTTTTTTTCAGGAACCATTTTTTTTGTATCTTTTTTAGGTTTAGTTATTGGTGTGTCACCATAAACCATTTCTCCATTTTCTTCTTTTCTATAAAATCTGCGCTCTCTTCTCTTAATTTTGTTAATATCCATAATTATTCCTCTTTTTTCTATAAACATATAAGTATATAATATTTAAAAACTATTATGCTAATATATATTTAACTAAAATATTATAAAAAGGCATAAATAATGAATGAATTATTATTAAGCACACTAAATTACATATGGGTTTTTATTAAATTATTACTATTTAGTGCTTTGTTGGCTCTGCCATTTATTGGTTTAACCTATCTTTTCCAGAAAAAATTTAATTGGTTAAGACTTGATAAAAAGCTAAGCTTTGCAAAGTCTTTGTTTATTATTATTTTTGTTATTTCATATATTGCTTTAATAATAGTTTATTTTGTGCCGGTATTAGATAAGTTCTCAACATTTACTTTCTTTGAAGGCGTCTTATTTGTATTGATACAAATTGTAAGGTTATTTTTAGTAAATTTATTATTTACTGGAATGTTTTTTATTATTGCAATGTTTATATCAATGTTATATGATTCCTTTATGGAAAAAAAAGAAAAAAAGAAGAAAACAAAAAAGCAAAAATCAGAAAAATTAGTTTTTATAGACCTTTGGAAAAGTTTTGCTATGGTTTTGTTTGTTGTTATGTTATTCTTAATAATAATATTCCCATCATTAATTGCAATGATTTTATATTTGATATTTATGTAAGGTGTTTTTTAAATGAACGAATCAATTAAAAGAGTTTGGATTTTTTTCTTTTTAATACTTTTCTGCAATAGTGTATTTGCTTATGGATATAATCCGGATAACAGCTATTATTTTGCAGAAAAAGAAATAAGTTCTGATGGCGTTGTCTTTGATAGAGGCAATGGCTGTATGACTAAAGAGTTATCAGAAAAAGAAGTTAATGCTCTTTGGGGAGAAATATTAACAAAGGGATTCTCTGCAGATCTTTTAGATTCAGATCAAGAAGCAAACACTAACAGAGAAAATCTAGATAAAAATAATTTGATTGTTGCAGATGCTGATGCTAAATCAGGAGATGTTGGTGCAAAGATGCAAGTTCCCTCTCAACAAATCAACCCTCTTGAAGTTCCAATGTTAATAGGTAAAACCTGTTATGGGTCTTATGATTTTGGACTTAATTTAAATGAAACATTAAGAGTTGGCAGATGTGATCTTGATAGTAATACAAGCGATTGTTATCTTAGTATGCCTGGGCAATACAGACAAAACAATTTAAGTGCTTCAAATGTTGGAGGATTCTTTAAAGAAGTAAAAGTTGTAGGAAAAGATTTAATTTCTGGAATTAAAGAAACAGTAATAAAAAATGAAGAAGATGAAATTCCTGGTAAAGAAAATATGGGGCCATTTTCTGATTTATCTTCACGGGAGTTAAGTAAAATAGAACAGACCATGCTAGCAAACGATGCAAATACAATAAATACAGAAACCTGGGATGCTGTAAGTGATGAAGTTCTAGTAAATAGTTCTTTAACTCAAAATTTTGCAGCAACAATGCAAACTACCTGTAGTGGAGAAAATTGTTATATTAACACTTATTCTTTATTTGACAAAATGTTTAATCAATATTTTTCTGCAGATATGGTTTACAGTTCTGTATCTCCATTTTTATTTAATGGTGCCGCAAGGATATTTAATGTTCCAGGAGTTAAAAATGCAGTCTTAAAACCAATAAATACTTTAAAAGATAAAGGGCTAATAAAAGACGGCGGTTTTTTAGATACTCTAACTAAAGATCCAGCATTATTTGTTAAAGACCCTTTTGGAAGAATTAGTCAATCAATAAAAGCAAGCAAATATGCAAACGCTGACGTAGATAGATTCGTAGAATTTAATCTGGCGCACAATGAAATAATGGGAAGAGACATAGCTCACTACAATATGAAAGGATTTACAGATAATATGTTTGATTCGGTACAAGATGGTATTGGAGCAACAAGTAAATTTAATAAAGAAATGATTTTAGATGGTACTAAAAACTTAAGTGCAGCACAAAGACGCGTAGCAACAGATGTAGCTCAGGAATATGCAGATAAACTATATTCTTCTAGCGCATTATTAAAATCAAAACTTGCAAATCCCATAACTAGTGATGCAATAAACATCTATAAAAAAGGTATTGCAAATGGAGCAAATATAAATGAAATATTAAGCAATTTAACTGAAGAACAATATAAAGCATTAGATGATTATGTATATACGGCTACAAAGCTTTCTAAAAGTTTAGAAATTGCAATGGATGGAAAATTTAAATGGAAAGATTCTCTATTTGACACTGCAACAATAAATAATAAAGTTGCAAAAGTATATGATAATGGTGTAGAAAGGGAAATCAAAATTGAAAATTATAAATCATTAGATGGCGGATCAAATGCTTTGTATAAAAAAGAAATTTTACAAGATGGTTCAGTAAAGATAGATACTAAGGTTTATGGTGATGAATTCAAATTATTTGAATATGATAGAGTAAATCAAGTCTCTCAAATAAAGGGTGCTGGTAAATCTGTTGTAACAGAAAATATGAAAGTTCCACTTGCTGGTGGGGAAGTTAATAGACAACGACTAAAGGCGGTGTATAAAGATTTAGACAAGTCTGGAGCAATAAAAATAAATGATGCGGCCGGATTAACACCATTTCAAAAAAACACTACTGCTTTTGTTTCTTTTACAGATTCGGTTTCTGGACCTCAAACTATATCCATTCATGATTATTTTACTAATTCATACACCCCTTTGCCTGGAACTATAGAACTATATCCAAAAGGCTATAATACAATATTAATAGATGATGTAGAAATTTTTGATACAGTGCTGGGAAAAAAAGTAAAAATAAAAGATGCAATTAATCCAAACACCGGAAAACCATATGGCCCAGGGTATTTTGATTTAGATCCTTTAGAAGTAGCGGCTCCAGTTCTTATTCCTCCGTCTTCCGGAAGTACGGTTGTAAAAAAAATAGACGATACCGCAAATCGTTTTAGTGACGTCTTAAAAACAATGAGTCATAAAGAATGGGTTTCTGGTAAAGGAAGAGACGCAATTAATCAGTTAATGAGAAATTATAATGGTGGATCCTATCAAAGGTTTTTAACACAAAATCTATTAGTTTTTGGACTTAATTTTGCATACTGGGAAGTTAAATCTGGTGGTGCAACAATATTTGGAGATACAATTGGAATGACTAGATGGTCAATGTATCAATTACCTGAAACTTATACTGCTTTAAAAATTAAGCACAAAGAAAACGGAGAGATTTATAAAGACGCATATTTAGATTTCTTTGCTAATACTGGTTCAGATCAAGGAGATCTTTTCATGAAATATTTAAATTCTATGTTATTTTGGTCTGTTAATGTAACCTCAAAAGTAGTTGAAGGTGTAGGTGCCGATTGGTCTACTTCTGTTGTTGATTTCCTAAATGCACGATTACAAGGCCAAATTAGAAGATCAGAAACAGACGATATAGTATTAATTACAAATAATATTTCTTCAGGTTGTAACAATCAATTTTGTAATTTTACAATCGGCGCAAACTATATTGATCAAAACACAATGAACGCATCTTTATCTGCTATAGAGCTAGAAGAATTAGAAAAAGAAAATAAAGATGCCAAAGAAAATACAGAAGATGCAGATGCCAAAGAAAATACAGAAGATGCAGATGCCAAAGAAAATACAGAAGATGCA
>ENA-UOWO01004998-UOWO01004998.1-activated-sludge-metagenome-genome-assembly--contig:-NODE-4998-length-14303-cov-8.005334_pt1 | contig 14303 bp, 10 predicted proteins | sample MGYA00238148_ERZ761564 | MGnify/ENA primary metagenome ERZ761564 (study PRJEB28885, sample SAMN05720194) | activated sludge metagenome | isolation source: Anaerobic digester | place: USA...
GACGCCATGCTTCAGAACTTCCTCTCTCAACAATTCGCGGTTGAATTGGGGCGAATAGCGGCTGTAAGGGCTGGAACGGACATCGCACAAGGCGTTGATGGCATGCCGCGTAAGCAACCCTAAAAACTCTTCAACGGTATGCACCGAATGTCCGATGGTGAACAGCTCTTTCATTTTCAATCCTCGTTGTGAATCATCACGGCCGCCACCAGTTTATAGCAAAAACCGTTGAACGGTTCGCCCAGACTGATCGTGAGGTAAATTTTTTTGGAATTTTGCGGATACTCTCCCTGCGGCTTCATCAGATACTCCCGTTCGATCACCATATCCGTCACCGAAAGAAGATAAGACACTTCCCGGTAAGTAAACCTGGCATTAACTTTTTTTCTCCCGTACAGATCGTCCGTCACCAGAATCGTCAAATTCTCCGGCCGGATCAGGTAAAGCGACGGGATGGCATTCTCTACAACAATTTCGGGGACGCGATCATTCAAACCGTTTGTGCTGCTGAATCCATCCTGCCAGAGACTGTCCGGAGAATCCAGCAGTTTGGTTAATGCCGCATCGGGCAATTTCCATTGCCATATCCAAGGTCGTTTTTCCGCGCCAAAGAAATTTTCCTTTTGATAGGCATGACGCGCCTCGCCCTGCGTTTCAACTTCAACAATATCCATCAGACACGGAAGTTCGTTGTTGTTCATTCGAATATCATCCGGGGCAAGCTCGCCATTGGTCCGACGGCTGACGGGACGAACCCACGGCCCGATTTTGCCGTCCGCCCATTCCTTGCCGGCAATGCAGTAGCCACCGTATTTCCGGGAAGCGGCAAGGATGACGAAGGTCTTGAAATCCTTTTCATTGGGTAATCCGCCGACGGTGATGTGACGCGGCTCCGCATTATTTGCAGGTGCGCCTACCGAAGGTTGATTAGGAGGCGAAAGCTTTCGTTTTTCGGCAATTTGTTTATTCTGACAATATTTCCGAATGACATCCAGGAAATCGTCGCCGTAATGATCGGCCTTTCTTTTGCCAACCCCATGGATTTCCATCAGAGTATTTTGTGTTTGCGGATAATGGAAAGACATTTCCCTTAAAGTTCGGTCATGAAAAATTACATAGGGCGGCAGGTTTGCCTGATCGGCCAGTTCCTTCCTTCTGGCCCGCAGGATTTCGTACAGTTCAGTATCATACGTTTCCACTTCGCCGTTACGTGTGACTTGAACTTTGCCCTCAGCTTTTTCGGTTTCTGCCCGTTTGCCGAAAAACGTTTCTTCACCCCGCAGCACTTTCCAAGCTTTTGGCGTCAGTTTTAATGATCCATGGTCATAATCATTTTTCAATAAACCCTTCTGAATCAATTGACGGGAAATGTAGCGCCACTGCTTTGCAGAATATAACAGGCCAATGCCGTATGTTGATAATTTATCGTGGGCAAACTTTGTAATCTTTTCTGATTTTGATCCCCGAAGGATATGAATGATATGGCCTGCGCCAAAAATTTCTTCTGTCCGCTTTGCACAGGAAAGAAACATTTGCGCCGGCTTGGTCAGATCAACCAAATTATTATCTGATTTTTCTGCCCGGCAGTTGTCGCACATATCACAGCGATTCGGATGACCGGTTTCGCCAAAGTAATTCAAAAGGGGAATGCGACGGCAGATGTCTGTTTCCGCAAATCCAATCAGTTGATCCAGAAGTATATTGGCCACCCGATGTTCCTGATCAGATTTTTGTCTGATAAAAAATTGAATTTTATGAATATCGGCGGAAGAGAATAGCAAAAGACAATGGGCGGCAAGGCCGTCACGCCCCGCGCGGCCGATTTCCTGATAATAATTGTCGATACTCTTGGGCAAATCATAATGAATGACAAACCGGACATTTGGTTTGTTGATCCCCATTCCAAAAGCTATTGTGGCTACAATGATTCGGATATCGTCCCTGCGGAAACATTCCTGATTTTCCGTGCGCTCCATTTCCGACATCCCAGCATGGTAAGGACGCACAGAGTGGCCCTTTTGTTGAAGGGCGGCATTAAGTTTTTCCGTCTGCTGTCGTGTTGCGCAATAAATAATTCCCGATTCGTTTGGATATTGATCAATGAGCGCCAGCACCTGTTTCATGCCATCGGTCTTTGGAGCAACTTCTAAAAACAGATTCGGGCGGTTGAAAGAACCAATATATTCATTTTGGCTGTCAATACTCAGGGAACGACGAATGTCTTCCCGCACGCGCGGCGTGGCTGTTGCCGTCAGCGCCACACAGCATGCATCTGGGAATACGGATCGCACATCCGCCAGTTGTCTGTATTCCGGACGAAAATCGTGCCCCCACTCAGAGATGCAGTGTGCTTCGTCGATAGCAATGCAATCTACTGATAAATCGGACAGCATTGCAAGAGTTCTTTGAGACAATAAAGCCTCCGGTGATAAATAGAGAAGCTTCACCCTGTTGCTGCGAATTTTTTCAATGTTCCGCCTGTAAGAGTCCGCATCCAAAAAGCTATTAAGAAAAAGGCTTGGCACACCATATTCCGTCAGCTGATCGACCTGATCTTTCATAAGGGAAATCAGCGGTGTAACAACAATCGTCAGGCCGTCAAAGATTATTGAAGGAATCTGATAACACAGGGACTTGCCGCCGCCCGTCGGCATCACAACCAAGGCATCCTTTTTTTCAAGGATATGAGCAATAATCTTTTCCTGGAGTGGCCAAAATGCATCATAACCAAATGTGGTTTTCAAAACCTTGAAATATTTACTGTTTCTATCATCAATATTTGCCCCCATGAAACCTTTTTCTTGCCCAGCGGGGGGACCGATTGTGGCCATGTCATCAAACATCTCCATTATGTTTTCGATTTCTTTTTTCATAAATCGATTCGTTTACCCGAAGTTATGAGATTTGCAAGATTAAGGTCATTGGTAAAAAGAATTATCTGTCTTTCAGTAGATAATGATAAAAAGTAATCACGCAAATTTTCTCGACGTAAATCATCAAGATACATGCTTGGGTTATCCACAATTAAGAAATCTGCGCCTTTCATAAGACGAGAAACTCCAACCTTCAACAATAGGTATAAAATGCTTTTTTCACCGCCTGATAGTGCATGAAAACTGCGACTTTCTAAATCGGGAAGCAATTTTGTCTCTTCCAGATTTAGTGAAACATCTTTTGTTTGAAATAAACCAAAATTGTTTAAACAGTTGTAAATTTCCTTTTCAATTTGGCGCAGGGGCATCCCCATTGTTGATTTAAGCGTCATGTCGAGAGCGTCTGTGATCCATTCTGAAAACAATCGGTTATGATTCGTCGCGTGTATTTCATAATCTGCTTTTTGAATTTCAGCCCGTCGTTGTTCGAGTAACGCATGATTGGCCTCCAAGATTTTCAGTGATGCTTTTTGCTCATCGAGTGTTTGTTGCAGTTCAAGGAACTCTTTACTGCTGGCATGTACTAAAATATGATCAGTTTTTGCCGATAATTCGGCCAGTTGTTGCTCAATTTCGGCAACCGCATCATTTAAATGTTGCAAATGAATCGATCGTTCTTTCAGATCCGCATTTCTTTCCGCCAACTGGTTAAGCAAAAGCAGCGCTTTGGTTAATTCGTTTTCTTTTGTTTCAGCTTCCTGGATTTCGATCCTTAGTTGATTTTTTCTAATCTCAATATCGGCAAGCAGTTTATTACGCTGATCGGAAGAAACAGTTTGCCGACAGGTGGGGCAGAATGTATCCTTCTGCATTTTATTTACGGACATCATTACGTCTTCTTCATTTTTTAACTGATTTGCCAGTGTGTTTCGTTTTCCCTGCTGAATTGATATTTGATTTAGATATTCATCCCGCACGGCTAAGCGATATGCAAGCTCTTTCAGCACTTTATTTAATTCCTGCACACTGTTGAAATCAGACAAAGTATTTGCAATTTTCTCACGAACGGTTTTCTGCTTCATCGCAAGAGCTGATTTCGTCTTTTCTAATTCTACAACAAGACGATAATTTTCAGCATGATCTTTGATGTTTTGAATCTTTTCTTCTATTGCTTTGATCTGAGACAGTTTTTCTTTTAATTCATCATGATAATCATGTAGAACACCTGAACCCAAAGCGTTACGTTTTGCAATAGCGCTTTTTTCAGCGTTTTTAGCGAAGCGGCGAAAATCTATAAAGATATTTCTCGCAGCCATTAAACTTTCCACACCAAGTAATTGATGGAGAAGATCGCGACGGTTGGCTGACGTTAAAGATAGGAATTCACCCAATTCTTCTTCTTTCAGGAAACATCCCACTTGCCATTGATGAAAATTTAAAGGCGGAAGAGCCGAACTTTCTATCGATTGCCATATCTGATCCTTGAATTGTTCCTCTTGAAGATCTCCTTTGGTTGATCGATAAATGCGGAATAAATGATCGTTAATAGCATATGTGATTCCGACTGTACCACTCTTCGCACCATCAGAAACAATGTCTTTCGCTTTAATGCCAGCATTCAATATTTTCCCACATAAGGCAAAATAAATAGCTCTCAATAGAGTTGATTTACCGGAAAAATTTTTTCCATAAATAACCGTAAGATGATGATCAAAATCAAATCGCCGAATGCCTGAAAAGACACCAATATCCTTAATGGTAAGTTGCCTAATTCTCATTCCGGTTGTCTTTCGTTCGCCAGATTTCTGCACAGTGTTGCTGAAGAAAGAGAAGGATCATCAAGGGCTAAATTTAATGCATACAATGCTTTTTCCTGATCGTCATCTTCAATGCCTTCTCTGTATTTATTTTTATTTTTCAAAGTGTTTAAATGTTCTTTGAAAATCGCTAGTATTTCCGGTGTCTTCACCTATATTTTCCCCTCTCTCCTTAATCATCGATAGTTGTCTGACTCTGATCTTTCCAATTTTCTGCTTTGTGAAATGCAACTGCTTTATTTTCATATTGTTTGATAAATTTACCTTTCAGCCGGTGAAAGCGGGAATCGAGAACAACCACTTTTCCATGATCTGTTTCGCAGCGGATCAGGCGGCCGATACCCTGCTTCATTTTTATAAAGGTATCGTAGAGATAACGATCCATATATTTAGCCGGATGCATAATCTTTTTTCTTGCCATGTTCATGGCATCACCGGGATGAGGGAAGGGAATCCGCGTAATGATCACCTGCGTCAGCGTGTCGCCTTTGAAATCGACGCCATACCAGAAGGTGTCCACACCGAAGAGCACGCTTTCCTTGACAGCCCGAAATTCGTCGCACAAATCGCCTGTGGGGTGCCCGTTGCGCTGAATAAGAAGCGGATAACCCGCTTCCACAACCTTATTCCCGATCCTTTTGGCAACTGTTTCCAAATCCGAATAACTGGAAAAAAGAACGAGTGTGCGCCCCTGGTTCTTTTTTATCAGATCGGGAATAATTTTGACGATTGAATCCATCCAAGCCGACTTGTTTTTATAATCCCCGGACGTCGCATCAGGCGGGACGGTCATCTCCATCCGGTCCGGCGAAAAAGGCGATCCCAGAAAAAAATGCCGAAACTCGCGTTCAACGGTTTTTTCCTTGTTCAGAAAGAAAGGTCGGTCCATTCCGACAATCTGCTTAAATGTTTCATTGTTGCCGTCCATACAGATGGTGGCCGAGGTATAGACAAGACCTTTCGTGTCCCGATAGAGATTTTCTCTGATCATGCTGGAGACATCAACCGGTCTGGATAACAGCGACCAGTGCCGCGAAAAGACATCATAGGTAATGATCTGGTTTTGTCTTATGCATGCATCCGTCATCTCTTTTAAAAACGCCCCCTGATCCAGCAGATCGCCCAGATTTCTTTTTATCCGTTCCCGCGTTCTTTCCTGAATCTTAAGCATGCGGCAGATAGCCGCGTCTTTAAGCCATTTAAAATGTTTTGCCATTTTGTTGATTTCAGTTCGCAGGGACTCTAACTGCTTCAGAGCGACACCTTCTTTAAACAACGCATGATTGGCGGGCAACTCCTGATGACCGCCGCTTTGCTTTCTTTGGGCACGGATGCTCTTTAATATTTCGCCGATACGGATGATTTCTTTTTTCAGATCGGAAATGGCCGCAAGAGATTCTTTGATGTCTTTTTCAATATTATTAGCCGCGCGGCCAAGGGGCTTGTCCAGTGCCGTTTCCATATAGTCCAGGCAGCCCAATGCATCTCTGGAATTGAATTCCTGCCCCAGGGCACTGCCCGCCGCCTGTTCGAAGTGATTGGCTTCATCAATAACGTAAATTTTAAAAAGTCCCGCAAGAAGCTGATCATGATTCAACAGCATCAGCTTATTATGGTTTGTAACAATAAAGCGGGCTGAAAAGGCTTCAGCGTTAACGATCTGCGCCGGGCACGCGGTATGCTTGGAATCGCAACCGCTGCGGGCGGACACTTCACGCTGCATCTGATAGAAAAAAGGACCGGCCTGAAGATAATGGGTGATCCTTGGGCCGGCCTGATCTCCGTCGGCATCGCGATAGTAAAAGGTCAAGTTGACAAAGTACAGCCACGTCAGCAGCTTTGTCCCCTCCCATGTCTCATCATACACATGCCCCAGCTTCACCGCGCAGATGTAGTTCGATTTTCCTTTTAACAGCGAAACGGGGATATCTTTATACATTTTGTTTGCGTTTTTGATAAAGGCGATTTCCTGCTGAAAGATTTGATCCTGAAGGCTTTTGGTGTAAGTGGATACAGCGATGCGCTCATCGGGATTTCGAGAAAGATACTCCATTACAGGGATCAGATACCCCTGTGTTTTACCGGTGCCGGTTCCAGCTTCGATGGTCAGAACGGCTTTATCGTTTAAGGCTTGCGCCACATGGGTGGCATATTCAACCTGAGAAGCACGAAATGAAAATCCTTTTTCTGATTGAGACAGTCCTCGATAAACCGATTCCAGATTTTCAACAGGGATTTCCCTGACTGGCTCCGTCTTGTTAACTTTTTGTGGTTTAACCGATGCCAACTCCAGAAATGTTTGCCAATCCGGCGTGTCGGCATTCTGACGGGGATTGAAAAGCGCATCGAAATATTTTTCATAGTTTTTTACACAATGAAGGAAAAGATCGCCAAAAAGCGTCTTGCTTTTTTTAAGATAGTGCCGGATCGCCGCCGCCCGAGGCAACTTTCCGTCATTGAGACAATTTCCGCAAATATCTTCCATCAGGTCTATGGAGAGCGCTACAATTTCTGAAGCCGCAAAATAAATCCTTTTGCGCTCCTGTTTATGCAGATATTCCCACAACCGCTTGGGGGAGAATAAATCAACGTGCGGAAGAAAGAATTCACCGGCAAAACCAAGGTCAACGATCCTTTTATCAGGCAATATATTATGAATTTCCTCGCAGCTATCCTGATAGGGAAGAGTCAAAACAACGTCAGCATCTTTAAGAAAATTTTTAACCTGCGAAAAAACGGCCGGCGCTTCCGGTGCATTGACCAGCGTCTCTTTGGAAACGTTGGAATAATAACGGTCCCGGGCTGTCAAGTACGGATAACGGACAAATGATTCAAATGTCCTGGACGGATTATTAAGACTTAAAATAGTCGCCGCAATCGAATAAACGCGATTGCCCGTATCTTCCCTGGTTCCCGCGTGTGCAAAAATGACTGCGATATCTTTAATTTCAGCGTTATATGGCTTCAGCATGTATCAGATTCAGGTTATGTTCTTTCAATCATTTGCATTACTTTGACAGCCAATCATACTGTTATGTGTTATTGAGATGAATAACGTTTCCCCCCAAAAACTTGAGGATTGATTTCTTATATTCAAATCGTTGTTCTGTGTGAGCAATATTGTTTCAATGGTTTACAGTTGTTATGTTGCACAATTGTTGAATTTCATCAACTGAAGAATTCAAAACGAGGAACAATTGATGCTTAATACCTGTTAAAACTTCATCCCACGAAACACCATTTTCCATTTCTGTGGATGTGTTTCGCATCATCCACTCTGCGCCTTCACCTATTTCGTCTTTTGCATGACCTCCAGCATCTGCTCCTGAATCAGTCCGTTGCTGGCGACAAGGCCCGGAGAAAAAAGATGCCATTTTTCGCCGGCCATATCGGAAAGGACGCCGCCCGCTTCTTCCACCAGCAGGCATCCGGCGGCCGTGTCCCAGGGTTTGAGCTTGAGCTCCCAGAAGCCGTCAAACCGTCCGGCGGCAAGATAGGCCAGGTCCAGGGCCGCCGCGCCCGCGCGCCGGATCGCCTGCGCTTTTTTGGCCATTGCGTTGAAAAAGTTCAGGTTGTTGTCCGGACTTTCACGGATGTCATAGGGAAAGCCGGTGGCCAGAAGGCTGCGGGACAGATCTTCCACGGAAGAAACGCGAAGCTCCTTCCCGTTGAGGCGCGACCCGCCTCCCAGCGAAGCCTCAAACAGGTCGTCCCGAAGCGGATCATAAACGACGCCCAAAACAACGCTGCCGTCTTTCTCCAGGGCAACGGAGACGCAGAAAAAGGGAAAGCCGTGGGCGTAATTCGTTGTTCCGTCCAGAGGATCCACAATCCAGCGCATCGCGGCCCGCGCGTTTTTCTCCTTTGATTCTTCGGATAAAATACCATGACCAGGATACCGGCGGCCGATTTCCGCAAGGATGATCTCCTCCGACATTCGGTCCGCTTCCGTCACCAGATCGATGGCTCCCTTGTAGTAAACCGGATTGTGCCGGGTGAATTTTTCAGCAAGCATTCTTCCCGCCTTTCGCGCCAGGTAAACAGCAAAATCCGTTAGTTCCCTCATGACCGGCCATTCCTCCATATCATCAGCAATCAACGGTGTTTAAACCACAAAGCCGGCAAAAAAGGTAGAGCATTCTTAAACATTGCGCTGGTGAATATTTAATGCTAAACAGACCAAAAATGTTGTTGGTTTGCGGTTCATGACGACAGAAAAAAATGCGGATTCCCCCATCCCTGATTTGAAAACGGCGCGGCAAAATTCAGGACAGACCCTGAAGGAAATGTTTGAGCGCACACGGATCAGTGTGGTCAATCTGGAAGCCATCGAAAACGGTCAGTTCCATCTGCTGCCCGTCCCGACCTACACGCGAAATTTCATCAAAATATACGCGCAGGCCCTGGGGGTGGACAGCTCCCCGCTGCTCGGGCGCTACGAAGAATATCTGCAGGCGCTGAAAAACAAAGAAAAGGAACAGGCCGCCGTAAAGCCGCCCCCCGCGCCCCTGGCCGAAATGCTGAGCCGTTACAAAATCTTCCTGTGGATCACCTTGATCGTCATTCTCATTGCGGCCGTGTCCATTTTCGCGAGCCTTTACAATAAACCTTTGTCCGAATCGCAGCAGGGAATCCAGCGAACCGGGGAAGCGGAAGGCCGGGCAGCCCCGGCGCAGGTCGCAGCGGGGGCTGACGCGCTCCCCGTCGGGATCGGTTTGCCGAAGCCGGAGGAAATCGCGGGAGTCCAACCGCCGGAGAGTCAACAGGTCATGGCGTCGCCGTCCATTCCGTCCTCCGCCGTTTCACAAACTCCCGCCGCACAGAAGGCGCCGGAAAAGGACAAAGCCGCTCAAGCGGCGGCAGGCGCGGAAGAAACGTCTCTTTTGATCATCCGCGCCACGGAGCAAACCTGGATTCGAATGCAGGTTGACGACAAGGAACCTTACGAAGTTTTGCTGGAAGCGGGAGAAACGCTCTCGCAAAAAGCGTCCCGCTTCAACATGGACGTCGGCAATGCCGGCGGAATCCGAATCCAGTTGGATGGAAAAACCATAGAGAATTTAGGCAAGTCGGGTCAAGTGATCCACTTGCGCTTACCCTGAAGCCATTAAAGAAAAGAGGGAGTTTTATGTTTGGAATAGGCATGCCGGAGTTGCTGATCATCCTGGTCATCATTTTGATTATTTTCGGCGTCGGAAAGCTGCCGGAAATCGGCAGGGGGCTCGGCGAGGGAATCCGGAATTTCAAGAAGTCCGTCTCCGACAAGAATGATGCGAACCCGCCGGCAAAAAAAGAGGGAGACAAGTAATTCTGCCTCCCCGTTTTGGCTCATGAATTCATTCGTGAAGGCTAGAACGGAACGTCGTCCATCGGCGTGCCGCTGTTTTGCGCGGAGGGCGCCTCGGGCGTTGCATCGCCGGATTTGGCCTGCCCCTTGGAATCCAGCATTTGCATATTGCTGGCAATAATTTCCGTTGTGTTGCGTTTCACGCCTTCCTTGTCTTCCCAGGCCCTGGTCTGAATCCGTCCTTCAATGAAAACCAGCTTTCCCTTGACCAAGTAATTGCCACAGATTTCCGCCAGTTTGCCGAACGCAACGATCCGGTGCCACTCGGTTTTCTGCACCCTCTCCCCGTTTTTATCTTTGTAGGTTTCATCCGTCGCCATGGTGAAGTTCGTCACCATCGTGCCATCCGGCGTGTAACGGACCTCCGGATCTCTGCCCAGTCTGCCGATCAATAGCGCCTTGTTGACCATGATTGCCTCCCCGTGAAATGAGTTGGCGGCATCATACATAACAACCCCCTGGGAAGCAAACACATTTTTTGATTTTAAAGCCCTTGGGCCAATGGGTTGCGGCCAGAATCGGGCTTGACTAATCCCCAAAAAAAATATAGTCAAACAGACTTTTAAAAAGCGGAGAAATTATGGAAGACAATGATCTTTTAAAGGTTCGTCTGGAAAAAATTGCGGCATTGAAAGCAGCCGGGACGGACCTGTACCCCAACGACGCAAAACCTCAAAATACAACCGACCGGATCCTTCAGGAATACGGCGGTATGGACAGCGATGGTCTGGCAAAGCTCACACAGAAATTTTCGCTCGCCGGACGCCTGATGGCCATCCGCAGCTTCGGCAAGGCGGCTTTTGTCAAAATCCAGGACCGGAAAGGCCAACTGCAGTGCTACATTGCCAAAAACATCCTCAGCGAGCAGGATTTTTCCATCTTTAAAAAGCTGGACATTGGCGATATTATTTATGTTTCCGGAAAGCTTTTCCGGACCAAGACCAACGAGCTGACGCTGGAGGCCGAGTCGGTGCGCCTGACGGCCAAATCCATTCGCCCCCTGCCTGAAAAGTGGCACGGTCTGACGGACATCGAAACCCGCTACCGCCAGCGGCATCTGGATCTGATCTCCAACCCGGCGGTGAAGGAAATCTTCATCCGGCGCAGCCTGATCATCAGGCTGATCCGGCAGTTCATGGACCGGCACGATTTTCTGGAAGTGGAAACCCCCATGATGCAGCCGAAAGCCGGCGGCGCCGTCGCCCGGCCGTTCAAAACACATCACAACGCGCTGGATCAGGATTTGTATCTGCGGATCGCCCCCGAACTTTATCTGAAGCGCCTGGTCACCGGCGGCCTGGAAAGAGTTTATGAAATCAACCGCAACTTCCGCAACGAAGGCATCTCCACGTTTCACAACCCGGAATTTACGATGATGGAGTTTTACGCAAGCTACGCGACCTATGAAGATTTAATGTCCTTCACGGAAGAGTTGTTCGCCTTCATCGCCCGGGAAATCTTCGGAAAACTTGCATTTACCTACCAGGGCACGGAGATTGATCTGACGCCGCCGTGGCGTCGTCTGGCCGTGAAAGACGCGCTTGTGGAGATCGCCGGCATGACGCCCGACGAAATGGCCGATCCGGCGAAAGCCATTGATTTTGCGCGCAATGCCGGGTGCGACATCAAGGAAACGGACCCGCCGGGGAAAATTCTGATGGCGATCTTCGATGAACGGGTCGAAAAAAAGCTGATCCAGCCGACCTTCGTCACTCATTATCCGGTCGCCGTTTCGCCGCTTTCCCGAAGGAGCAACACCGACCCGGACCTGGTGGACCGTTTCGAGCTTTACATTTCCGGACGGGAGATCGCCAACGCCTTTTCCGAACTGAACGATCCGGCCGATCAGCGGGAAAGGTTTGCCGCGCAGCTCAAAGAGCGGGAAGCGGGCGACGACGAAGCCCACGAAATGGATGAAGACTACATCCGAACACTGGAGTACGGCATGCCCCCGACGGCAGGAGAAGGGATCGGCATCGACCGCCTGATCATGCTTCTCACCGATTCCGCGTCCATTCGGGACGTGATTTTATTTCCGCTTCTGAGGTCCAGGACGGAATGACGAACCCGCGGTTTTTCGCGCGGCGGCCCGAATCAACGGCTTACCCACAGGACAGAGCTTGATGTCTTACGAATTTTTCATCAGCAGACGGTACATGAGGGCGAAACGCAAGCAGGTTTTTGTTTCCATCATTACCTTCATATCGATTTTCGGCATTTTCCTGGGCGTGGCCGCGCTCATCATCGTGCTGGCCGTCATGAACGGCTTTGAAGAAGATCTGCGCAGCAAGATTCTGGGCATCCGCTCCCACATCGAGGTGACGGCGGACATGAGCGGCCCGATGAAAAATTACCCGGCGGTCCGCCGCGAAATCGAACAAATCCCGGGAGTGGTCGCTTCCACGCCGTTCATTTACACGGAAGCCATGATCCAAAGCCCAAACGGCGTCACCGGCGTGGTCATCCGCGGCATGGAGACCCAAAGCGCGCCCCGGGTCATCAACCTGGGAAAAATCCGCCAGGGCAGCGTCGATCATCTCGACGGGATCCCCGAAGCCGTCCGTCAAAAACTGCCCGCGTCCGACCGGGAGCTGCCGGGCATTCTGATCGGCAGGGAAATGGCCAGAAACATGGGGATTTTTCTGCACGATCCGATCACTATCATCTCTCCGGCGGGCGGAATCGCCACGCCGATGGGCATGGTTCCCCGCATGAAGAAATTCGTCGTGACCGGAATCTACGAATCGGGATTCTACGAATACGATTCCAAGCTGGCTTTCCTGTCGCTGGCGAGCTGCCAGGATTTTCTGGAAATGGGCGACGCCGTCTCGGGCATTGACATTGTCGTGCGGGACATCTACCAGGCGGACGTCATCGCCCGCAAAATCCAAAGCCGGCTGGGCTTCCCCTTTTACGCCCAGAACTGGATGCAGATGAACAAAAACCTGTTTTCGGCCCTCAGGCTGGAAAAGCGAGTCATGTTCATTATCCTGAGCCTGATCGTGCTGGTGGCCGCCTTCAACATCATCAGCGCGCTGATCATGATCGTCATGGAAAAGAACAAAGACATCGCCATCCTGAAATCCATGGGCGCCACCTCCGCAACCATTATGAAAATCTTCATCTATCAGGGATTGATTGTCGGAATGGTGGGAACTTTTTTCGGCTCTGTCGCCGGCCTTGCCATTGCGCTGAATCTGCAGAAAATCTCTCTTCTTGTGGAGAAAGTTTTCAATTTCAAAATTCTGCCGGGCGACGTGTATTACTTAAGCGAACTGCCGTCGAAAGTGAATTACGGCGACGTGGCCCTGATCGTCGCGGGCACGCTCGCAATCTGTTTTCTGTCTACGATTTATCCATCCTGGAGGGCGTCGCGGCTGGACCCGGCGGAAGCCCTTCGGTACGAATAACGCGAGGGTCTTGCAAAGCATATGATCAGACTGGAAAATTTATCCAAAACCTTCGTGAAGGACGGCAACAAGATTGAAGTTCTGAAAGGGCTGAACCTGGAAATCGCCAGAGGCGACTCCCTGGCCGTCGTCGGCGTGTCCGGCGCGGGAAAAAGCACGCTGATTCATATTCTCGGCACGCTGGACCATCCGACCGGAGGCTCGCTTTCCATTGCCGGCCAGGCGGTTTTCAACTGGAATGAAAAGAAAATCGCGGCGTTCCGCAACCGAACCATCGGCTTCGTGTTTCAGTTCAACAACCTTCTGCCGGAGTTTACGGCGCTGGAAAACGCCATGATGCCGGCGTTCATCGGAGGGCTTGAGCGAAAAAAAGCCCTGGACCGGGCAGCGCATCTTTTGACGGAGGTCGGCCTGGAGCATCGCCTCCGGCACAAACCGGGGGAGCTCTCCGGCGGAGAGCAGCAGCGCGTGGCCATCGCCCGCGCCCTGGCGATGGAACCGGAAATTCTGCTGGCGGATGAACCGACGGGAAACCTTGACACGGAAACAGGAAAAAAGATAGAAGACCTTCTGATTGCCTTGAACGCCGAAAAAAAAATAACGCTGGTTGTAGTCACGCACAACAGACTGCTGGCGGAAAGGATGTCCGGCAGAATCGGTCTGCGCGACGGGAAAATTTATGATTTTTAACTTCAAAACGATCCGGCTCTTCATCGCGGTTCTTCTTCTTTTGTTTGCGGCGGAGGCGCGGGCGGACGGCCCCAAAAAAATATGCGTTCTCCCCTTTGAGGTTTACGCGCTTTCCGGAAGCGCCGAACTGCAGGCGTCGGTTTACAACAGCCTGCTTACGGAATTC
>ENA-UOWO01004999-UOWO01004999.1-activated-sludge-metagenome-genome-assembly--contig:-NODE-4999-length-14302-cov-4.563838_pt1 | contig 14302 bp, 10 predicted proteins | sample MGYA00238148_ERZ761564 | MGnify/ENA primary metagenome ERZ761564 (study PRJEB28885, sample SAMN05720194) | activated sludge metagenome | isolation source: Anaerobic digester | place: USA...
GATCATCTGCATCGCTTCCTCGATGGTGGGAGGTACTGATTTATACAGCTTCTGTGCCCACTTCTCATTACGCATCAGGGGAGCAGGTTTGTTATCGATACAAGAGCCCCTGAAGCTGGAGATAAACCGCTCGAACTGCTCCTGGAAGGTCTTGAAGAAGCGTTCGATCACTTTAGCTTTGGCATTGTAGCTGGCTGCGAACTGAGCTCCGATGTTAAGCTTGGGGAAGATACCTCCCATCTCGATCTCCAGATCATGGGATTCCCAGGCTTCGTGAAAGAGTTTGCTCTTGAAGGCTTTGCCATTATCGAGATAGACATACTTTGGCAACGCTCCCCAGTTAAGAAAGCCGTTACGGAAGGCGATCTGGATATGCTGGCTGTCCTCGGTAAAGGCGAGTGAGGCACCCACCGGATAACGGCTTGCCCAGTCCAGCACCATGATCATGGTCATGCGTTGGGCTTTCCCGGTCTTGGGATTGTAGATATCGAAAGCCAGAGTATGACCATCGGCTACCCAGACTTCTCCTACATCCAGGATATTGTCCCGGATGATGGTCTTGATGATATGCTCAGCTACAAACTTGCTGCCTTTCCGGGTCTGGTTCCAGATGGCAGGATTATCCTCAGCCCATTCCGTGCACCAGCGTCTCAAGGTCGGGACACTGGAGGGAGACTCGATCCAACCCATCCTGGCTTTGGTCTTGAGTGCCGAGATAGCTGAACCGATCGTTACCTGGTTAGGATGCAGCAGCACCTGCAGAAGTAATGCGCTCTCCTGATCGGTAACCTTGCGTTTATGCTCTTTATTGCGACTCTTATGGATCAGGGCATACATGTTCTGACGGGCTTCCTGATAACGTTCTATCCAGAGCCGCAGAGCCCGTTCGGTGCGTTTACCTTTGAGTCTGTATAATTCAGGTGCCAGATTGCCATTATTGTATTCAGATGCGATCATCTCCCACTCGGTTACCTTGGACTCGCAGTCTGCCAGGCGGTTGAGCACCACACTGCAGAAGTGTCCATACAGCTTCGCCTCGCCATCATACTTGCTGAAGATCTGGTCATCCGGACTGAAGTCGATATAGGCTTCTTTCCGATCGGGTTGGCTAGCTACAGATGGGAGAGTCTGTGATTCAGCATAGTCTGCACTATCCGAGCAATCGTCCTCTTCACTATATATAGGACTGGGATCAGTCTGTTCCATTCTGGTTACCGGGACTGACTCCTGCTTGGACTTCCTGCCTCTGCGGATTTGCAGCTCGTTCAGGAGTGGCATCCTGCCCCGGTTAGGTAATTGCTCATCCAGGAATTCCCGGTACTCCTCTATACTGAAGTCATAAGGCTTCATAATAACCACCTTTCTGATCCTCGACTTTGACATACTGGTAGATCAAGGCACTATTCATCAACTTGCCATCCACTTCGATAACCACTTCCACGAACTTGCCGGGCAGGATGTCCCGCTCTTCGCAGTCGCTCATCTCCAATTGCAGGATGTCAGGCTCAGTCAGCAGGAAGGACTTGTTTACCTTCGTGCTGCCGATCTGCACCTGTTGCTTATATACCTTCATCTGGTGGCTGGTTACGTATCTCCATACTGTGCGGGTGGAGCAGTTCATCAGTTCTGCCGTCCGCTCGACGGTCAGCCATACCGTCTTGATCTTACGTTTGCTCATTCTCAGCCTCTTCGAATAAAACTCAGTTGCCGCTATGAGCACTGTGACAATTACCGGTTTTTTAATTGTCACAGTGGTCGGGTTGCGGGGTACCACTGTGACAATTTTCTGCCCGGTTTTATTGTCACACCGTTCAAAGCGTCTTGTAGTCAGCATTTGCGGTAAATCTGCCCGATTGGAAAGCACTGTGACAATTGTCACAGTGCTCTTATTGTCACAGTGGTCATCCATTCGACCCCTGCCTCCGGTCTCGTAAGTAGTCGCTTTCATAAGCGCCTCCCTCATATTATTGTGGGTCTCTACATAACTGACCTGCAATAACTTGGGAAGTCCTTTCTGCCAATATCGGCACTACTTGAAAAACTTCTGAGACCGCCGGATTAATCCGCCGCATAAACACACTATGAAATTTAGTTCTTGACGTGAACCTAATGGGTATTTACATTGTTCACAGATACACATTAATACCTATAGGGGCAGTGTCAAGACCAAATATGCCCCAAAGGGGGAGAAATGAAGCCTGAAGATATCGGTTATAGGCTCGGAATGCTGGTAAAAGCATTGAATCTGAAGAATTATGAGTTTGAAAAAAAGTTTGGCATCTCGACCAATTCGATGGCTAGATACAAGAGTAATGCCCGTTATCCCGACCCTGAGTTCTTAGCGAAACTGGTCGAGAACGGGATCAATGTAAACTGGCTTCTAAGAGCAGAAGGCAGCATGTTTATCCAGGCTCCCTGGGAGCTCGGACCCGATGTCAGGACTACCAAGAAGGTGCAGGTCATCGATGGCAAGCCCACCTTAGTCAATGATTTTGATAGAACTTACGTGCGCACTTCGATGTTCCCGATCGTGGCGGAAATATCCGCCGGAGAACCCATGGAAGTGAGAGACGACTATGTTCCGGCGGATTCTGTCGAAGTTCCCACTCGTTACCTTCCCTATGGTACGGACTCCTACATTGCCTTCAGAGTTAACGGTGCCAGCATGGAGCCGCAGATCCTCCATGAGGATATTGTGCTGATCAAAAAGCAGTATGATTGGGAGAACACGGATGGTAGAATCTGTGCGGTCAGATTCGAGGGAGGCATTACCCTGAAAAGGATACAGTACGATCCGGCTCGCAAGGGAGTTATCCTCCAACCGCTCAATAAAGACTTTCGGGTTCTTATTATAGACTCAGATCAGACTGACTCGCTAACCATGGTCGGCCCCCTTGCACTCCAGTTGCGAGTCCACAAAATCTGATGACCTCTCCCAAAAATCTGATGATCTGAAACCAGTCTAAAAACAGCGCAAATTTGAAATAAAGGTGATACAAAGACGTCCAGAAACGTCCAAAAAGCACTGTGACAATTTCCAAAGCCAGTCCTATCTATCTCGCCACCAATCAAAGCCTTATCACCACTGTGACAATTGATACGCATTTGAAACTTTGGGTGACACATTGTAATCGGGAAATCACTTCCGGATGCCCAGCAGATACATAGCGTAAGCCAGTTTCTGAACGTGCTCTTTCAGGCTGACATCGCTGTCCGTGCTGCCCAGATGCCCCTCTTACCGATGCAGTAAATAGACCATTTTATGCGGGCCAAGGTTGTTATGACGCAGTTTTTGCACCCATTTGAGCGATTCCCAATACCCCACGCGAACGTCGTCCCATCCCGCGCTTACCAGCAGATCCGGGTAAACTGCCGGGTGGACATTGTCGTAGGGCGAATAGGAGAGCATGTACTTAAAATCCGCGTCGTTATTGGGATCGCCCCATTCCTCGTATTCCTGCAGGGTTAGTGGCAATTGGGGATCGAGCATCGTGTTCACGAGATCCACGAAAGGCACATCGGCAATGGCCAGCCGCAGTTTTTGCGGTGCAAGGTTCAGCACCGCCCCGATCAGCAAGCCGCCGGCGCTTCCGCCTTCGATCACCAAACTGTCGCTGACGGTGTAGTCATTTGCGATCAGAAAATCCATACATGCGATGAAATCAGAAAAAGTATTGCGCTTGTGCTGGGTGCGCCCTCCTTCGTACCAAGCTTCGCCGAGCTCGCCGCCACCGCGGACATGGGCGACCGCGTAGATAAAACCCCGGTCCAGCAAGGAAAAAAGGCTGCTCCAATTGTAAGGATCCTCGCAATCTCCATAGGCTCCGTAGCCGTAAAGCCAGAGCGGATGAGGCTTGCGCGGATCGAGGTCGCGCTTGTAGATCAGACGCAAAGGGATCTTCGCGCCGTCAGTTGCGGTCACATACAAAAGGTCGATCCGGTAATCCGAGTAATCGGTTTCGTCATCATCCAGGCCCGGATGCACGGTCTGCTCCCGTCCCGAAAAAATGTCATGGCGGATCAGGGCATATGAAGCGAGTTCGCTCTCCGCGTAATAAACCAGCGAATCGGATTGCGGATCGGATTCCGACCAGATCCCGATGTCTTCCGGTGCCGAAGCTGCGATGATCCGGCGCAGATTTCCGCTGGGCAGGTCATAGAGCTCGATGCGTTTGAAACCCTCGTAGCGCCTGAGAACAGCGACGGTATCTCGGAAAAAGGCCGAGCTGACGATCGGCTCGCCATCCCGCCCGGGAACCAGCATACGCAGGCTGTCCTGCGGTGAAGCCCCGTCCGGAAAGGAATACAGGCTGCTGTCCGGATGAAATTCGTTCGATTCGACGTAAAAAATCCCGTTCACATGATCGGGGATCGCCTTGCGGTTTTCCCGCCGGTCATAGAGCGACACCAGAGCCGGTTCCGCCGCAGCTGCCTGTAGATACCAGACCTGATCGGTGTTGGCGTTCGAACTCATAATAAAGATCAAACTGCGGTCCGCGCTGGGATAGATGGTCAAATTGAAGTCCGGATCGGGTTCTTTATAAATCTGGCGCTGCTCACCTGTTTGGGTGTCCAATAGCCAGGCGGTGTCGGTCTGGAAGACAGAATTGGCCGTGGTGACGAGCATGTTCCGGCAATCATCCAGCCAAATGGCCTGGGAAACATTTTGGACCGGTATGGATCTGGTGGCGCCGCTGGGCAAATCTTTAACGTAGAGTAAATATTCCTCGTTGCCCTCAAAAGAGAGGCTGTAGGCCAGTTTCCGGGTGTCGCGGCTGACCGTGAACAGATCCAGGGAAAAGAAATGATGGCCGCGGGCGAGCTCGTTTTCGTCGAGGATCAGCTGCTCTTTGGCACCCGGCGTGTTGGCGATGCGGTAATGCGTAGAATATATCTTGTTCGCTGGTTCTTTCACGTAATAGAAATACCCGTCGCGCAACCGGGGATAGGATATGCTTTCCGCCCAGCCTCCGCCGGCCAGTTCGTCATACAGCTTGCGCGCGAGTTTTTTTGAAGGTTTGAGGCACGCCCGCGCGTAAGCGTCCTCAGCGGCCAGAACGGCCGGCAATTCGGGATTTTCGGTGTCTCTCAGCCAGGCCCAATCATCGACGAGGACCGCGCCGTGGACGAAAGTGGTGTCGGGATGCTCTGGAGCCAGCGGCACCGCAAGTTCAGCCCAAAGCGGGATCCAGAGCAGGATAGCCAGGCAGGGCCAAAATATAAATAGTTTCCGCATCTTCTTATGGATTTTCTAGACGTTGATCAGCGGCGTATGGCAGTATTGGTTTGCCACCAGCAACTGGATGTCGCATCTGATCGCGCTGAGGTAGTTTTGCATGGTATCCTGGGCGAGTTGGGGATCGTTGTTGATCTCGCTCAAATGCGCCAGGATGAGATTTTGCAGGCCATGGTGCATTACCTGGCTGACAACCCCCACCGCCTGCAGATTGGACAGATGGCCCGTGATGCTTTTAATGCGCTGTTTCAAAACCCAGTCGTAGGGCCCTTCCATGAGCATGCGCTCGTCATGGTTGCTCTCGAGGATCAGCGTCGTGCAGTTTTTGAGTTTGTTAATCGCCAACGTGGTGGGAAAACCCAGATCCGTGGCCACGCCTAGCTTGCGCTCCTCATCGCCGTGGCGCATGAAAGTAAAGTTGCAGCTGTCGGCCGCATCGTGGGAAGAGGAAAAGGGATGGATGACCAGATCGCGGATCCGGAACGAGCCGCCAGTCTCGAAATAGCGCACCGGCTCCGGCAGGTTTCCGATGCGGTGCGCGCATTGGCCGTAGGTGTCGCGGTTGATGTAGAGCGGGATCTTTAACATCCTAGCCAGCGCGCCCACGCCTTTCGTATGGTCGGAATGCTCGTGGCTGACCAATACGGCTTTGATCTCGTTACGGTTGACGCGCAAAGCTTCCAAACCGGAGAAGATTGTCCTGGCCGCGACTCCAGCGTCCAGAAGGACAGCTACTTCCTCCGTGCGGACAAGCACGGCGTTGCCTTTGGAACCGCTCACCAAAACCGAGGTCTGGAACATGGGTCAGATCTTGGTGATGTGGTAGTAGCGATTGTTCAGTTTATCGAATTCGGTCCAGGTCGCGCCTTCCGGAGCAGCGGCCAGAAGCTGCGCCACTCCGACGCTTTGGGCGTCCAGATTGTCGCACAGGTGCAGGACCAGCGCCTCGAGAGTCTGGGGCAGCCGCACCGTGGCTTTTTCGTATTCGCCGTGATGCGCGAGGATCAAGTGGCGCAGGTTGAGCAGTAATTCCTCGGGAAAACCGGGGATACACTTCGCCTGCTCGCAGATGTATTGGTCGCCGAGGCTGAGATGCCCCACCAGGCGTCCCGATTCGGTAAAATCGATGGCCGGCTTGGCGCTGTATTCATAGATTTTCCCCAAATCGTGGAGTAAAGCGCCGCTAATCAACAGATCGCGGTTTACAGGATACAGCACCGAAACGAAATCGCAGATCGTGGCCACAGATACGGTATGCTCGATCAGTCCGTACATGTAGTTGTGGTGCCAGCTCTTGGCGGCGGGGGCTGCCAGAAAACGGGAGAAGAACTCCTTATCGTCAAAAATGTTGTGCAGGAGTTTGTTCAGAAAGGTGTTCTCCACCTTGTCCACAAAGCCGAAGAACTGCCCGGCCAGCAGGTTGGGATCCTTGGAACTGGCCACGATAAATTCCTCGATCTGGTACTCGGAATGGTCCGCAAAACGCAGCTGCGTGACATTCATCTGGATCTGGTCCTTGTAGAGTGTCACAATGGCCTTGATCTTCACTACATCGCCTTCGGAGAAGAGCTCAGCAGTCTTGGCCGCCTCCTTCCAGACATAGCCGGTGAGGCTGCCCGTCCTGTCTTGCAGGCGCAGTCTCAAAAACTGGTCGTTCTTGCCATCGCGGACTTCTTTTTCGGTGGCCAGATAGAAGCCGATCACTTCTTTGCCCAGGTGTTCTTTCAGGTCTTCAACGTTGATGTGTACCATATTATTCACTTTATGATGTTGATCTTGGTCGCTGCCTCGCGCTTTCTGCCTTTTTCGAGGTATGCAGCGCGCAGGATGTAAACGCCCGACGAGGGAAAAAGATCGGCTGTCAGCCGGATTTCCGGCGCCGGTTCCTGCAGGGCGATGATCTTTTGGCCCCGGATGTTGTAAATTTGCAGCCCTGCCAGATTTTGGCCCCCAGACAAACGAACGGCCATCGAGCCGCCGGGGCGCAGCGGATTGGATGAAACCAGGATGCCCGGAACCGCCGCCAGATCGTCCTGGACGCTCACCACGCCTGTAAAATCAGACCAGGCCGAATAGAGGATCTTGCCACCGTCTTCCAACTGCAGCCAGTAATAGATCCGGTAATTTTCGCTGAGTTCAGACAGGGGAAGGCTGTTCAGAGGAATATTGAACGCCGCGGTGTAGGTTTCCCCCGCGTTCAGGGAACCTCCCAACGCCGTGCCATGCGTAATCCAGCGCGCGATCACCCACCTTTCGGAATCGTTGAAAACTGTCTTTTTGAACATCCCCACGCAAAGGACAGAATGTCCGACCAGATTGTATTCCGTGGCCGAAGTATAAAGCAGGGTGCTGGCGTTTGTGAAATTGAAGGTCGCCGATAACAGGTCGTTTTGAACGATATAGTTCAGACGGCATTCCGATTGCGACACGAAAGTCCGCTCATCACGGGCTTGTTGGCAAATCTGGTTGTATTGATCGGTGTATGACGTCGAAAAGCCGTTGATCCGCAAATCGCCGTTGATCGCGGTGCGGGGCAGGGAATTGAATCCGTACCAATTGAACCTGATCTGAGCCGGCACGTTGCCCAGGGTGTCGCTCAGGATGGGAAAATAGTTCAGGATCTGGATATCGGCATAGGGATTCAGGTCTTGCAGGGTGGTGATTTGTGCGGCATTATCGTAGCGGAGGAAATTCTCCCCCAGATAGATTGGATAGTCATTTTCAAAGCTGAATCTATGCAACAGGATGACATTGTTGGCTTGGGGATCGGAATCCTGCAAACCGCTGCTGAGCGCCGCCCGGAATTTCAACTGCATGGGTGTGGCCGGCAGTTCAAACTGATGTGATGAAAAAGCCGGATTCTGCGCGTCAAACACATATAGGCTGTGTGGCGCTATGGACTCCGGGATGCTGATTTCATCGTAAAAAGCGAAATCCGGATTGGGTGAATAGACGTTCATGCCTACAACCGCGTCGGAAACGGGCTGGTCGGAATGGTTGTAAATGCTGAAAGTGGGTCCCACGGTTTCCCGGGGCTTGATGCTGCCGGCCATGTCAAAACTGACCAGTTCGAGGTCCAGGCCGCTGAGCACGAAATCACCCGCCAAGCCAAACAATAATTCGGCAGAATAGCCCACTCCCGAAAAGCTTTGGAAATAAGGGGTCTGGGCATTGGTGTTCCAATAGTAACTGTGCGACCCGCCCCCTTCCGAGGCCGAAACGTAGCGATTCGAGAAATTGGTGTTGTAACTGACGACCAACCAGAGGGTGTCTTCCTGTACCGAAGTGGGGAAATTGATCTCCAACTGGTTGCTGTTTACCGGGACCTTCGCCCAGGCCATGCTGGAGCCGGGCGCGCCGTGTGCATCACGGAACAGTTCCGCGCGAACGGAATCCCCGGTTTGAGGAAACCAGAGCAAGGCTTTGGTGACCAGGAATTCGCTGCTGGCCATGCCGGGATAGACTTCGCGGAAATTGAAGCGCACCGCCCAAACATTCGAACCGTAAAAGTGATAGTCGTCCATGCCGGTATGATAGGCAAAATCGTATTCCCTGACGCCGTTGGGGGTAACTTGCGCACCGGATCCGGGGACGAAGGCTATCGCTCCGCAAAGCGAGATCAGCAATGCCAGGCCGATCAAGGCAACAGCCTTCATTGCGCACCTTCTCTGATCAGCTTTCTCGCCCGGGCCACATCAGCCGCGATCGCTTGCTTCAGCTCTTCTCTGTTTTCGAACGTCTTTTCCTCCCTGAGAAATCCCAGTAAAGACAAATCCATTTTCCTGCCGTAGATCTGCCCCGAAAAATCGAGGAGATGAGTTTCGATCTCTGTCTCGCCTTTATGTTTCACAGTGGGGCTGATACCGATATTTGTCAATCCAAAATAGCACTGATTTCCTAAGTCCGCCTGGCTGAAATAGATGCCGTTTTTCGGAACCAGCTGGTGCGGATCGGCCAATTCCAGATTCGCAGTGGGAAAACCCAGCGCAGTGCCGATACCGGCTCCGGGAACGATTTTCCCGAAAAGCGCGAAGGGCTGGTCAAGCAGTTCATTGGCGTTTCCAACATCGCCAGCCAGCAGCATTTCCCTGATGAGCGAACTGCTGAGCGGTTTGCCCTGATATAGAAGGGGTTCCACATATTCCAGAAGGTAGCCGTAGCGACCGGTATGCGAGCGCAAAAAGGAAAGGTCGCCCCGGCGCTGGAATCCGAAATGAGAATCGTAGCCGACGACGATAAGCTGCGGCTGATAACGCGGGATCAGCAGCTCATGCAGAAATTCGTCCGCGGACATAAGGGACAGCTGCTCATCGAAATGGAGCAACTCCACCTGGTTGATCCCCAATTCCAAAAGCCGCTTTTTCTTGATCTCCGGCGGCAGTAGCAACAGAGGGCGGGCGCGCCGGTTCAAGATGCAGGCCGGAGCAGCATCGTAACTGATCACGAGAGAACGCAAGCCGCGCTCGCGGGACGCCTCAATCAGGCGTTTGAGCAGTTTGATGTGTCCGAGGTGGAGGCCGTCGAAATTACCGATGCTGAGCGCGGTTTCCATAACGATCTAGACCAAGTTTACAAGTGGATACAAGAGATCATTGCTGCGCCTGGCCACGCCGACGCTCTGGCCCTCGCCTCCGAAAAGGATGATATGGGGATTGTCATCACCGGGCTGCGCGATCGGCTGTCCGTTCCGCAAGGCAGAGAGCTGTTCTTCTGAAAGGTCCAAACACTCGGCATCGGTAAAAACTTTCCTGTCGGGATATATGCATTGCGAAAGGCTGTCCTGGGATAAATCATCCAATTGGTGAGCGTCTTTTAATAACAGATTTCCGATCGCCGTCCGGGTAAGATCTACTGTATGGCCGACCGTCCCAAGAATTTTGGCTATTTCCTCACCCAAACTGCGGATATAAGTGCCTTTGGATACAGTGCAGCGATAACGCAGGAAAGGTTGATCATATCCCAGAACGCTGAAAGAGGAAATTCGCACCGGGCGATCCTCCAGATCGAGATCCTGGCCTTTTCTGGCATAGGAATAAGCTGGTTTTCCCGCCACTTTTACAGCTGAAAAACGCGGGACCGGCAGGTTTCCGATGGCCAGCACCTTCTCCTCTAACGCAGTCACAGACAGGTTTGGAGGTATGTTGTTATCCATAGCGATTATTTCGCCCTCGCTGTCTCCCGTATCAGTCTGCTCTCCCAATTTCAGGCATGACTCATAGATCTTGTCCCTGGCCTCCAGATACTTGCAGAGACGGGTGTGCGTACCGAAAGCACAGATCAGAAGGCCCGTGGCAAGGGGATCTAGGGTGCCGGTGTGGCCGATCTTCCTGATGCCGCTTAGCGCGCGGAGTTTCCTGATCACATCGAAGGAACTGATTCCGCGGGGCTTGTCGATCAGGAGAAATCCGCTAATTGGCCGCATGCCGGGAATTCGCGTCGAGCGCTTTGTCCAGTTTGGCCAGCAATTCCGCTTTGATCGAATACAGACTGCCCTGGATCATGGCTCCGGAAGCGCTGACATGGCCTCCTCCCCCATAAGTAGCGGCGATGGCGTTCACATCCAGAACCGGCGAGCGCAGACTCAGTTTGTAGAGATCAGGAGCTTCCTCGCGCAAATAGGCAATCGCAGCAACACCCCGCACACCCTGAACCCAGCGGGTCAGGTTCATGATGGCGTCCGCTGTCAAATTGTTGCGCTGCTGCATCTCCAGGGTTGAATACATGTAGAGGATCCGATCGCCGGAGTGCAATTCGATGGTGGAAAGAACTTCACCAATGTAACGCATTTCCAGCGGCTCGTGATTGAGGAAATAGTTTTTGTAGATTTGGGAGGGATTGATCCCGCAGGCGCATAGCTCCGCCGAAATGCGCAGCACATCGGTATCGGTGTTGGCGTTGGTGAAATTGTTCGTATCGTTGATTATCGTGGTGTAAAGGCAATTGCAGATTGGGACGCGGTTGGCTTCCGGCAAGGCTTCAATCTCCGGCTGGAAAGTTCGGAAAATGATCGCCCCGACAGATGCAGCTGAGGTGTCCACAAAACTGAAGTCCGTGGCAATGACCCCGTTTTCCGGAACATGATGATCGATCAGGATCGTGTGGCTAGCGGAACGGACAAGGGCCTCTCGCTCCCCCAGGCGGACATAGCTGTTGCAGTCCAGGATGATCAGCAGGTCGTAACGCTGTCCGGAGGTATAATTGCGGATCTTTGAGCCATCCGTGAGAAACGCGAAGCGCTCCAAATTGCTGTCATCGATCACTATCTCGCTTTCCAGGCCCAGGGTCCGCAAATACAGCTGCAAAGCCAGGCTGGCGCTGAATCCGTCGCCGTCGGGTTCCACGTGGGACATTATGCCGATTCTGGTCCCAGCTCGTAATTGTCCCAGAATTTTCTGTTTAAGTTCGTTTGTGTTTTTCATGTGTTAGTGCAGGCCCTTTCCCGGATGCACTTCCGGATTGACAGCTCGAGTGAATCTGCTATACGCGGCAGATCCCTGCAGGCAAGGCTGAATCAGCTATTTCTCCCTGTCCTCGTCTTCGTCCGCGTTGTCCTCCTCGTTTTCGTCCTCGATGAATTCGTTGTAGATCTCTTCATCCTCGTCAATGTCAAAGATGTCGTCATCGTCCAGATAATCGTCCAGATCGATATCCGGATCGTAGTCCTCATCGTCGTCGTATTCGTCCTTGATGCTGGCAAGCAGAGTATCGACTTTCTCTGCCCTGTCCTCTGTATCGTCATAGAAGAACGTCAGTTCAGGTATGGTTCGCATGATATGTGCTCCTGCAATTTGTTTTTTTAGGAAACCGGATGATTTTACCAACTGTTCCTTTATACTGTCACGGGTTGAGGGATTGTTGTAATGGGAAAAATAGAGTTTTGCGTAGCGCAGGTCTTTGGAAAGCACCACGTCCGTGATTATGACCCAGTCCAGGGTCTGGTCGCGCAATTTCTGGCTGAGCGCGACATTGAAGAGTTTTTTCAGTTCTTCCTGCAATCGGGGAATGCGATGGGATTTCATTGCAGTTTCTTCGCCACCTCGGTCATAACATAGCATTCGAGGACATCGCCTTCCTTGATGTCGGAATAACTTTCCAGGGAAAGGCCGCATTCCGTACCTGCTTTGACCTCGCTCACGTCATCGGCGTAGTGCTTGAGCGAGGCAAGCGAATCCTCGGCAACGAGCACATCGTTGCGAAACAGGCGTACTTTGCAGCCCTTGCGGATGACTCCGCGGTCGACCTGGCAACCGGCAATCGTGCCGACTTTCTTGATCTTGAAGACTTGTTTGATGGTCGCGGCGCCGATGTCCTGCTCCTCGTATTCCGGTTTCAGCATGCCCTGAAGGGACTGGCGAACGTCTTCGATCGCGTCGTAGATCACTTGATAGAGTTTGATCTCCACCCCTTCGTCCTCGGCCAGTTTCTTGGCCATTTGGCTGGCCCGGACGTGGAAACCGATGATCACGGCGTCGGAGGCCGAAGCCAGGCTGACGTCAGCCTCGTTGATCCCGCCCACGCTTTTGTGGATGATATTGACCTGCACTTCCTCGTTGGAAAGTTTTTGAAAGGAATCCGCCAAAGCCTCTGAGGAGCCGTCGGTATCCGTTTTGATGATGATATTCAGTTCGTTGAGCGAGTCTTCCTTGATGCGGGCAAAGATGTTTTGCAGCGATGATTTGTTTTGGAATTTCTCGCGCTCCAGCCTAATCTGCAGACGTTCCGTGCTGATGTTCCGGGCCGTCTTTTCGGTATCTACCTGGTTGAGCAAATCGCCCGCCTTGGGAGTGTCGTTGAGGCCGTAGATCCTGCCCACGTCAGAGGGCGACAGTATCTTAAGTTCCTGTCCGCGCTCGTTTTCGATCTTGCGGATACGGCCGTGGGTGGCGCCACAGACCACAATATCCCCTTTGCGGAGTATTCCTTCACGTATGAGGATTGTAGCGACAGAACCCATCCGCGTGTCTTTACCAGATTCGATCACGATCGCCGCAGCAGGTACCTGGATCCTGGCTTTAAGATCCAACATCTCGGCAGTCAGCAGGATGATCTCGATCAGATTGAGGATACCCTCCCCCGTCACCACAGAGGTTTTGCACCAGGGCACTTCGCCGCCATACTGCTCGAGAAAAACTCCGTAATCCAGCAACTGGGCCACCACCCGGTCGACATTGGCGTCGGGCAGATCAACCTTGTTGATGGCGATGATCAGATGCACTCCGGCAGCCTTGGCATGGTCGATCGCTTCCTTGGTCTGGGGTTTCATGCCTTCATTGGCGGCTACGACTATCACAGCAATGTCCGTGACATTGGCTCCTCGGGCCCTCATGGCTGTGAAAGCCTCGTGGCCCGGAGTGTCCAGGAAAGTGATTTTGTTTTTATTTACTTCGATCTGGTAAGCGCCGATGTGTTGGGTGATGCCGCCCGATTCGCCAGCCACGATATTGGTGTTGCGGATATAGTCCAGGATCGAGGTTTTCCCGTGATCCACGTGGCCCATGATGGTTACAACCGGCGGACGGATCTCTTCTTCAGCGTCATGGTATTGTTCTTTTTCCCTGTCAATGATGTCGGCACCGAATTCGTCCTCAAAACGGAAATCCACTTTGAACTCATCGCAGATCATTTCCAGGGAATCCTTGTCCAGGCGTTGATTCATCGTCACCAGCTGTCCCATGGAGAAGAATTTGGAGATGATCTCGGCCGGCGTCACGTTCATTATCTTGGCCAGTTCGCCCACGGAAGTGTACTCGCGGATCACGACCTGAGTGTCTTCCCGGTCCTGAACAACCTGGGCTTCGCGATGGTATTTTTTCTTTTTGACCGATTTCTGCATGATCTTCTTGATCTTACGCGAAATCTCGGCCTCATCCACTTCCACCGGAAGCTCAGTTTTCTGTTTGGCCTTTTTAGCCGTGCTTATGATAGCTTTTTTGTGTTTGCTTTTATCTCCCAGTTCATCCGGGGTGATTTTGGTTTTTCTAACCTTCTTGATTTCGCCTTCCTTGGCGGCTTCGGGTACGGGACCGGCGGCTGGTGCGACGACCGGGTGTGCGCGACCTGCGACGC
>ENA-UOWO01005001-UOWO01005001.1-activated-sludge-metagenome-genome-assembly--contig:-NODE-5001-length-14299-cov-11.626509_pt1 | contig 14299 bp, 8 predicted proteins | sample MGYA00238148_ERZ761564 | MGnify/ENA primary metagenome ERZ761564 (study PRJEB28885, sample SAMN05720194) | activated sludge metagenome | isolation source: Anaerobic digester | place: USA...
ACCCCAATTTTCCATTTAGAGCCATTTTGGGCAGAGATAGTCAGTCCAAGCAACAAGCATAAGCTCGTCAGTGCAATTTGGTTTCGCATAGTGAGTGATTTTGCAAAGGTTTGTATTCATAACGGACCCCTTTCGCATGCCAATACAAAGTGGATTTTTTTAACCAATGTTAAAAAAGCCATGGCCCGACAATAATTGAATCCAATCCACAAAGACTAAAAACATAGTGTTATTAAACCATAAACCGAACCCATTTAAAACTTCCGTACAAAATTTGGTATTGACCAAAATTTGCCTTAAGTTTGGAGTCGTTATTTCATCTTTATGCTTGCATTTGGGCACCAACTGCCCCAGAACATTGTGCTACTAACGGTCACTAATCTCTGCGCCTACTATTTCTAGCCGTCCATACTTTATTTAAAGTAACCACAACCACTGTTTTATACTTCTATCAGACTTTTCGAATCTGTCCGGTATCCATTGGATGCAGGTTGATTTTTTGTTTCAATTGTCACCCCAATTACTGGGAATACCACGTGCTAAACATCACCCAACACCTAATCCTAAAAAAATGAAGCGTTTTTCCCTCAACATCCTATTCAGTTTATTTCCCATGTTTTGCTTTGCCATTGTAAAGTACGACGAGGGAAGATTACAAATCGATGGTATTCAATTACTTCAAGACAAAGATAACCCCAACGACTACTACTACATTCCTCAATATCCACGGGTAGCCCAAAAAGAAGATGGTTCTTTGGAGATTTTGTGCCTCAAATACGTGGGCACCGGAGGAGCTGCTACCAACGGTGGCGTTTTCCATGCACTCATTGAGTTCACCTTACCCAACAAACTCATCGAAATCTTACAGGACAAATTAAAAACCGTGGCGGGCGGTGCAGCCAGAATTGCCGGAGCAGTACCCATTCAGCAGGCGGTCAAAGACGGGGAAGCAGGTTTGGCCAGTTTTCAGGTCGTCTCCTCCATTTTGCGAGACAATACCTTCGCCAAAAGCATTATCACTTCGGGTTTTGCTCCTTTTTTGCCGGGTTCAAAAGCCGCCATCTCAGCCCGCCTCAGCCAGGAGGGAGCAACGCTTCTGTTTGAGACCCTAAAACGCCCAACTTCTGATGTGTCGATTGCCCTTTCTGGCTATTACGAGGCGGTAGTCAAAGCATACAATGCCGAAGTGATCGCCGAAAGTAAAATGGTATACACTCACTTTAGTCGTGTTTTTAACAAACAGGAAGGCTATACCAAAGACGAAATCCGCAATGTTACTGATAAGTTGATCCGCGATCAGGTGATCAAAGTCCAGTCCTTTGACCGAGGGGCCTCCCTCAACGTCAGCACCAAAGACATGGACAACATCCTCAACATGGTCACCGACAAGCTGATCGACGTGATGTTTGACCCCACCAAAGGGTGGGCCAAAGACCCCGAACGGGTGGCTTCAGTAGGTCAAAACCAGATCCCCATGCGGCAGGAGCGGGGCTTTTTCGGGCAGTTATTTGCCGGAACGGGCAACCAGGAATACGTCAGCGACAATCAATTTGTGGTCAAAGACATCAAGGACGAGCGCCTCAATCGCTTTTACCTCAACCTCAGCAAATCCACTACCATCAAAGTGCCCGTGTACACTTCCGGCAACATCGCTTTTTTGATGAACAACTTGGAAGGCAAGGAGCGGGACAAATATTTTGGCACCGTAAACCTGGATGACCCCGATTTTCAAATGCGCGACATCAATGTGCAGGTGGATGGGGCTTTTTCCGAGGCATTTGGTGAAATTTTCAATTTTGTCTCCCTAAATTTCCGCAAGGCATATAACAACGGGCAAAGTGATGTAACCAAAGACGTAGTATTTGACCGCAAAGCTGTAGAAGCAGGCAATGTTTTACAACACGTCCTGTATCCACGTTTGGGCTTGCAAAAATTCGACTGGCTCAACTATGAATACCGCATTTCCTGGTCTTTAAAAGGCAAAAACAAATCCATCGATGGGCAATGGATGAAAGCCAATGGAAATGCCATCGCACTGGTACCACCTTTCGTCAAAAAAACCATTGAGGTAGACGCAGATCGAGGTTTTTTTAAGGAAAAAAATGTGATGTCTGCCTCTGTCCGTTTTTTGGCCATTGTGCAAGGTGAAGCAGTCGTGCAAAAAACCCTCGTCCTGCGCGCAAGTGATACCGAAGTAACCTCCAAGGTTGCCCTGTTTTGTGACCCGGGAGAAACCCTGGGCTACCAGGTTACCTGGCACACCAAAGAAGGCGACAAAAAAGAGGACATCAAAGTGTTGGATCAGGACTATCTGATTTTGGTACCAAGAATATAGAAGTTCCATTAAGCAGTACACCTAATTTTTCTAAAGCACCCATACATGAACCCGCTGATCACCTTCAAGCTGATTGTATTGTGTCTATTGGCAGCGCTGCGTTTGCAAGCACAAATGCCCATGATTGATCGAGGTGAGTACATCGAGGGTCTATGGTGTTTCCCCCTGCATACCGATTCCCTTACGTATGTTTATCTGCCCAATTCCGCCCGTTTTGCTTTTAATGAAGAAAAGGGACCCAGGTTCTCTTATTTGCGCTATTCCATCCTCAAACCCAAAGAAGGCAATACCACCAATTCTATTTCCGAAGCCGATGGGGGCGGGATTTTGCACATGCTGGTCTTGTACGAAACCACCCCGGAAACCGTCCTGAAAGCTGAAGATGCCCTGCGCAAGAAATACGGCAACAATCCCAAACTAAAGCTGCGCGGCCCCATGGCATTCGAAAAAGGAACCTATGCCCTGATCTCTTCCATCATCACCGAAGGCAGTCAAAAAAAAGAAACCAAACTCATCGCCACCGGTGAAGCCCCGGTTTTGGAAAACACCAGTCTGGCGCTCTCCTTTAGCCTAAATCCCGTACAGTCAAAGCTGCTCCTGGAAAGTTTCAAAATGAAAACCCCGGACGTATCCATCGTTTTTGACCTTTCCTTTACTGGGCTCACCGAATCTTATGATGCCGAGTTGGACATTGATTGGAGTGAAGCCAAAAAAAGCCAGGCTTTTAATGCGGGCGTCTCGGTCTATTTTGTCAATGCCGATGTGGAGTTGGGCTTTGAAAAAATGCGCCGCGACAACGCCATCAAACTAAAGGTGAATGGTAGCGGCGGCATGCTCGAAGGTTTGCTCAATACGGTTTACGATAAATTACTCAACCTGATGTTTCGCCCGGTACACGCAGAAAAAGTAGATCAGCAAAATGGGATGAGTGCCATCGATGCCCTCTTGGGACCAAATGGGCCCCTGAGTAGCCGCAAAACCACGGGTTTTGGCCTCAATGTTGGGTATCAACTGAAAGAGATGCAAAGCGAGGGACACAGTCATCTATTTTTCAAAGGTCGCAGCACGGTACAACGCCACCACTACGTCGTTTTTAATGTGAGCAGTATGTACCAACGCTACGGCAGCAATCCCGACTACTTCAAGGATGTTCCGCTCTGGGATCCCACCTTCCAACAGCGGGAATTATTCATTGGCGTGGATGGCGATTTGGAAAAAGAATTCCAAAAAATGCTCAACAGCGTAACGGTCAACGTCCGCAAAAAACACCAGAGTGGGCAAACTACCTTGGACAGCAAATTGATCAATAAAGATTTGTTTAAAGCGGGCTTTAAACCCCTTTCCATGCTCTACGGTTGGGATGCCGACTCCAACCGCACCCAGTGGATGGAATACGAATACATGAACATTTGGCAATTTCAGGGCGGAGGCAGCTACCAGACTCCCTGGGAAAAATCTTCCGCAGCCATGGTCAACGTGTTCACCCCTTTTACCCGCAAAACCATCCTCTTCGATGGGGATTTAGCAGGTTTACAAAGCAAGGGGGTACGCATGGTGTCCATCACCTTGAACTACCCATTTTTTGGACGCATCAACCGCCCCAGACTTACGCTCCGACCCGGCGACAACATAAGTGAAAAAACACTGGAAGTTACACTACCCAATGATGTAGAAGAAATTGACTACGAAATTACCTGGCAAAAATCCGACGGCACGATACTTACCAAAAAAGGCAAAGACAAGTTTGGACTGATCTTTATCGACGAGTTACCCACGCAGAATTGAACCGGCATAAAATATAAGATCATGAATTACAGGGTTCTTTTAAGTGGAATGGCCATACTAAATCTGGTATTTGGCTTGACTGTACCTGCATTCTCCCAAGCAGTGAGCTTGAGTGGAAAGCTGACTTGTGTGTTGATCAATAAAGAGGAAGTCCAGTTGTTTCCCGCCCAGGACAACCCCATGGGCTTTTATTATCTGCCCAATAATTTGCGCCTTTCTACCACGGAAACGCTACAGCCCGAATTTCTATTTATGTCCTGGAAATCCGAAGCTTCCGCCGAAACCGACAACGGAGTCATGCATTGGCTACTGACCTGGGGTTTGTCCAAAGAACAGGAAAAAGAAGTACAAAACTGCCTGATTGCCAAGGTTGACAGCAATGCCATCGTCATGGGTGCCCTGACTGTGGAAGCTCCTGAAAAATTTCTGTTGTCTGGAAAAAACAAGGACTTGATTGCTTTGCTGCAAGGCTCTTTGTCCTCAGGAGCGGGGATACCCACCCAACCCGGAGGCAAATCGGCCAGTTCTTTTCGCTTTTTGGGCGAGGATGCCCGAAAGGTGGAACAAACTTTAAACAGCCTGGACAAATGGGACGGCATTTTTATCGAAATGCCCTTTTATTGGACGGATGGCCATCCTGCGCACACCCTGCGGTTGGCGGCTAAAACCATCATGCAGAGCGGAACCAAATGCAGTGAATGCGTAATCATACCTAAATAACCCGATTCTTTCCATTTTCAAATTCTCAGCGATGATGCGAATACTCTTTCCATTTTGCTTTTTACTTTTCACCTTGCCCTCCCTCACGATCCAGGCGCAAATCTTGGATAGTGAAAACAAATTGACCATTACCCTCAAAGACCAAACCAAGGTAACTTTGTACGGTCAGGCCGCAACCCTGTCCGACGAAAAAAGCAAAAACTATTACTACTTGCCCTGTGCCCTGCGTTTGTCCAAAAAAAGAGACGGCACCCCGGAGTTTCTGTTCATGAAATTCACCTCTGATGAAAAATCTGCCACGGGAGTTACCCAGGGAGCCCTGCTGCACCTCCTCATGGAATATGGCCTCAGCAAGGAACAAGAGGTGGAGTTGGCGGGCGTGTTAAAAAGCCGCTACAATGGTGCCCTACTCAAGGGAGCCGCCGATGTTGAACCCGATGGGGACAACTCGGTGCGGATCATTTCTGCCACCCTGGGTTCCAAAGACCTCACCCGGTCTCTGGTTTTTAACGGCAAAGCCCCTACCCTGCCTGGCAGCAAAATTGCCATCGCGGCCATGCTGGATAAACAAGGTGCACAAATCTTTGCAGCTACCCTCGAAAAAACCAAGTCTATCGCCGATTTGAGCTTGAATCTCTCCTTCAACTACACCGTGCGGGTACCTGCGGCCCGAGGCTACATCAAACAAGACTGGAGTAAAATGGACAGTTTGGTGCAGAAGGACTCCGCCGTTTTTAAAGAAACCGACGATAAAAATTATGGCGAAAAAGTGGCCAATACTGTAGCGGGGGTCCTTTTTGGTGGTGCAATTGGTGGTGCACTTGGCTGGTTTGGCTCAGGTGATGAAGACCATTATTCCTATGACGAGTTGCGCCAGTTTTACCGCAAACTGGAGGAACAAAAAGTCATCACCCTGCGCTTTGAAGAAAACGTAGCCAGTGAAAAAGTGGACAAAATCCGGGAAGCGTTTTTTGATCACTTTCTCAACAGTTTTACCGATAAAGATGGCAAAGGCGCCCGAGAACCCAGCACCAATGAAAAAGAGGCCATGCCCGACATCAAACACGGGGACTCCTACACCTTCAAACGAGAGATCCGGGAAATTGTCAAACAGAAAAAAATCCAAATTTTTGACTTGAGCTACGCCATGGCCGTCAAACGCAGCCACCAGCTTACCGAAAACCTGGCTTCCTGGTACAACCAAACCAAAGACAACCCCAAATGTGTGGGCATTGTCAATTTGAGTGACCCCTTCTTTTTGTACCGCGACATCAACGTCATTCTCGACATTGAGGCGGAAGAAATGATGGGCAAAGAGGTCAATTACGTCACCGTCAACATCCGCAAAAAACGCAGTGGTGAGGGCAGTTTTGATTTCCAACAGGATGTCACGTTCGATCGCAAAACCCTTGAAAAAGAAGGCAACCGCGTCACCGTGACCTACTCCAAAGCCCAGGATGCCTCACCAGAACTGTATGAATACAAAGTTCAATGGAGTTTGCGGGGCGGTTTGGTATTCCCCCCCAACGATACCACCTGGAAACGTGGTTCCTGGCAAGGTTTAAGCCTGGCACCGCCGATCATGCCGCGTACCATTCGTTTCGAAGCCGATTTGGCCGACATGAAAGAAAATGGCATCCGCAACGTGACCTTACAACTGCGCTACAAAAAATTCGGCAATGAGGTAGAAACCAACATTGGGGTCAACGCGAGTGGTACCGATGCTTTTGCCGAAAAAATGATCTTCATGGATCGCAACACCCAGGGCTATGCCTATCGACTGGTTTTTCACGACAAAGACCTGGGCCCAATTGCCACCCAATGGGATGCCAAAATCAATACCGATTACATGTACGCCAGCATTCCCAAAGAGATCCGCAACAAGGATCAAAACTGGATCAAAATGGGTCTGGATGCGGCCAAAGTACTGGTCGCGGTTGATGAAAACGGCAATGTGTCCAAAGAACAAAAGGTCCTGGACAAGTTTCGGAAGATCATCGACATTGCCGAGAAGAAAAATTAAGCCCGATTCCAATACTTTTTTTAACAACAAGCCAACGTAGTGCCATGAAAAAACTGGTTTTCACATCGATTGTCTTCGTCTTGCTCTGCTGCAACCTCAGTTACGCCCAATTGCTCAACTACGATAACAAAGTTGACTTGGTTTTGAGTGATGGCACCAATTTGGTGCTTTATGGCGCCGAAGGCAAGCCCAATGAATATTATTACCTCCCGGTCAACCTCCGTTTGTCCCAAAGGCCCGATGGGGTACCCGAATTCCTATTTATGAAATACACCACCGAACAGCGCGCCGATGCGGGGGGGGTGCAGGGAGCCATCATGCATTTTTTAATGGAATGGGGTCTTACGCCTGCACAATTGGCCGATGCACAAAGCAAATTGGAGGCATTGTTTGGTAAAAGCAGCCGTCGGGTGTATTATGGAAAAAACACCAAAGGATTGGCCATTTATAAAGACATTGCCAATACCAAAGACCGCCCCATCATCAAAGGTGCGGTGGAACTGCAAATTGACAAAGACAATTCCTTCAAAATAGTATCGGCGGTCATGGAAGACAAAACCCTGACCAAAAGTATCGTCAGCAGTGGAAAAGCGCCGCTAATTCCCGGCGGGAAAGTAGCTGCCGCTGCCAGTTTTGACAAAAACGGCGCTCAATTGATGGCAGCAACCTTTGAAAAATCGCGCTCCATCGCCGACTTGTCCATCGCCCTCAATTACAAATACAAATTAATGGCACCCGCCATTGATGGCAGCATCACGATTGATTGGAGTAAATTTTATAAATTTTTGGAAAAAAAAGGCCACGATTACAGCTACTACTACTACCACTGTGGCGATTGCGAAGTTGATGGCACCGAATACGATTCCTACACCTCTGAATCTGAAAAATACGTGGGCTGGGACGAAATTACTGAAGAGTTAAAGAAGGAAAAAATTGTACAGGTTGTAATCAATCAGCAGGACATCGACAACCCCATTGCCAAAGACGTAGTCGATTATTTCATGCAAAGCTTCATGGAATCCATCAGCGACGACAAAGAGGAAAGAGCAGTAAATGAAGATGCGGGCAAAGCAGGCGATTCAACCCCCACCAAGTTTGCCAGCGCGCATAGTTTCAACATGACCAAACTCAAGCAGAGAACAGAGTCAGGCCATACCTTCATTAGTTTGAAATTCCGGGCCGCCGTCATGCGCGAAGTACAACTAGTAGGCAATATGGCATCCTGGTACAATGCGGTGAAAAACAATCCCCAATGCGTGGCTTCTATCAACCTCAACGACCCCTTTTTCCAGCACCGTGACATCAACATGATTGTGGATCTCGACAGTGAGGACATTTTCAGCAAAGAAGTCAATTATGCTACGGTCAACATTCAGAAAAAACGCAGCAGCGGCAATCCATTTGTCGAGCAGGTAACCATCGACCGGGACTACATCAAGCAAAAAGGGGTTAAAGCGACCGTTACTTATGCTCGAGGCGAGGACAAAAATTCCGATGTTTATGAGTACAAAGTGCAGTGGAGTACCCGTGGAGGCAATGTCTTCCCTGCCAATCCTACCTGGCAAAAGGGCGATTGGCAAGGCATCACTTTAGCCGCGCCCATTACCCAGCGCAACATCCAGTTTGAAGGCAATCTGGATGAACTAAAAGCCGCCGGTTTTACCCGGGCTACCTTACAGGTGCGCTATTACAAGTTTGGCAGGGAAGTGGAAACCAACATTCCACTCACCGTTTCCAAAAACGAGTCCCTGGTGGAACAAGCCATTTTCACAGACAAAGACACCCGTGGATATGCCTACCGCATCATCCTGAACCACAAGGAAAAAGGCAAAATCGCTTTTGATTTTGACCCCAAGATCAACGATGATTACGTGTACATCACCATCCCCAAAGAGATCAAAGATGGCAATCTGGATTTTTGGGACAAAGTGCGTAAAGCCGCCGATGCCATCATTCCGCCCAATACGGATGGTTCTATCCGACCCGAACATCAAATTTTGGACAAGTTTCTCGATGTGATCAAAATTTTCACCCCTGAAAAACGGGGTTAAACACGACACCAATGAAAAAGCTTATTTATCTTTTTTTGGTTTATGCTGGCTGTGCTCATTTTGCAAATGCTCAGAACATTTACATCGACAAACCAGTGTTGGCGGGCAAATTGACTTGCTTCCCCGACATTGCCAATCCCAACAATTATTACTTCCTGCCCAATAAATTGCGCCTGGGGGTGGGAGCCGATGGCAGCCCGCAGTTTTCGTTCCTCATGTTCGTGCGCAATACCCGTCCTGAAGACGGAGCGACAACCGCCCGAGAAGGAGAAGGTGGCGGCGTGGTTCACGCGGTAGTGGAATTGTACATCAGCGACGAGGAGAAAAAAGACGCGGAACGTGAACTCAAACGGCTGGTTAAAAACGATCAGGCGGTACTCCTTGGCCCAGTCATTTACAAAAGTGGTACCATGTCGCTTGTCTCCTCCATTGCCAGCAAAGAAGGGGGATACAGCAAAGTCGTATTAGGGCTCGGGCCAGCTCCGGTGTTGGCCGGCAACAAAGCCGCTGTCTCGATTTTGTTGAACAAAGAGGGATCAAAAATTTTATGGGAAACCTTTAAAACCCCTACGCCCGACATGAGCTTTTCCTTCGTAATGGACATTGGAGGGTATCGTTCCCCGATCGCAGCCTGGATTGATGTCAACTTTGATAAACTGTACGAATCAAAAACCATTGAAGCAGGGTTAAAATATCGTTCTTCCACTGGTGGTGGCGGCGGCACCAATGGATCCAAGAGCAGCAGCGGTGGCACGCCGATTATGCTGGACGCAGAGGTCAAACTCATGTTTGAAGAAATGCGGCAAACGGGAGCCATCAAAGTAGGCGGTCCACAGGGTGACGAAAAATTTGAGGAGATCATCAAAATCTGTTACACCAAGATGCTGGATATGTTGTTTGATTCGGCCAATCCCAATCAACAACCTCAGCCCGACTTCAACTCCATGCTGAGTTCGGCCAATCAAATCAACAACAGCACCAATAAAAAAGACACCACGGCGAATAAAGGGGGAATCGGTATTTCGGTCGCATACAAATTCAAACAGGTGCGACGCACCGGAAATTTCCGCATGGACCTCAACCGCAGCATGTCCGAACAACTGAAAGTTCGTTTTGACGAAAACCTGGGCAAAATCAATTGCCCGTCCTGTTTCCGCCAAATCAATCTGGACGACCCCATGTTCCGCCAACGTGGACTCATGGTTTCGGTAGACGGTATGGATGCTGACCAATTCAAAAAGTACGTCAACTTCGTGGGGGTGAGCATGAAAAAAACCCACGGCAACGGTGACATCACCTCCGATGAGGTACGTATCGGCGTACCCGAAATGGAAAAAACGGGCAACTTGTTCCAACTACAATATGGCTGGAAAGATGAAAAAGACGCCCAACGCGACAAATGGCTACAATACCAGTACAAAACCTCCTGGAGTTTCTTTGGCAACCAGGTGATTGAAAGTGAGTGGGTCAATACTGACAATTTCACCATCAACGTCTCGCCGCCCATCCGCCCAGTTGCGGTAGACATTGAAGCTTCTCCAGAGTTGTTGAAACAGCAGGAAGTGCGCTCCGTCAATGTCAAATTTTATTACAATCCCGGCAATGGAGAACGGATGGAACAAATCAATGTCCGCGCTGATGTCGCCAATTCCAATACCGCCTCTCGGGTAGAGTTCGTCTTGCCCGACGGCAAGTACGATTACGAATACGAAATAACCTGGCGCCTGAGCGGCAACCGCGAAGTGAAAAGTGGACGCCTCAAAGGCAGCAGTTCTTTGCTTTATGTGGACGAATTGCCCAAGTAAACTTATTCCGATTGACCTATTTCAAACCTATTGATACCAAAAACCCAAAGCATGAAAATAAGTTGTTTTTTCACTATGCTGCTCCTGGCTTGTACCATCGCATCCGGTCAGGATATTTTACTGGATAAAACCGTTCGGGCTGGTGAGCTGACCTTGTTCCAAAGCGTCAGCAACCCCAACGACTATTACTATTTGTCGGACAAACCCAAACTAGCCGTCGATCCGGCTACGGGTAAGCCTCAGTTCTCCTTTTTGCGCTACGTAGAAAACCAAAAAGGGGCTGGTGAACAAGCCACCAAGGATGAAGGCGAAGGGGGTGGCATCATCCACTGCGTCATCGAAATGGGTGTATCGCAGGCACAACTTGCTGCAGCCCGCCAGGATCTATTGCGCGTCAATTCCAGTGGTACCATCAAAGGGCCAGCCATCTATTCGGGAGGTACCTTTGCCCTGATTTCAACGGTAAACGATCCTCAATCGGGCTTTGCCCGCAAAGTATTGGGCTTGGGCAAGGCACCTATTCTGGATGGACAAAAGGCGGCTGTTTCCATTAGCCTCACCAAGTTGGGAGCCAAGGTATTGTGGGAAAGTTTTCAAACGCCCACACCCGATATGAGTTTTTCCTTTGAAATGGACTTAAAGGGCTACAAATCACCGCGCAGGGCCATCATCGAAGCCAATTTTGACCAAATCTATCAGCACCAGTCTTTTTCAGCAGCGGCCATCACCCGGCAAGGCAATGTCATGCTCGCGGGTGAAATCAACATTGCCATGGAGGACTTGTATAAGTCAGGGGCCATCAAAGTAACCACTTACAATCCCGACGAAAACATGGAAAAAGCGGTGGAAGACGCTTACAGTAAACTCACCCGCATGATGTTTGACCCGGCCGGAGCTGGAGGCGCTCCTGCCACCCCTGCCCTACCCGGCCAGACCCAAACCAGCATGCTCGATCGGGCACAAGCCCTGTTGAACCAGGGGCGCAAAGATGCTCTGGAAGATTTTTTACTTTCTGAAGACATCGAACGTGTTGAGCTAGCCAGGGAAAAAGCGGCGGTTACCACCACCGAGGCGAATCCCACTACACCGCCCCCCACGGGCAACCAACCAACCAGCATTCATCCACCGGGAACTGGCCCAAGCCAGACCAAGGGTTACACCGCGCCTAAGGAAAAATATGGGTACACCCGCCCAACACCTACTCTACCCACAACTGCTATTGTCGCTGCTTACAGCATGCGTACGGTTCGTCAAAGGGGAGTATTTCGGATTGACCTCAACAAATATACCATCGACAATTTGTCTTTGCGTTTTGACCAAAACGTTGGTGCCATCAATTGCCCGGATTGTTTCAAACAAATCAACCTGGATGATCCATTGTACAAACAACGGGAGGTTTCCGCAACCGTAGATGGATACAACGCCGAAGACTTTCAAAAGTACATCAACTTTGTATCGATATCCTTCCGCAAAAAACACGAAGATGGCCAATACACCAATGCTGACCTCACCATTGACCGGGCCAAATTCAACCAGCAAGGCAATTTCTTTCCTTTTTTATACGGCTGGAAAGGTGACAACAACCGCTTGAAGTGGCGGGAATACGAATACAAAACGGTATGGAATTTCTTTGGTGGAGCCACCAAGGAAAGTGTTTGGGCAAAATCTGATTTGCCTACTGTTCCCCTCAGCCCACCCTATCTGCGCAAAGTCATCGATATTGAAATGGATCAGGAAGCGGTTACCCGCGAAGGCATTCGTTCTGCCGAAGTAAAAATCACCTACAAAGTCGAAGGAAAAGACATGGTCAAACAAGTACGCCTCAACCCCAAAGGCGGTCTGTTGACTACCCAAATTGAAGTGTTGTTGCCCGTACCTTCCATCAACCCTGCTCCGACGTATGACTACGAAATCACCTGGATGCTGAACAATGGAACCACCAAAGTTTCACCCAAAAAAAGCAGCTCTAACCTGGTGATTTTTGCTGACCAAATGTGATTCCTGTTTCTTTTAACCCAAAATCTACAACCATGAAAAAAAAGCTTTTTATCATAGCCACATTGTTTTTGTTGACTTCCAGCGTTTTTGCACAAAGCCTCGAAGAAAAAACCCGGCAGTACTTGCGTGAAAAACTGGTTTTTTACTACATCGATAACCCGGCGACGGCCAAGCCTGCTGATTTTTCGAGCTTTGAAATCAACAAAGGGGACATCGCCGACAACAAGGATATCACCAGTCCACTCTGGACCAATGCCAACAACATTGGCCTTAAAAACCTCCTTATCAAGATGTTGCGCGCTTCCGCAAATGGGGGAGATGCCAAGATGCAACGGGTGATCCGCAACGTGCTGTGTATTTCCGATAAAAAAGTGTACGTCTTCCTCTACAATGATGTTCCCAACACTGCTCCCCATAGCTCCTGGATTTATTGTAAAAACAGCAGCGGCTATGGTGCCGCACACAACAATGCTTCCTGGCCTTGTGCGCAACAATTCACCGATCGAACCCTGGAAGCTTCCGGGCACATCGGGATTGGTGCCTATTTCTTCAGCCCAACCCGACCAGCTGCTTCGGGCGGATGGAGCGCTGAAGCCGAAAAGGGGCATGTGTTCATCCATGAATTGGTACATACTCAGGTGCCATTGGTCCTGGAGTCTTCCTTGGGTTCGGTAGACATGTACGGCAATGATGGCGGACACAATTTCCATGAATTGCTCCCCAGCCGCAACAGTGCTTTTAATGAAGGGGTAGCAACCTCTTTTGCTTTGCGTTACCACCTCCCCGCATGGATGTCGATGACCACATGGTACAACAACAACGAGGTCATGAACATCGATAATTTAACGGGTTGTGGCGCATTACCCCCCCCACTGCATTGCCTGCAAACCCGTTTGACCAGCGCTTCGGTGGCTGCGGAAGCAGCCTGTACCGCTACTGCAGCTTGTTACAAATTGAGGAGTATACCCGCTCCGATCGTGATGCACAATGAGACGGTTTCTGCCAATATCCTTTTCCAGTACATGCAGCAATTTGGCAGTGAGCTCATGCTGGTACGCGACGTCAAAAATGCCTTGACGGAGATGAACAAAGCTTCCAATTACACTTTTGCGCCGCTCTTCAAAGAAATGGTCAAATCGGGTATGAATTACCGCAACCCCAAGGCTGCCGCCGGTACAACGACCCATGGTCAGTTTTTGCCCCTGGCCATTCTGGATTATTACACCGGGTACAAGGTAAACGACAAGGCTACCCTAGCATCGGTGCTCAGTGTCACCTGGGACGCTACCTATACCAACGTCGACGATTATTTCAGCTCAAAAAGAACTACACTCCTAGGTTTTAGAACCAATGCCACGACCTGGAATGTAGGCCAGCAGCTGGATAAATTTGCCGAACACGTCAATGTAAAAATCAGTGCCACTCCAGCGCCTGCCGCTACCGCAACAGGCACAGGAAACAACTGATTTGAAGCATTCAAAATAGATCAGCACCATGAAGTCAACCGGATTTATCTGCTTTTTTTTAATGGTTTTGGGCGGGCTACTCACGGCCCAGCCCAAAACCCTAACCAAAGAGGAAT
>ENA-UOWO01005006-UOWO01005006.1-activated-sludge-metagenome-genome-assembly--contig:-NODE-5006-length-14283-cov-23.582794_pt1 | contig 14283 bp, 15 predicted proteins | sample MGYA00238148_ERZ761564 | MGnify/ENA primary metagenome ERZ761564 (study PRJEB28885, sample SAMN05720194) | activated sludge metagenome | isolation source: Anaerobic digester | place: USA...
TTCACCTTCAACGAATAAGCTGATTTTTGCAAATCTTTAAGCCAAAGATCGCGTTTGTGGCGCAGCAGCCAGCCTGCCGTCTGATAAATATGATCATTAGGTCCTTCCATTACATCAACCACAAAATAAAAACGGTGGTCTTGTTTTTCTGAGGAAAGAATGCCTGAAATCTGAAATTCTTTTACTTTAAAATTATTAGCAGTCGTGAATAAAGTATCTTTTGCCTCCAAATTGGGCTCCTTCAGGTTTCTTTTCAGTTGATTTATAACGGAATCACACATTAATTCAAATCCTTGTACGCCAGGCTTCATCCCATGATCTACCAATATAAAATACACATCTCGATAATCGTTTTTTAACTGAAGCAATGTGTTTTTTTCCGGATATACATCTTCCGCTTTAAAAAGATAAGACGGATACTCTATCGATATATTCTTGTCTTCAAATACTTCAGGCGTTTTGCTGTAACGGCAAGAAGAAAATAAAAAGAGCCCACAAACGAAAGTCCACAGACGCGTGTTTTTAAAAATAGCTTGGAATGACATGTTGCAAAGTTATGAAAATTAAAAATGGATTTTACTGCCGTTTTGTTGCAGCCATTTGCGTTTTATTTTGTAATCCGGCATCACATTTTCTACATGTTTCCAAAATTTAGGCGAATGATTCATTTCTTTTAAGTGTGCCAATTCGTGTACAATCACATAATCAATAATATTGGAAGGAAGCAACAATAGTTTGGTTGCAAAAGATATTTTCCGACTGGATGAGCAACTTCCCCAGCGAGAAATGGTATGCTTTACATCTACTTTTTCTATTCTTTCTTTGAAATATACGTCATTCCAGTGCAACGTGCGTTTTTGTAATTCCGGTAAAAAATATTTTTCAATGAAGCGCAATAGAAAACGCTGAATTTCCTGGATTTGTTTTTTGTGCGATTGAGTTTCCAGTAAATAAATTTTCAGCGTAGTATCACCTCGGTAGCTGAGCCTGTTTTTTCCGGTGGTAATGTGTTCTATTTCAACTTTAAATTGCTTTTCATAAATTTTCAATACACGATTCTGATAATACGCTACTGTATGCTGATGTTCCTGATAATATTTTTTTTCCTCTATTTGTTTTCCTGCCCACACTAAAAACTGCTTTAATGTTTTTTCTTTATCCGCCACAGAAATATGTTTGGGTAAGCGTACAATAATTTCATTTTTACCCAAGGCTACGCGCGAGGAATTCCTGGCTTCCACTATAATTTTTACCGGCACCGGCAAATTTTCTGTATTGTAAATATTTACACTCATTCTTAGATTTCTGGATGGTTAGAATCAAGATTTTAAAACAAAAAATAAAAGTCTAGTATCTTAATGCTTTGGTTCTAATGGTTTATACAACCTTTACAAACATATTTTGTGCAGCATCTTTACTGATGGTTAATTGTTTTTTATCGTTCACTACAAGTTGTATAGTTTCATCAAATTCTTCTTTGTCTGCAATCTTTATTTTATCATTTAATTGTAATTGAATTTTATTCAGGTATTTCAAAAATGCAGCAGAATCGTCATTGACATTCGATAAAATATATTGTTTTTTAAGTTTCGCATCCGCGAGACAAATGACGTTTGGTACAGAAATATTTCCCATTTTATCCGGTATTGGGTCACCGTGCGGGTCAAATTTCGGATGTCCGAGATAATCGTCCATTTTATCTATCAGTTCGTCAGACTGTATATGCTCCAACTGTTCGGCAATTTCATGGACCTGATCCCAGGTAAATTTTAAGTTTTTTACTAAAAAAGTTTCCCAAAGCCGGTGTTTTCTAAGTACCTGAACAGCTATTTGCAGACCCGATTTCGTTAGTGAAACACCATAATACCTTTTGTATGCAACTAGTTTTTTATCGGACAGCTTTTTAAGCATATCGGTTACAGAGGCAGCAGAATGTTCCAGTTTATAAGCTAAATCATTCGTTTTGACGATTCCTTTTTCACTGACTTCACTCAATTGAAAAATGTATTTTAAATAATTTTCTTCTACTGCGCTGAGTGTTGCCATGCTATAAAATTTAGGCTAAACTAAAAATAAAATTTCAAAAATGGAAAAATTATTTTTAACATTGTACTTTTTTACTGTGCACTAAAGTAATATAATATGCAATCCATTATACATTATTTTGAAAATATTGGTCCAATCTGGGCCGCTTTTTTAGCTACTTTATTTACCTGGGGCGTTACCGCATTTGGAGCATCGTTTGTTTTTATTTTTAAAAAGATGAATCGTGCCATATTTGACGGCATGCTTGGATTTACAGGCGGTGTAATGGTGGCTGCAAGTATCTGGTCGTTGATTATTCCAGCCATTGAGATTGGAGAAGGTAAAAAATTAAAAGAATATGCTGCATTGTCTGGTATATCGGAAAACGAAGTCGTACTAGGGCTAGCCGATAAATTCTCTTTTTTGTTTCCGGTTATTATAGGTTTTGCATTAGGCGGTTTATTTATTTATGGTATCGATAAAGTGATGCCGCATCTACATATTAACTTCAAGGATACAGAGACGGAAGGCGTAAAAACAGACTGGCATCGCACTACTTTATTGACATTGGCAATAACACTGCATAATATTCCGGAAGGTTTGGCTATCGGTGTTATGTTTGGTGGTGTTGCTGCCGGAATTGATGGTGTGACAACTGCAGGTGCTATTGCGTTGGCGTTAGGAATTGGAATACAGAATTTTCCGGAAGGTATTGCCGTTGCTATGCCAATGCGACGTCAGGGTCTTAGCCGATGGAAGAGTTTTAATTATGGACAAATGTCAGCTTTGGTTGAACCGTTTGCTGCCGTTTTGGGTGCCTGGGCGGTTTATACATTTACGCCAATCCTGCCGTATTCACTGGCTTTTGCCGCAGGTGCTATGATGTATGTGGTGGTGGAAGAAGTGATTCCGGAAACCCAAAGAGATAAATACACAGATCTTGCAACGCTGGGATTTATGGTAGGTTTTGTGGTAATGATGAGTTTGGATGTGGCATTAAGCTAATCCACTTCTACTATTTAAACCATCATTCTTTTATTTCATAGTGTTTGATTACATGTGTGTTGAACCAACTTTCTTTTACGGTAAGATAAATTTTGTATTGTTTTGAATTTCTGCCTTCTGCTAATTTCCTGTAATCACTCATCGTTATTTTTTTCTTGTTGGTGTGACCGTTAAATTCATACCACAATCTCTTTTTCTTGTTTTTTGCTTTTTTATGAAATGATTTTATATCACACGCTACGATTTTTTCCGGATGGGTGCTTGCAGCCATTACCATACTGAACCGGATGGGTGCTAAAAATATAAAGGTGACTGCCGCTGCAATACTCAGCCAGATAATTCCCAGAAAAAAGGAATTGACGGCTGTTTCTTTTTTCTCTTCGTTATTGATGGTAAAGAATTTTTTTACCAATCCGTATGTAATAATCGCCGATAAGAAGAAAACAAGCAGTATCAGCCACAACGGTTCATTGATAATTTTATCACCTAAGCTGCTGCTAATAAAAAGCAGAATAACTCCTATAAAAAGAGTGATGAAAAATTTACCAGTGAGTTTTTCTTTCATTCTTTTCTCAATAATTTATATAACTTGATTCCCAACATCAGTAAAATCACTAACACTGTCAGTCCGATAAATCCTGTTAAAAAACTTAGGTTGGTTCTTACCACCACTAAAAAAACGATAGCAAATAAAAAGATAGTGGCAACTTCATTCCAGATTCTCAACTGAGTGGAACTTTGTTTAAAGATGCCTTTTTGCTGCTTGCTAAAAATCGAATGCAAAGAGAAATGGTATAAATAAAGTCCAAATACAAAAGCCAGTTTTATATGCATCCAGCCAAGTTGTAAAAAAACAGGTTGTCGAACCAGCAACCAGACCGCCAAACACAGCGTAATTACTGCGGATGGCCATGTTATGATATACCATAACTTTCGTTGCATCAGCTGCAGTTGCTTAACCAGAATAGACTTATCCGGTTCTGGTTTTTCATTTGCTTCTGTGGCATAAATAAACAACCTTGGCATATAGAACAATCCGGCAAACCAGTTCACTACAAAAATGATGTGCAGTGCTTTTATGTAATTATAATCGAACACGCTATAAATTTATGAATTAAGTTTCGAAGTTTCGGAATACGATTTATGATTTTCTGGAAATAAAAAATCCGTCCTGCATGTGCAGAACGGATTTTATGTACGAAATTGGTTATTCGCCTTATTTTACTTTAACCGTAGTTTCCTCGTTGATCCAGCATTTTACTGTATACGGTCCACCTACGCTTAATTTTTTTGCTGTAATCTCTGCTTTAGTAGGCAAGTATTTCGTGTATTCTTCAATGTATTTCTTAGCTTCTGCCACTACATCATCGTCACCGCCAATTTCAATTACTTTGTTGAAATAATCAAAAGCAGGCCACAACACGATTTGTGACTGGAATCCTGTTCCGGGACCACACAATGGACCACTGGATAAATACAAGGTGGCAATTAAGTTATACGCTCTTACATTTTTAGCATTATATGTAATAGCTACTTTAGCTAGGTCTCTGGATGCAGGATAATCTTCTTTTGCATAATTCATGAAAGCCATGTAATAATTAAGGTCCGATTTCTTTGTGCTATCCGTTTCCGTTGCCAATGCGTTTTTATACAGTACGATGGCAGAATCAAACTGTTTATTCTTCACAAAAATATTTGCCAGTCTGGTTGCATAGGTATAATTGGGTGCCATTGCATTTAGTTTTCTCAGCAATTCCACATTCAATGTACTGTCTGCACATCCTTTGGTTTTTGTATATACCGTTTTAATGGTTTCTAAATCATTCGGATTCTCGTTGTATTTTTTCAGGTAGATTTCCAACAATTTTGCACAATCTGCAGGATCGCTTTTATCTGCAAAGTTTTGAGTATACAAATCATCCAATACCACTTTTACATCTTTGTAAGCTTGTAATTGTTTGTTAGACGGATTTGAAATGTTTTTATCTACTACCGCTGTCAATTCTTCATATTTTGACTTCGCTAATTCTTCTGTGATACCATCTTTTCCTAGTTGGCTAATCAACAGTTTATAATACGTTTGAATGTAGTAAGGAAAGGCTTTATCACCGGTAAGTGCCAATGTTTTTTCCAGGCTTTTTCGTGCTTCCGGAATATCTGCGTTCTTGCCGTATTTAAGCAAGTCGATGGCTTTTTTACCTAACACATATTCGTCTTCACCATGACACTGGATTTGTTTGTTATAAATCTGAAATAAGGTGTCTATGTATTGTTGACGAACTGCGTTATCCGTTGTTTTTTGAATAAATGCAGTATACATTACCACACCATCCATAAATGTTTGCTTACGAAATCCGGGAGCATTGTTGTACATGTTTTTCCACTGTGGATAGGCATCTTCGTATAAACCTTTTTTAAAAAATTCTCTGTAAATAGAATAAGCAGGTGTTGTTTTTAAGCTGTCTCCATCGATGTAACGAGCGCAATTTTGAGCTTGTGCCATTCCGAATACTAAAAACAAAGCGCCAAAAACTAATAAAATCTTTTTCATTGTAAATTGTCAGTTGTTATCAATAATATTTTCTTTTTACAAACCATCTGTCGTTTAATGAAATTCCGAATTTAAGACGATAAAAGTTTTCACGTACGAGGTTCTTTTCAATAGTTCCTCTGCTTCCAGCTTCAAATCCGATATTGAAAGCATATGTGTAAACTTTTTGTAATAATCCTTCATCATTAGCTGTTGTGATGATTATAGGTATACCTATTCCAAAGTTTATGCCAAACTCGTTAATAGCCTGATTATTGATTTTAATATTCGTTTGTGTGTAGTTAAATCCAGCCCGGTATTTTAGTCTGGTGAAGAATTTAGAGAAATTTTTATCGTTTGGAAGAAATTCACCACCAGCGGCAATTCTCCAGCTATTATTTAAAGAAGATGCTGAGTTATCTTCATAACCTCTGTACTTGCTCCATGGTTGAAATTTGAAGTCTACACCTGCTTTCCATTTAATGCCACGAGATGCAATAATTCCAATATTTAAGGTTGCCGGCACACGAATATTGGTGGCTTGCTGGAATTTTTCGGATAATGTATCCAAAATATCAGAAGAGCTTACTCTTGGTGCAATGTAATCTGTAATGAAGTCATTAACGCCGGCATCTGTATTTCTGGACAATAAATTGCCAGTCTGGAAAGTATACAAAGCTTCGTCATTATATGTTTTTTTGCCAAAATTTATTGGTGCTGAGCCTGATAATCCGAACGTTACATTGTAAATTTTTGTACTGTCTCTTTTACTTTTAATAGGTAAATTGTATTGCGCTCCGGCATTCCAGATAAAACTACTCACTTTTGTATTGGTAAAAGTCCAGGTTGTATAACCATCCACATCATATCCACCGGCAGGATTTATCTGATATGCTAATGTATTATTATTTAATTTTCCGAATAAATAGCCAATATTAAATCCAACATGGATTCCTTTGTATTTAAATCCATTTCCCCAGGAAAGATTGTATAAAGTGCCTGATCCTTCGTATTCAAACTTAACGATATTGGAAGAATCGAACGTAGTGGTTTGAGACAGCAAGTAATCCTTTGCCGTATAGGGTAGCAAGCTAACACCGGTTGTCCAATACTTGTTGATTGGGAAAAAAAGCGACATATAGTTCAAACTGAAGCTATTTTGTTTTGCTTTCAGTGTTTGAGTCTTTAATTTTCCGAAATTTCCGGAAAAACCGGCATCAAACGTCGTAAACTTCAATGCTGCATAAGAAGCAGGATTCAGGTAATTTACGGTTTCGCTGGATTGAAATGCGGCACCCAAACCGCCCATTTGTGCCGACTGAGCCGTATTATTATCAAACGCATAACCTAATCCATAGCGTGAATAAGGTGTATGTTCCTGAGCATCAGAAAGTTGTATTGAACCAAGTAAGGTTAAAAGTAGAAAAAGATTACGCATTATATACCAGTATATGATTGAGCCCAACCAATGTTAAATTGGGAATTGCAAATATCTCATTTTTAAGCCTATAAACCAACAAATCCGCATCGCCGCCGGTAATTATTATATTCATTTCAGGAAATTTAACTAAATATTCATCTATCATTCCGTCTATTTCTTTTGTGGCAGCGTACAAAACACCTGACAAAATATTGGATTTTGTATCATTTCCCATTAATTCAGCCTTGTTTTCCAGATTAATTAACGGCAATTTTCCGGTAAACGTATGCATTGCCTGTAAACGCATTTTCAAACCAGGATGTATGCTGCCACCCAAAAATTCATTTTTTGAGTTGATAAAATTAAATGTGATGCAGGTTCCGCAACCAATTACTAAATTATGCTGGTTTGGATAATTTGCCTGTGCTGCAGCAATCAACGCAAGTCTGTCTTTTCCTAAAGTGTCTTTTGTTGAATACTTATTTTGAAACGGCAGTTTTGTATTTGCATCTAAAATTAAATGTTGCGGCAATTGGTTTAATGCGCTAAGAATATATTCCGGAATCTCTATAGTGCTGGAAATAATAGCTTTAGGTTCTGAAGATTCGGAATCGAAATTGGAAATAATTTCTTCAATATTTATTTCTTTAGAATTTTCAAAAGTCATTACCGTTGACAAATGCTGTTGATTGAAAATGCCGATTTTGGTGCGTGTATTTCCTATGTCGATTGCTAAATTCATACCCTAAATCCCTAAAGGGACTTTTTTATTTTTTTATTTAAACTATTTTTTTGCTTTTTGAATCGTTTGTCAACGTTCCGTTTTCCATATTTTTTATCAATACCAAACCTGGTGTTTTTCCAATTTCAATTGTGCCTAAACTATCAGCAAAACCTAGTGCTTTTGCGCCATTAAGAGTTGCCCAAGTTAACACCGTTTCAAAGTCTACATAAGATTGATATTTCAAAATCGTTTTCATTTCTTCTAAAACATTCAATTGCCAGTTAGAGGTTAAACTATCTGTGCCGATGCAAACTTGTGCATTGGTTTCTATAAAATTTTTATAATTCGGCAAACAATTTTCGATGTATAAATTCGCATTCGGACAGGTTGCCCAAAATACTTTTTCTTTGCTTAGTTGCAGATGTGCATTTTCTATATCTTCTTTTGTGGTAAGTGTATTATGGACAAATAAATTTCGGTTTTCTTTCTGCAAATATTCAAGCGCATAATAAATTGACGGCTTTTCCAGTTTCGGAATATCACTTGAATCACATCCTATCCGATTGTAAAATGAAATAAAATCACCGGTTTTACTCAGAAAAAGTTCATTTTCCGGTAACGTTTCCTGATTGTGAATGGATACCGTAACGTCATTCCGTACCGATGAATATCGGGATTGTGTCGGAATCTTAGATGCTGAAACAAGTTCAGCATGACGCGTTAATAAATCAAACAACTTTCTGGAAACAGAATACGGTGCGTGTGGTACTTTCGATTTTTTGTTTTTTGCTGTTTCTGTTAATGCATTATAAACGGCATCATATTGCTGAAGTATATTTTGTGTATTATTTTCCTGAAACAAATCGAAGTATTCTACAAACGTGTAATAATGTAAGTTTTCTTTTCGTTTTTGTGCAAATGAGTCTGTTGTATTAGAAATATCGCCAACGGCAACAATTCCTGAGTCTATCATATTTTTTTCTTCGCGTGCAATAGCTTCCTGTATAATTTCCTGCGAATGATTTCTGTTTTTAATGACTTGCGAAATGAAATCAATCAGGCCGGTTCCGGTTTGTGCCACACCGTTTAAATGCGACAATTCTAAATGACAATGCGCATTGATGAAACCAGGAACAATCACACCTTCAAAAAATTCGATGGTTGTTTTGTCGTAATTTTCCAGAGTATCAATGGCAATTATTTTTCCGTTATCATCTACAATGATTACACCATTTTCTATTGGTGAAGATGAAACAGGATAGATTTTATTGGCTGAGATTTTACGCATCAAAACAAAAATAAGTAAAATCTTTACAAAACCAACAAAAACACTTATCTTTGCCGTTAGTATCATTTTTCGTTAGTATGATTATATCTTTTGGAGATAAAGACACAGAGTTAGTATGGCAAGGCATCAGAAGTAAAAAATTTTCTTTAGAGATTCAAAATATTGCTCGAAGAAAATTAAGAATGATTAATAATGCGCAAAATATAAATGATTTAAGAATTCCACCAGCAAATCACCTGGAAAAATTGAGCGGCAATTTGAAAAATTATTACAGTATTAGAATTAATAAACAGTTTAGAATAATTTTTGAATGGAATAATAACAACGCTGAAAAAGTAATTATTACTGATTATCATTAAAAAACAAGATATGAAAAGATTAAACAACATTCATCCAGGTGAAATATTACAAGAAGAGTTTCTTATACCATTAAATATAAGTGCATATAAATTAGCAAAAGACATCCATATTCCACAAACAAGAATTTCTCAAATTATAAAAAAGCAAAGAAGCATTACAGCAGATACTGCAATACGTTTGAGCATATATTTTGGTGTCTCTGCAAAATTTTGGTTAGGGTTGCAAGATGACTACGATATTGAAGAATTACAGGCAGAAAAAATGAAAGATTTCAAGAGCGTTCAAAAGTTAGTAATAGAAAATGTCTAACCAAACCGACATACGAACACTTTCGAAAGAACAATTGATTACTCAATTAGAGCAATTAGGTGAAAAACCATTTCGTGCCAAACAGATTTACGAATGGCTTTGGCAAAAATCGGCAGTGGATTTTGATGACATGACCAATCTTTCTAAAGAATTGCGCGAAAAACTGAAAGCACATTTCGTTATTCACAGTATTTCGGCTTACAAAGTGCAGAAATCCAACGATGGCACGATAAAATCTGCCTTTCAACTACACGATAAACATATTATTGAAGGTGTTTTGATTCCAACAGAAGACAGAGCAACGGCTTGTGTTTCGTCGCAGGTAGGTTGCAGTTTAACCTGTTCATTTTGTGCTACCGGTTTTTTAAAACGGGAACGGAATTTAACAGCTGCTGAAATTTACGATCAGGTGGTTTTAATCAATCAGCAGGCAAACGAAAGCGTTGGCAGAAATTTATCCAACATTGTTTTTATGGGTATGGGCGAGCCTTTGCTGAATTACAGCAATGTTATTACAGCCATCGACAAAATAACATCTGAAGAAGGATTGAACATGTCGGCGAAACGCATAACCGTTTCTACTGCAGGCATAGCAAAAATGATTAAAAAATTGGCTGATGATAACGTACGTTTTAATCTGGCCTTGTCGCTGCATGCTGCTGATGATGAGAAACGCAACACCATCATGCCTATCAACGAACAAAATAATATTGAAGCATTGGTAGAAGCCTTGCAGTATTTTCAGCAAAAATGCAAAGGCGAAGTAACGTTTGAATATATTTTGCTGGATGGCGTGAACGATACAATTGATGATGCGAAAAAGTTGATTGACATCTGCAAGCAATTAGAAGATGTGAAAATCAATGTGATTGAATACAATAAAATTGATCAGGCAGATTTTCATAAATCCACCGTGGAAACACGTGAGAAATTTATTGACTACCTTTCCAAATACAAAGTAATTGCGAATGTGCGCAAGAGTCGTGGTAAAGATATTGATGCAGCTTGTGGTCAGTTGGCGAATAAAAGCGCAGATTTAACTGATTAAAAATGATTGTGCAGATTGCACAAAAATAATTCTACAATTCGATAACTCATCAATTCTATAACACTAAAATAGTGGTTTACCATGAGTTTTTATCTTCATTGTTTTCCTTTATCTTTATTTGTAAAAGAATATAGAACTTTACTCCAATAAAAATAACAACTATGAAACCGACAATTCACGAAGTCAATGCTATAAGCAACATAAAAACAACTAAAACAGCTTTTGTATTTATCCTTTTGACGCTGATGGCTTTTGCCTGCAAAAAAGAAGATACAACTTCGTTGACAAAAGAGTTAGCAAAAAGTCGCTGGCAAAAAACACAAATTTTAATTTCTGCTGATTCTATTTTAGATACAATACCAACGATTGAAGTCTTTTCGCCTTCCTGTAAAAGCGATAATATCTGGAGTTTTGATGCCAACAACAACACATTCACGCTGGATGAAGGTGCAAGTAAATGTGATGTTTCAGATCCACAGATAAAAGATCAGGGAATTATTGAAGAACAGAATAACGGTTCAGCATTGCGTGTTGCAAGTGATGGCACCAATGAAATCTGGGAAATTGAATCGCGTTCAGCATCTTCGTTTCGCGTGAGTTATTTTGCAAGAAATGCAAGCAACAAACTGGTGAAATTTAGAGTGACGTTTAACAAAATATAATTTACACTATAACTTTTCCAAAGTTTAGAGCTTTGGAAAAGTTATATTATTCTTTCAACAAACCGCGCTCCAAAGTCAGTTTTACCAAGCCTGCCACGTTTTTTACACCCAATTTGCTGATTAAATTCATGCGGTGTGTTTCCACGGTACTTACACTTAAAAACAGTGTATCTGCTATTTCCTGTGTAGTTTTTTCATCCACAATTAATTGTAAAATTTCTTTTTCGCGGCGCGTCAATTTTGGAATATACGAAGTATCTTTTTTCTGACCCATGGCTTCTTTCAGCATTAAATCCTGTACGCTTTTTTGAACGTATTGTTCGCCTTTCAATACATTTTCTATCGCTGATAAAAAATCCTGTTCAGCAGCATCTTTTAGTAAATAACCATCTGCACCATTTCGCAAGGCTGTTTTTACTAAGGCTGTTTCTTCAAAAGATGTCAACATCACCACTTTCATGGCAGCATATTTTTTCTTAAAAACTTTCAATGCTTCCAGGCCATCATCACCTTTAATATTAATATCGAGAAATAAAACCTGTGGCTGTGTTTGTTCCAGCGTTGTATTGGCTTCGCTTAAATTATTAATCGCAAACAGTACTTTATAGTCGCTTTTAGCAGCAAAAATGTTGGAAACACCTTGTAAAACAATTCCGTGATCGTCAATAATTCCTATGGTTATCATAAAATACTTTAATGGTTTGTCAATAAAAATAATATTTTTATAGTTGTGTTTGGTGAAAAATCAATATTTAATTTGAAAAGCAGTTTAAAATATAGTGTTTTAATTGGCTTATTGTTGAGTATATCTGTTGCTGGTGCTGCAAATGCCGATTCATTATTTAAGCGCGCGCAATTTTTTGAAAAAATAAATGAAGACAGCGCTCATTTCTATTATAACCTGATTTTAAAGCAACAGTCGTTTAAAACGAGTTCTCCGGAAATATATGGTAAATCGTTGCGCAAAAAAGCGTTGATACAAGCTGATAAAATCGGCGATGCAGAAAATATCGATTTATGTAAACAGGCTATCACATATTTTCAAACAACTAACAACAAAAAAGAGATTGGCATCACGCACAACACAATGGCCAATATCTATCAAGTAAAAGGCTATTTTGATTTAGCCATTGCCAATTACCAAAAAGCTGCTGCCATTTTTGATTCCATACAATTTTATAATGGTTTAACGATTTGCTACAGCAATATTGCATCCATTTACAGTAATACTGAGCAATATAAAAACTCTTTGAAATACAATTTACTGGCTTATCAAACGGCTGTTTTAAAAAATGATACATTTAGTGAAGGTATGATTGCACACGATGTGTCTATTGCATTTACTAAAAATAATTTATTAGATAGTGCAAAAACCTTTGCTGCTTTGGCATTAAAATATGGTAATTCTATTAAAGATGATTTTGTAATCAGTTATGCCTACAAAGCATTTTACGAATATTATAAATCAAAAAACGACTGGCCGAACGCTGCAATAAATGCGCAACAATCTTTAAACTATATTTTACAAACATCATCTAAATACGATGCTTGTTTTGCATATTGTAATCTGGCAGAAAGTGCATTGGCACTGAAAAAAAATTCAGAAGCATTAGTTGCTATAGAAAAGGCAGAAAAATACGCAAAAGAGGTTACCTCGTTTCAGTTAAATAAGCGTGTTTACGCATTGTATAAAGAAATTACTGCAGCTGCAGGTGATTTCAAAAGTGCATTTTATTATGCGCAATTGTATCAGCAAAATAGTGACAGTGTGTTTTTTGAAAAAAGAAACAATACCTTAAACGAATTGGAAACGAAATACCAAACGGCACAAAAAGAAACAAAAATAGCACAACAAAAAGTGGAAATTCAGCAATCAAAAACCAGATTTTTAGTTGTGACAGCATTAATGTTTATTATCGTTGCAGGTTCGCTTTTCCTGTATTTGTTTCTGAAGCAACGCCAGAAATTATTGCAAAATAAAATCATCACCATTGAGCAACAAAAGAAATTAGAACTAACGCAAGCAATTATTGATGGCGAAGAACAAGAGCGCACACGTTTGGCAAAAGAATTACACGATGGCATTGGTGGATTGATGAGCATGTTGAAACTTCAGTTTACCAATTTTAAAAAATCGCATACAGCAATACAGGAAAATGCTGAATACAACACTGCATTAGATTTATTAAATACGGCATCTCAAGACATACGAAAAATATCGCATGCACTGATGCCTTCTGCGCTGGAACGACTCGGTTTAATTGATGCTGTGGAACAATTTTGCACATCGATGCAGGCAAGTGCCGGTTTTGAAATTGACTTTCAGCATTACAATATAAGTGAACGCTTGCCGCAACGCTTTGAATTGCTGGTGTATCGCATCGTACAGGAATTGTTGAATAATATTGTGAAGTATGCTGATGCAAAAGAAGTGATCATTCAACTTGTAAAAAATGAAAATCAATTTTCCATTGCAATAGAAGACGATGGAAAGGGTTTTGATGTATCTGTTATAAAAAACAAAGACGGTATTGGTTTACAAAGTATGCAAAAAAGGATCGAACTGCTGGGCGGAAAAATGGACATCGATTCGGCAATTGGAAAAGGAACATCTGTAAATATTGAGCTTCCTATTTCATGATTTTATTTTTCTCGCTAAGACGCAAAGAAAAATAAAAAGTTCCGAACTTTTTATGGTTCGGAACTCGCTCAACTAACAACTAAGAAAATTTATTTTATGGTTTTTGCGGCTGTTATTTTGCCACAGGCTCATCATACAAAAAGTCATCCATACCAACTTTATCGTTGTAGCTGGTAATTGCTGCAATACCTTCTTCGCCTGCTGTAATACGCACTTTGCTTACCAAACTGCTGTCTTTAAATTTTACGCCAAGGAATGAAAATTTGGAATC
>ENA-UOWO01005007-UOWO01005007.1-activated-sludge-metagenome-genome-assembly--contig:-NODE-5007-length-14279-cov-6.181102_pt1 | contig 14279 bp, 8 predicted proteins | sample MGYA00238148_ERZ761564 | MGnify/ENA primary metagenome ERZ761564 (study PRJEB28885, sample SAMN05720194) | activated sludge metagenome | isolation source: Anaerobic digester | place: USA...
GAGCAATTGAATTCATGATTTCATGTGTCATCACACTCAATAGTTTTTTCCAAGCCTCCGATTCAATTTGATTGTGGGTATCATCAATATTTTGCAAAACAACCAATCTGAAAGACGCTTGTTCCGCTTCAAAATCGGTGCACGAAAACAACATGTTTTGTTTTTGATTATTGATATTTAATTGAATATTGCTTTCACTTGGATTTAATTGACCTGTAATTAATTGGAAAAGATCTTGCCTTCTTTTATCTAAAAAAGTAATGTTTTTAATGGAAGGAATCCCAAGCATTGAGCTGAATGTTTCATTGATCCATATAATGTCGCCAGTTTTTACGTCAAAAGCCAAAATACCTGTTTGTATCATTGCCAGGATCTTGGCCAGATAAATATTATGGGTTTCTTTTTCGGTGTTTAAATTCCGGAGGATGGTAGTAATTTCATTAAATCGCTGGTGGAGATAATCTGCATCAGGATTACCTGTATGATTATCATAATACCTTGTAAAGTCTCTATATTTAATAGAGTCGAAAAAATCTGAAACAAGTTTATGTTGTGATGTGAGCTTTTTAATTACTTGATAGCCAATGATTACAATAATTAAAATGGCGATTGAAGATTCAAGAAATTGTTTTTGAATAAAGAAATAGGAAGCAAGTAGCATGATGCCCATCAATACCACACTAAGCAATAATATGCTGTTGTAATGTTTATTATAATCCATATTTATTTAATCTGCGGTACAATGCAGTCCTAGTAATTCCTAATTCTTTTGCAGATTTAGAAATATTTCCATTGTTTTTTTCAATTACATTGAGTATCGTATTTTTTTCGATATTGTCTAATTTATTATCACCATCTTCTACCAATGAATTGAATTTTTCAATAGGAGAGAAAACCAGATCACTACTTTTCAGAACGTCATCTTCCGACATAATTACTGCCCTTTCAAGTGCATATTGCAATTCTCTGACATTTCCAGGAAAGTGATATGAGAGTAATTTATCAATAAATGTTTTTGAAAATTCAAGTTTATTTTTTTGATATTTTTGGCAATACATTTCAAGAAAATAATCTGCCAGCAATAGAATATCTTCCTCTCTTTCTCTCAATGGTGGTAAAACAACTTCAACAGTATTGATGCGGTAAATAAGATCTTTTCTGAATTTGTTTTCATCTGCCAGATCTCTCAAGGTAATATTCGTTGCACAAATTAAACGGATATCAACGGGGATGGGTTGTGAACTTCCCAAAGGCAAAACTTGTCGATTTTGGAGAACAGAAAGCAATACAGCCTGTTGTTGTAGGGTGATGTTACCAATTTCATCCAAAAATAAAGTTCCACCATTAGCTGATTGAAATCTTCCTTTTCTATCTTCTCTTGCATCTGTAAAAGCTCCTTTTTTATAACCAAATAATTCACTTTCAAATAAGGAAGAAGCCAAAGATCCTACATCGACTTTAATGAATGGTCCGTTTTTTCGATGAGAAAGGTCGTGTATGATCCTTGCTGCAATGTCTTTTCCTGTGCCATTTTCACCTAACAGCAATACATTAGCATCAGTTGGAGCTATTTTTTCAATCCTATACATAGCTGCCGCTATTACATCACTTTTGCCGATCATTGAAGCCTGTGAAGTGGTGATTACCTTTTTCTCTTTTGATTTGCGTCTTTTCTTTTCAATTTGTGTGACGGCATCTATCAGCTTTTGATTGCTCCAAGGCTTGAGTACAAAATCACTCGCTCCATTTTTAAGAGACTTGATAGCTAGTTCAATCTCACCGTATGCGGTGATCAAAATGACATCAATGCTGGCATCTGTTTCTTTTATTTTATTCAACCAATACAAGCCTTCATTTCCAGTATTGATCATGCCATTGAAATTCATATCCAAGATGATCAAATCAAAACTGCTTGACTTGATGAGAGAGAGCAGGTTGTTGGGATTTTTTTCTGTGATGATTTCCTTTACTTTGCCTTTGAGTAATAGTCTGAGTGCTGTCAATACATCGACATCATCATCTATTGCAAGAATTCTAATATTACTAATTGACATAATTTCTTCTTGGTTATCAGCAAAACTAAGAAATTCACAGCGATTCGTTGTGCAAGAATTTTCTGCTTGTTTTTTTGTATTGTTTTGAAACAGGTTTTGTATCGAAATCGTACGTTCCAGCGATCAGCTTTCAGCAATCAGCTTTCAGCAATCAGCTCTCAGCAATCAGCTCGCAGCGCTCATGCCTTCAGCAATTGCTCTTATAGATCTGTTGTAATTTTTCAGTGATGGTGGATTGATGTTCGAAGGCTGAAATCAATTCGTGAATTCTTGGTAAACAGAGGATAGCTGTCAGTAATCAGTAATCGGCTGTCAGCTTTCAGCAATCAGTGGTCATGCACTCAGCAATCAATGAGCAGCTCATTGATCTCATTGGTCAGTTGGAATTTTTCGTTGTGCTGAATTGAATTGTGAAGGTTGAAATCAATTCTTGAATTCAGGGTGATCATCTCAGTGATCAATGATCAGCTGTCAGCAATCAGCCATCAGTTATCAGCTCTTTTGAGGAACTTTCAGTAATCAGCAATAATCTGCAATTACCAGAGATTATGAGAACAAATTTGATGAAATAAAAAGTCCTTTCAGTTTTCAAATAAAACTGACATCTGAAAACTGACATCTGAAAACTGACATCTGAAAACTGACATCTGAAAACTGAAAACTGAAAACTGAAAGCTGAAAACTGAAAACTGAAAACTGAAAGCTGACCACTGAAAGCTGTCAGCTGATGTATCGCTTTAGCACGCAATGTGTACCAATACCGAACACTGCTATTTTGGAATTAAAATTTAAATAATTGATAATCAATAATTTAAAAATTGGCACGCTATTGACCATACAGATTGTATAAATTTGAAAGAAAAAATATGGACATTCCAATTCCAAAGAAAAGATTTACAGTAACGAGGGTTTTAATAGGTCTGGGTATTTTAGCCTTGATCGCATTCAGTATTTACACGTTTAAATTGCAAGGAGGCGCGAGTAAGCTCAATGTAGACGCGGAGAGAATTACTGTGAGCACAGTGACAAAAGGGGCTTTTAGAGAAAATATCCCTGTAAATGGCATAGTTTATCCGATATCAACCATTTATTTGGATGCACAAGAAGGTGGCCGGGTCGAAGAAAAGTATGTGGAGGATGGTGCAATGATGAAGAAAGGTCAACCCATTCTCAAATTGAGTAATACGGACTTGGAATTGAGTCTTGCAAATCAAGAGGTTGCTGTTTTCAATGTATTGACGCAAATGCAATACACTAAAAACATCGCTGAGCAGAATTCTATGAATCGTTTGAATCAAATGGCAGATGTTGACAACGCTTTGATTGAGGCTGAGCGTGTAAATAACCTAAATAAAAAGTTGTTTGATGAAGGTGCAATTGGCAAACAAGATTATATGAGTAGTCAAAATTTGTATGAATATCAGCAGAAAAGAAAAAAGTTGGCAGAGGATATCTTAAACCAAGATAAATCTTCAATGTCACAACAAATTGAGCAAGCTACCGAGTCATATAGACGGATGACCAATACTTTGCAATTGATGAAGCGTAAGGTAGGTGATTTGATAGTTCGGGCTCCGGTTGATGGCCAGCTGACTTCACTGGATTCAGAAATTGGTCAATCCATCAATAAAGGTGATCGCTTAGGGCAATTGGACATTACTTCTGGTTATAAAGTAAGAGCCGATATTGACGAACATTACATATCCAGAATTTTTCCAGGTCAAAAAGCAGAATATGTTACAAAAGATAAGACTTATATTCTGACCATCAAAAAAGTTTATACTCAAGTGGTTAGTGGTAGATTTCAAGTGGATATGGTTTTTGAGGGTGCTGCTCCAGAAAATATTCGCCGTGGACAGTCTTTACAAATCAGAATGAATTTGAGTGAAGAAACGACGGCTTTGTTATTACCTCGAGGTGGTTTTTACCAAAAAACAGGTGGTAATTGGATTTTTAAATTGAGTGATGATGGTGCTATTGCTTATAAAACAAATATTCAATTAAATAGGCAGAGTCCTGAGAATTATGAATTGATGGAGGGTTTGAGTGTGGGTGATAAGGTAATTACGAGTTCGTATGATTCTTTTGGTGATGTGGATGAGTTGGTTTTGAAGTGAGCGACGAGCAGCGAGCTTCGAGCTTCGAGCAATCAGCTTTCAGCAATCAGCTTTCAGATTAGTAGTTATTAGGAATTTTAAGAAAGGAATAAAAAGTATGTTTAAAGTTTTTGAATATATGAATAAATCATTTTTCGGATCGCAATTATTTCTGAATCAAGGTGTTCGAATTCAATCCTCTGAACATATCCTCACTCAAAAGCTAATAATATTTGATATTGTAACTCAGATAAAGATCCACAAGCTATTTGTAAGAAATTTATCAGTTGTTGATTGGAGTTTCTTCCACTTCCTTCTGCAATATTTGAAGGAACAGAGATCGCTGATCTTCTTATTTGGGAAGTTAAGCTATAAATTTCTTCTTTTGGGAAGTTGTAAGAAATTTTATATATTAAAATAACAAGCGAATGAGCTCTTTTCCAAAATTCCAAGTTACTATAGTCTTTCATAAAAATAAATTATTACAAAATAACGAAATTTAAAAAATAAACCAGACTACTGAAACAGAAATCTCGTAAAAAGCTGAGAGCTGATGACTGAGAGCTGAGAGCAGAAAGCTGACAATTCAAATTAGAATCATGATAAGATTAACAAATTTAGACAAACGCTACCGCACCGAAGAAGTCGAAACAATTGCCCTCGACAAAATGAATCTCGAAGTAAAAGAAGGAGAATTCGTTTCCATTATGGGACCCTCAGGATGTGGTAAATCATCGCTATTAAATATCATTGGATTACTCGATGATTTGGATGGTGGAAGTTATTTATTTAATGGAATTGAAGTTGCAAAATTCAATGAAAGAAAAAGATCTGAATTGCGTAAACACAATATCGGATTTGTATTTCAAAGCTTTAATTTAATTGATGAATTAACGGTTTATGAAAATGTCGAATTGCCGTTGATTTATACCAAAGTTAATGCCGCTGATAGAAAGAAAAGGGTAGAAGAAGTGCTTGAGAAAATGCAAATCATGCACCGCAAAAATCACTTTCCACAGCAGCTCAGTGGTGGTCAGCAACAACGGGTAGCCATCAGTCGCGCCGTTGTAAATAAACCCAAATTGATTCTCGCAGATGAGCCTACGGGTAATCTCGATTCTGCAAATGGTAATGAAGTTATGCAATTACTAACTGACCTCAACGAACAAGGTACTACGGTCATCATGGTGACTCACAGTGAGCACGATGCAAAGTATAGTCATCGTATTGTGAGGATGCTGGATGGTAAGACGGTTACGGAAAATATTTTGCTGTAAGCGGAAACCGGAGGACCGGAAACCGGAAACGGGAGGAATGGTAATTAATTAAATTTTAGTCAGGATTGGAATGGAAAAGGGAAGAATAACAAAATTTGAAGATCTACTAGTTTGGAAAGAAGGATTAGATCTAAGTATTGAAATCTATAAAATTTTACAAAATTGTAATGACTATGGGTTTAGAGATCAAATTAGACGAGCCTCAGTTTCGATTCCGTCCAATATTGCAGAAGGTTTTGATAGACAATCAAATAAGGAATATATCCAATTTTTATTTATTGCAAAAGGATCTTGTTCTGAAGTTAGAACTCAATTATATCTCGCAAAAGAAATTGGAATTATAAATGAATTAATAGCAGATTCTCTGTTGGAAAGATCAAGAAAGATTTCGGCAATGATAACAAAATTAATATCTGCTAGAAAGGAAAATTTTTGAAATAAAATTTAAATCAAGGATTTCAGTAATGAAAGTGCTTGAAATACATAAATATTAGCTTGATATTTTTAACAAAATAAAAAATTCGGTATCCGTACTCCGGTTTCCGGTCTCCAAAAAAAAGAGCCGATTTCCGATTTCCGATCTCCGATTTCCAATAAAATGAAATGATAACGAATTATTTAAAAATAGCGTGGAGAAATCTCCAAAAAAATAGAACCTCAAGTTTGATAAACATTGTGGGTTTGGGTATTGGATTGGCAACATTTATTTTCATAATGGAATATATTTCATTAGAAAAATCAGTGAATCAATTCCATTCCAATGTTGACAACATTTACAGATTGTTGAATGAAGATAAAGAAGGAGTGACTTGGTCAGAAGTCGAACCTGGATGGGCGCAATTATTTAAGGACAAACAGTCAGCAATTGAATCATATTGTTTGGCCGAACAAGGAATTGGGCAAGGAATTGTACAGAATATAGAGAAAAATTTGTCTTTTAAAGAAGATAGAATTGGATATGCGAGCGGTAACTTTTTTGAATTTTTTACTTTCAACATTATTGAAGGAAATAAAACTGATTTAAAGACACCACAAACTGTTTATTTATCAGAAACTACTTCTAAAAAATATTTTGGAGAATCACCAGCAATTGGCAAAAGCCTGACATTAAACAATCAATTTGGAAAGGTCAATTATTCTGTAAAAGGTATATTTGCTGATATTGGCCAAGAATCAGATATCCAATATGATATGGTCTTTTCACTAGAAACCTTAAGAAGTGCTGCCTTCTTAAACGGTAATGGTTGGGCGGATCTCAATAATTTTGATTCTCAATTCATCAATTTATACGTTGCAACAGCACCAAATACGAATATCAATATATTAGAAAAAGACATCAATAAACTCAGATCAGAAGTCAGTAAAGAGGATGATGGTGTAACCTTCAGATTGCAGTCTTTAAAAAATATGCACTTGGGCACTTCGCTTGGAGACCAATTGCAAACTTATGGTAACCTCAAGTATATTTATATTCTTTCGGCAGTAGCCGCCCTGATCCTATTAATTGCATGGTTTAATTACATCAATTTATCAACTGCCGCATCATTGAAAAGATCACAAGAGGTGGGCATAAGAAAAACCATAGGTGCAAGCAAAGGGCAATTAATTAGTTTGTTTTTGGCAGAAACTGGCTTGATAACTGGAATAGCCTATTCATTAGCATTTTTATTGGTTATATTGATTCAACCTTATTTCAATTTATTGACCGGAAAAGCATTGAGCCTTAATTCATTGCAATTATCCAATGTCTGGATTTATGCTTTTTCTGCCTTGATTTTAGCCACTTTTTTTGCAGGATTTTATACAGCATTTGTTTTGTCCAATTTCAAACCTGTAGATACATTAAAAGGGAAACTCAAAGGCAGCGGAAGTGGTCAGTGGGTAAGAAAAGGATTGGTAGTGAGTCAATTTTCATTTTCAATATTACTCATCATAGCAACGGCAGTTATTTTCCTACAGTTGAAATTTATGAAAAATAGTGAACTAGGTATCAATACTGACCAAATGGTTGTGGTTTCAGGTCCACAAGTAGGATTAGATAGTACTTATCAATCAAGGAAAAAAGTATTTTTAAATTACCTCGGACAACAAAGTTTCGTTAAAGAATACGCAACATCTGGTTCTGTACCTGGTAAGTATTATAATTTCAGAACAGCAGGATTTACGCAACCTGGGTCCAAACCAGATGATAAATTTAAAAGTTATGCTTTTTTGATCATCAGTGATCAATTTTTAAGTGCCTACGGAATTGAGATAAAAGCTGGTAGAAATTTTACCTATCAAGAATGTGACGTAGAATGGAACGACAATTCTAAAGTGCTGATCAATGAACAGGCTTTGAGTTCAATGGGGTTTGCAAATGCTGAAGATGCCATGCAAAAGGGCATTCAATGGGATGAAAGGCACCTAGACATCATTGGAGTGACAGCAGATTATCACCACACCAATTTAAAAAATGCAATTGATCCAATTATTTACTATCCACAATTAAATGGACAATATTACTCTGTAAGATTGACGCCAGAAAATTTGTCATGTAAGTTGTCTTCATTAGAGCGGGAATACAAATCAGTTTTTCCAGGAAATCCATTTGAATATTTCTTTACCGATGAAGCTTTTGCAAGAGCTTACAGTGAGGAAGAGCAATATGGTCAAATATTTACCATTGCATCTTTATTGGCCATTTTTATTGCTTGTTTGGGATTATTTGGCTTGGCGACTTTTGTTGTGGAGACAAGAACCAAAGAAATTGGTATTAGAAAAGTGCTTGGTGCTAGTGTGAGCGGCATTGTTTCCTTGTTGAGCAAAGATTTTGTCATCCTTGTAGTTATTTCTTTGGTCATTGCAGCACCTGTTGCTTTCTATTTGATGGTTAATTGGCTGAAAAATTTCGAATTCAAAGTGGAAATTAATTGGGTATTGCTTTTCATTTTGGTGGGCATTTCAGTTGTGATGGTTTCATTATTTACCGTTGCAATTCAAGCAATTAAAACTGCGAATGCTAAGGTGACAAAGAGTTTGAGAGCGGAATAAATGGTTAATTATTAATGGTAAATGGTTAATGGTAAATGGTGAATGGTGAGGTGTGAAATGTAAAATGTGAAATCAATTTGGAACGACATGGAGGGGAAGGCCTTCGTGCCTTCCTGAACGGAATGTCAAAACAGTGGGATTTAATTGGTTAATGTTATAAGGTGAATTGTGAATTGTGTGAGATGTGAAATGTAAAATGTGAAATTTCATTTGGAACAACATGTAGGGGAAGGCCCATGTGCCTTTCCCGAACGGAATGTCAAAATAAAGTTTGAAATATAAATTGAAATAAAATGAATCAAATAAATATCAAGGCAATTTTTCGAAATCTTACGAAAGGTAAATTTTATACACTAATCAATATATTGGGTATTGCCATTGGTATAACTTCAATAGTTTGGGCATTTCAAAATTATCGTTTTGCCAATAGTTTTGATAATTTTCACAACGATAGAGATCAAATATTTAGAATTATAACCAAAAATGAAGGCTCACCTTTATGGAATGGATACTGTCCATTGCCTATAGCTACATTTGCGAAACAGGATTTCCCTGAAGTTGAAAGATCAGTCAGACTTGAGCGAGCATTTTTAACCATTAGACCAGAAGCAGGGGAAACCTTTAATTCAAGCGTACATTTTACAGACCCTGAGTTTTTCAATTTTTTTAATTTCCCTTTGGTGTCAGGTACCAATGATCTCCAAGATAATGCTGGTGTATGGATTACAGAGTCAGAGGCAAAAAAACTATTTGGAATTGAGCCAGCCGTTGGGAAAACCATTCAGTTTTACGTCAATGAATCTCACCAACTACCTTTGGTGGTAAAAGGTGTTTTAAAAGATTTGCCATCAAATTCGTCTATCCAATTTGACATTATTTCAAATTTTTTAAATTTCAGAAAATCAAATGGTCAACTATTGGAAATGGATGATTGGTCCTATTACGCAGATGCAATTTTCTTAAAAGTTGATAACCCACTAATGGCCTCCAAACTAGCCGAAGGCTTTAAAAAGTATTTACCACTTACTTTTGAAGCTAGAAAAGATATAAAACCTATTGAGTTTCAATTAGATCCACTATCAGGCATTTCCAAACAGAATGATATGGCTACCAATGCATTATATACGCGTCCCAGTGATGCAGCAATATATGGCCCTCTGGTACTTGCTATTCTTATATTGTTGTCTGCTTGTCTCAATTTTGCCAATACAACTGTTGCACGCTCAAATCAAAGGTTGAAAGAAATGGGAGTTCGTAAAGTATTGGGCGGTAGTAAATCCCAATTGATAATACAGCAGCTTTTGGAAAGTAGCCTCATAGTATTCATTGCAATTTGTTTATCCACCATTTTCACAGCTTGGTGGCTACCAACGTACAACAGGATGTTTGATGGTATTTTTCTTACTGCAAATTATTTTGAAGATTTCCAATTATTCCAATTTATGGTTTTTCTTCTATTATTTGTAACGCTATTGGCTGGACTTTATCCTTCTCTTTACATTGCAAGATTCAATGCGAGTCAAATTTTCAGAGGTGGTGTGAATTACGGAGGATCAAATCTTTTTTCACGAGTGCTTCTGGGTATGCAAATTTTAATTGCATTTATTACCGTTTCTGCAAGTTTCGGTTTTGCAAAAAATGCAGAATTTCAAAGAGATTTTAATTTAGGTTTTAATCAAAATAATATCATAGGATTATGGACCTCAGAAAGTGATTTTTCAACCATAAGAGATGCTGTGTCCGCAATACCGGATGTAGATAAAACTGCAGGGTCAGTTGGACATTTGGGTTATTCCTGGCGAAATTTAGGGGTGGAAGCAGGTGGCATTATCAAGGAAACTAATTTCATTCAAACTGGTGATCATTATTTAGATGTAATGGGAGTGAAACTACTTACTGGTAGGGATTTCAATCATGACAATGACTCAGATGTAAATAAAAGCATGATTATTTCTGAAAAATTGTGTGCAGAATATGGGTGGACAAAAGACAATGCACTTGGAAAACAATTGACAGTTGATACGATTTTGTATTCGGTAATTGGTGTTACAAAAGATCTTTACGTTGGCGGTTTTTTCAATAATATAGACCCCTTGGCAATGGTAAAAGTAGCCAATACAAGCAGTCGATTGCTGATTGTTCAAAGCAATGGAAATTCCTTAAAGACAGTATATGACCAAATAAAGGCGAGTTGGGCCAACACTTTTCCATTAAAGCCATTCAATGGATTTTTTCAAAACGAAGAAACGAGTCAAGCCCAAAGAGTAAACCAAAGTGTAACAACCATCTTTTTTTGGTTTGGGATAATTTCTGTTTTATTTACCCTCACAGGAATGTTTGCTTTGATTTCACTCACCATTCTTAAAAAGAATAAAGAAATCGCCATAAGAAGGGTAGTAGGTGCCTCACTTAAAGATATTTTATTGGTAATTAATAAGAGTTATTTCTGGGTTTTTATTGTTGCTGCTGGGCTAGGCATGTACGCTGGAGCTGCTCTTACACAAGTATTGATGGATTTAATTTTCAAAGTCAATGTAGGCTTTAATCCAGATAGTTTACTAAAAACATTTATTGGCGTTTGTGCCCTGATTCTTACTGTAGTGATGATAAAATTATGGCAGGTGGACAGAATGAAACCTTCTATTGTTTTGAAAGGTAATTAATTAAATCTTTGAATTATGATAAAGAATTACATTAAAATAGCTTGGCGGAATTTGCTAAAATCAAAGTTGTATTCTGCCATCAATATCATTGGTTTAAGCATTGGAATCTCAGCTTGTATTTTGATTGGTTTGTATATTCACAATGAATTGAGTTATGATCAATTTCATCTGAATTCAAATAATATTTATCGTGCTTCCATGGTGTACAGTACAGCTGGCCCTGTCAATGAAGCAGCAGTGTCGGGTTCTAAAGTTGGCCCTGAATTCAAAAGGACTTTCCCTAATGTAATGGAATATGTGAGGACATATGTGACAACCTCTTCCATTAAAAAAGGGGAGTTGGTTTTTGATGAAAATAAAATGCTGTTTGCAGATTCTGTTTTTTTTAGTGTTTTTTCATTTAAATTATTGGCAGGTGATTCGAAAACTGCAATTGATGCACCTGATAAAATAGTTTTGACTCAAAGTAGCGCAGCTAAATTATTTCCACAACAAAATGCTATAGGTGAAATTTTGAGATATGGAGGTAGCGATTATAAGGTAAGTGGTATTTGTGAAAACCCGCCACAAAATTCTCAAATTAAATTTGATTTTGTAATTAGCTTCAGCAATTTGGGGAATGCCTATAAAACGGAAACTTGGTGGAATGCAAATTGGGTAACTTATTTGCTTATAGATAATCAAACAAATATTGACCAATTCGAAAATCAAATCAATGCTTATATGGATTCTGATTTGGTGCGCGAGCAAACAGGATCAATGGATCCAAATTTCTTGCATTATCGATTGGAACCATTTAATAAAGTACACTTACATTCAAAGCTAGAAGGACTCGAACCAAATGGCAATATCCAATACATTTACATATTTGGAATAATTGGTATTTTAATTCTATTAATTGCTGGAGCAAATTATACCAATTTGGCAACAGCACAAGCGATGGGGAGAGGTGGAGAAATTGGAACAAGAAAAGTTTTGGGAGCCACCAGAAATCAAGTCTTTTCCCAATTTATTGGTGAGGCAGTAGTACTGACCAGTGTCGCTACAGTGTTTGCCTTGATGATAACACTTTTTGCAATTCCATTTTTTAATAACGTTTCCGGTAAAAGTTTTGTTTTTGGTGATGTTCTGAGTTTTAAAGTATTGATTTTGGGGCCAATATTTGCGTTGATTATCAGCTTTTTAGCTGGAATTTACCCAGCGGTAGTATTATCAGGCACAAAAGCATTGACTGCAATGAAATCTTCCTTTGAATTGGCTAAAGGGAATGGAAATGTATTGCGCAAAAGCTTGATTGTTGCTCAGTTTTCAATTTCAATTTTTTTGATTTCTGTCACCGCAATCATCATTTCGCAGGTCAATTTTTTGAAAAAAACCAATTTGGGCTATGACAGAAACCATGTTTTAGTGATTCCAATGAACCAAAAAATATCAGAGAATTATGAGCTTTTGAAGCCAGCTATTCAAAATGTGATTGGTGTAAGTGCTGTTACCGCTTCTTATGACACGCCAGAATATGTTGCTTGGGGAGATGGAATTTCAGCAACTGGAGCTAATGGACCAGTGGAAATATCACTCAACGCAATGCCTGTAGATCTTGACTTTGCCCAAACATTGGGTATGCAATTTGCTGCTGGGAGAGACTTCCAAAAATATGATTTTGATCTGATGGACACAACCAATAATTCAGTTAATTACAAATTGCCATACATCATCAATGAAACTTTGGCCAAAATGATTGGATGGACTCCTGAAGAAGCCATAGGTAAAACCATCGAGCACCGTGCTTTAGGCCCCATTGTGGGCGTTTTAAAAGATTTTCATTTTCAAAGTTTACATCAATCAATAGGTCCATTACTTCAATTTTTAGATAAAAATTCATCCAGAAAGCTGTTGGTAAAAATGGATGGAGGTCAAATGAAGGAAACACTAAAAGGTTTAGAAAATTTGTTTGCAGCAAGGATGCCTGGCCAACCTTTTAACTATCATTTCTTGGATGACGATTACAATAAACTTTACCTATCTGAACAAAGAACCACCTCATTGTTTAAAGCCGCCGCTTTTCTAGCAATTTTGTTAGCCACTCTTGGACTTTTTGGTTTGGCTGCCTTTATGACTTTCAGCAGAACTAAGGAAATCGGAATTCGACGAGTTTTGGGAGCAACTCTGTTTTCAATTTCTCAATTATTTGTGCGTCAGTTTATTTTTTTAATTGTGGTAGCGGTTGTGGTAGCAATTCCAATGGCGTGGTATGCAGGCAATTATTGGTTGCAGGATTTTGCTTATAAAATTGAGTTGGAATGGTGGCATTTTGCCCTTGCAGGAACTTTGGTGCTGCTGATTGCGGTGGCTACCATCAGTTATCAATCCATCAGGGTTTGTTTGTTGAATCCGATAAAATCTTTGAGAAGTGAATAAAGTGAATAGTAAATAGTAAATAGTGAATAGTGAATGGTGAATGGTGAACGGTGAATTGTGTGAAATGTGAAATTTCAATTGGAACCACAGGTAGGGGATGGCCAACGTGCCTTCCCAAACGGAATGTTTATAATTGGTCGTGAATGGTGAATTGTGTGAAATGTGAAATGTGAAATTCCAATTGGAACCACAGGTAGGGGATGGCCAGCGTGCCTTTCCAAACGGAATGTTTATAATTGGTCGTGAATGGTGAATTGTGTGAAATGTGAAATGTGAAATTCCAATTGGAACCACAGGTTTGGGATGGCCAACGTGCCTTCCCAAACGGAATGTTTATAATTGGGCGTGAATGGTGAATGATGTGAGATGTAAAATGTAAAATGTGGGATGTGAAATGCGTATTTGAACCTCCCTGGTTGAGACAGGATTTATCCTGTCTTCCCAGCCCGAAAATAAATTATAAATAAAAAGTAAATGGTGAATTGAGTGAAATGTGAGATAGTGAAATACGAAATTCCAGTTGGAATCAATTGTTGAGACAGAGCATGCTCTGTTTTCACAGGAGAAATTTTTGAACAGAAGAAAAGAAATAGCTTGCCAATTAATTGAAAGTAAATATGATATTAAATCGTAAATTATGATAAAGAATTATTTTTTAATTGCATGGAGAAATTTACAGAAGAGCAAGGGATATTCTGCGATAAACATCGGAGGACTTGCTGTAGGCATGGCCGTAGC
>ENA-UOWO01005009-UOWO01005009.1-activated-sludge-metagenome-genome-assembly--contig:-NODE-5009-length-14276-cov-17.806413_pt1 | contig 14276 bp, 12 predicted proteins | sample MGYA00238148_ERZ761564 | MGnify/ENA primary metagenome ERZ761564 (study PRJEB28885, sample SAMN05720194) | activated sludge metagenome | isolation source: Anaerobic digester | place: USA...
TATCCGGCCCATTTCAATAATTTTTATAAAAAACATGCCGGTATAGCGCCTTCTGCCTTTCGCGCTTCGATTCGGTAAGAGCAGGGCAGTGCCCCTGGCACTGCCCTGCATTCATCATAAAAACCGGCAATAATTTTAGTTCTGCCTCGTCAAATACTTACTGAGTCAGTACAAGGCGCCTGGTTTCGCGTTTTCCACCCATTTGCAGCATCAGGAAGTACAAGCCGGTTGGCAAATCAGCCGCTTCGAGGGTGAACTGGTGCTCCCCGGCAGGTTGCATGTTGGCGGCCAGGGGCGTGGCAACAAGTTTACCGGTCGCATCCAGCAGTTGTATGGCTACGGGTTGCTCGGCAGGCAAGGTGTAGGTGACCAGCGTGCTGCCTGAAAAAGGATTAGGTGCGACACTGACCTGGTAGCCCGGCGCGGGAGCGTTTTCCGGCGCAGGGCGGGCAGCGCGCTCTTCATAGCCGCCATCTGACAACCCGTAATCGCAGCCCTGAATAAATGCGTGAAAGTTGCTCCCATTGTAGGCTACAAAACCATCGGTCAAAGTGATTTCATTTCCGGCATGGAAAGTAGTCGTATTGCCGGCGCTGATGGTCGCATTGCTGTGAATCCAATGTGCGGCTCCCTCAGTAACGTTGTTTTGGAAGCCGTTCAGGTCGATGCCCAGTTGACACAGGCCCTGCGGCACCGGTATAAACATTTTTTGGTTGGAATTGAAATTGAAAGACCCGGGCGTCAAATCCGTCAACAGAAAATAGTCATTTGAACCGTCGCTCCAGCCCCAGTTCATGTGAAAATAGTTGTCGCCATCGTAGCCGTCCACTACCCAGGCATGCCCCGAAGCACCATTGATGCCGCTGTAAAATATTGGACGACCTGAAACAAGACTGCCTGTGAGAATGTACTTCCAATCCGTGCTGAATTCTTCTTTATCATAGACCGGGCAATCGGAATATCCAAACCAGGTGTCCATAGCGTAAGCGGCACTTGACGTGTAAGAATAGCTGTTATTTGTACCATAATCCATTTGCGCGCCCACGCCGCAATCAAACATCAGTTTAGCTACTTGATTGCGCGACTCGGTACTGCTCGAATTGTTATAAACGTCCAGCATCAGCGGCCAGTTGTATCCCCCGCCGGCCCAGGTGCACCAGGTGCCGATGATGTCGCTGTCCGGATCGAGTGCATTATTGTCTGTCAGACATATGTCCGAGGTTGCCACCGTCTGACTTGGGAAATTCCAATAGTTCATCAGCTGGGCCATTGCCGTTGCTACACAACCCGTTACAGCATTCATGCCACTGTTGTTGTCAGGACACTGAAGGTTGTAAGGCCAGCCCTGTCCCCAGTTTGAAGTCAGCAGAGGCTGCACAGCGGGGTCGTTTTCAGGTTGGTCGGAGGCGGCATTTTTCCATTCCGACTGGCGCTGCGGCGAGGCTTCTATATGACTGGATTTGATAGCGTCCAATTGTTCGGCATACGTATTGAGCAGGTATTGCATGGCCGGCGGTACGTTTTCTGTCGGAAAGCGATTCTTCAGCGAATAACCCAGCACCGGGACCGAGGCTTTTTGGCCGGCCACCAGCACGTAGCCCTTGCCATCTGTCGGTTCGAAAAGGAAATAATCCGGGGTAGAGCCGCCTCGCTGGATCGTTAGGCGTATTTGGGCCATGCGGACGGCAGGTTTGCCGGATTTCCGTTGGAAAAATTTCAGGGCGAAGTCGGCGGCTTCTTGCGGAGAAACCTTCTGGGCAACCAGTGGCGAGGACAACAGAAGTGCCAGCAGCATTAGGAATGATATATTTTTCATGACTTTGTTGTTGAAATTGAACAGGGTGGGCGCTCCGTCCCTGTTAAGGAAGGGGCGGAGCGCCGCAAAAAGGGAAGGGGATGCGCGGTTGTATTAGCGCCGGGCACGCAAGGCAGCATTTTCGGCTTCCAGTTTTTCGAGCCGCTTGTTCTGGTCGATAAGATAAAGGGTCAGTTCCTCTATTTTAGCCATCATCTTCGTCGTCGTAGCCGCCAGGTCGAGTCCATTTTCCTGGATTTCGCAGGCCGGCTGAATGTCGGGCAAGTGATCATTGTCGGCAATGAACGTTTCTACTTCAGCAAGTGGGCGCAGGTGATAATCGTCGGCGAACACATAGTCGGCCCAGTCGCTTTGCACGCGGATTTCTTTGGCGAGCAGGTTGCCGTTGACCGCCAGTTTGTAGCCCTGATCGGTAGTAGTGCCGATGAGAACGTTACCGTTGGCAGCAACAGAGAACGGGTGGGTATGGGTTGGGATGGCGTTGGCACTGGTGTTGCTGTTCTGAACCAGGTAAACCCAGCCCGTGGCCGGGTTGCACTCCATGATGGCGCCGTAACCACTGCTCATGGCTTTCCAGACGAGGCTGCCGCCGTTTGTTCCGACGTAACTATTGAATCCTACGCTGGACCACGAGTTGGCCAGCGAGATCCCGGGTGTGCCCTGCCCGAACATAGCGACGGTGTTGTTTAAATGCCCTTTTACCACAAATTGGGCTTCAGCGGGGCTGTTGGTGCCGATTCCTACGCGGCCCGTCGTGCCGACGAAATTGCCCGGCGCATTGAGCAGCAGATTTTTGCTGGGGGTGTTGACATTCAGCGACATGCTGGAAGAAATTCTCAGGTTGCCCGAGCCGTCGTCAGTCAGTTGGCCAATGTAACTGCTCGTGCCGTAAAGGCCGATACCGCCTTTCACGTCGAGGCCGTATATGGGGTTGTTCAGGCCGATGCCGACCTTTTTGGTCAGAGTAGTGGGGTAGATGGCAGTGGTGCTTTGAGACCATTGCGCCTGTGCAGTCTGACTGATGAAGAGAGCGGCGAGGAGCAGTATAGCGGTGGAAAGGATGGTGTTGTGTTTCATGGTTGAAAAATTTTTTATGTAATAAAAATGTTCGGTATGGCTGGTGCGGCAGGAAAGCCGCGCCAGTGGTTAAAAAAGATGATAGAATGTTGAAAGTGATGCCGGAAGAGCGCCGGCCCGCGGTTATTTATTCGAGACTATTAAAGGTGCCTTGATCGTGCCTTCGACCAATGTGCGCGTTTCGCAACCCCGGCAAATTCCGGCGCAATTCCAGGAGTCGGCTATAAGGCGCGCACCGGTGCTCAGGGTAAGCATTGCGCCTGTCTGTACGTCCACGCTCAGCACTTCCACTTCGCCGCTGCGGAGAACAGGGTACGCCTGGCTTCCCGTGGAGACATCGGGAATAACAACCGCACTGAATTCATTCGGCAGCCGGCCTTCCCGCCAGTTGGAAGCGCACATCCACTCGGTACTGCGACCGGGAGTGCCGCCTTTCCAGGTAGCCGTTTTTTGTGCGGAAAGGGTGGTTTGGGCGATAAAGAGAAGGGCGAACGGGATGGCGAAAAGGGATATGTTTTTCATGGTACGCGGATTTAGTAATGATTGTTTGCGGTGTGTTTTTAACTTTGATGCTACAAAAATGCCGGGTGTAGCCGGGCCCTGGAAGTGTCGTCTTCCCGTTGGCAGGTTTCAATTTCCGCTTGACGCATTTCCAATACAGACACGATGTTCAAGACCATTATTATAGAAGACAATGCCGATGCGGCTGAAAAACTACAGTTTCTGCTCGCCAAATACTGTGCTGACAAGATCGAGTTGCTGGCACACGCCGCTTCCGGCCAGGAAGGCATTGCCGCCATTGCCGCGCACCGGCCCGATCTGATTTTCCTGGATATTGAACTGGGCGACATGACGGCCTTCGAAATGCTCGAACGCATTGAATCCGTTGATTTTCAGGTTGTTTTCACTACAGCCCACGACCATTATGCTATCAAGGCCATTCGTTACAGCGCGGTAGACTACCTGCAAAAACCCATCGGGCGGGAGGAACTGCTCGCCGCAATCGTCCGTGCCGAAAGCAACCCCCGCCGCATCTTGCAGGAACAGGTGAGCCAATTGTCGCAATACAGCCACCCGAGGGCCACGTTGCCGGAAAAAATCGCCCTTACGACCGCCGAAGGGCTGGTATTCAAAAAAATACGCGACATCGTGCGCTGCGAAAGCGACCGCATGTACACGATAGTAGTCATGGCAGATGGCGAGAAAATAATGGTGTCCAAGCCTATGGGCCAACTTGAAGATGTGCTCGAAGGGCAGGGTTTCTTCCGGGTACACAATTCGCACCTCATCAATATGCAGCATATCCGCCAGTTCGTACGGGCCGACGGCGGCTATGTGGTGATGGAAGACGGCGCGACGGTGAGTGTGGCGCGTAACCGGAAAGAGGATTTTCTGGAATTGTTTTCAAAGTTCTAGATGGATGAATAGCGTCCAGCAACCAGGTAGAAAGTCATTTCAACCAGGCGGAAAACGGAATACGACCACGGCGCTTCTCAACCCTACCTTTACCGTAATGACTCACCATGAAAATATCTGTTGGTTATGAAATATACGGTCGCCTGTTTGTTATTCTATTTGTTTGCCCAGCCGTTTTCACTGGAGGGCCAAAACAACACTTCGGTGATGGATTCCCTCCAGCGCCCGCTCCCGGCAGGTGCCACCGTTCAGGCACAGATAGAGCAGTGCCGTAGTATACTTTGGCAAATTTTCCGGACAGAAGAAGTAGGGTATATTCAATGGTCACAACGCCTCGACAGTTTATACCACTGTTGTCTGGCAGGCAAAACCAGGGATACGAATTATGAGAAAATAGTGGAGGCTGAAGTTGTTTTTTTCAAAGGTTCGTCTGTGGTGTATGCGGAACCACAATCAGCCCGGCCCTTTTTCGAACAAGCGATCGCGAAGTACACGGCGATGAAAGATTCAGGGAGCATGGCGCTGTGTTATTTGCAACTCGTTTCGGTTGCATCAGGCCTGGGCGACAGTTTGCTGTTCGATGGATATTACCGACTTGCCAATCGTCTCAAAGTCCATGTAAAAGATCCGTATCTGATCACGATGTTTGAAAACAACCTCGGCGTGCCCTGCTATGATTTCGGCTTGTATGCCCAGGCGGCAGATCATTATTTCAATACGCTTGCCCTGATTGAAAAATACGCGATCCCGGCATTACTTGTAATGGAAAGAGATGTTTATCACAATCTTGCCGGTATCTACCGACGGCTGGATGATACGGACAATGCGCTGCGTTATACACAAAAGGCCATAGAGTCATCCCGGTACGGAGGCATGGATCCTTCCGATCATTTGGAGATGATGGGGCGAATATATATGCAGAAAAACGATTACCGCCGCGCATTGGAATCCTTTCTTCAAATCCGGGAAGTGGCAGACCTCGGTTCCTATCATATGAATCGGATCGCTTCAAAGTCTTACGGCATGGCGACCTGTTACCGCAATCTGGGACAACTGGACAAGGCGCTTCCCCTGGCGCGTAAGGCGGTTGAATTATTACCTGTCAGCAGAAATGTTCACTTTGGCGGCGCGGCGCTGGAAGAATTGGCGCAATGTGAATTTGACTCCGGCAGGGTCGATCAGGCACTTGAACATGGCAAGGCTGCTTACCAGGCATTTGTAAAAGGTAAAAACAACGGCGGCAGCGCATCCTGCGCCGAATTGCTTACCCGGATTTACAAATCCAAAGGCAATTATGCTAAAGCACTTGAATACAGTGAGTTGCGCTACCGTTTTATGGGTCAGATCGAGCGGCAGCAAAGTAACCGCCAATTGGCTTTCGGTGAGTTCAACCGGAATGCTGAAGTCGAAAAAGCGAAACGGGAGGCGGAAGTAAAAGCCCAACTCACCCGGCAACGCAACATTCGCTACGTCCTCTTTGCCGGTCTGACAGTGCTCGCACTGCTCGTTTTTTTACTCTACAACCGTTTTCGGCTCAAGCAGCGCACTACCCAACAGTTGGAAGCCAAAAACCGTGAAATTGAAGCAGCCCGAATGCGCGCCGAAGCCTCCGAAGCCTTTAAATCCCGCTTTCTGGCCAATATGAGCCACGAAATCCGAACGCCGCTCCACGGCATCGCAGGTTTTACGGATTTGCTGCTGGAAACTTCCCTGGCCGAAAAACAACGTCGCTGGCTCTCTTCCATTCACCACAGTACAGAACGGCTCGGCGAAGTGGTCAACGATATCCTGGACCTCTCCAAACTCGAGGCCGGGAAACTCAGCCTGCGCCGGATTCCCTTTTCCATTGATCACATATGCAATGATGTGCAGGAAGCCCTTGCGTTGCGGGCTGAAAACAAGGGCGTCGAACTCCGGCTCGAAATGGGCGACACCCTGCCCGCTGCCGTGCTGGGCGACCCCACCCGGCTGTATCAGATTTTGATGAACCTGGTCGGCAATGCGGTGAAATTTACAGAAAAAGGCAGCGTCACGTTGTCTGTACAAGTCGTGATGCAATCCGACGAACGAGCGCAGATGGCATTCGCAGTAACCGATACCGGCATCGGCATCGCGCCCGAACAACTGGCAACGGTATTCGACAGTTTCCGGCAGGCCGGCGAAGACACGACCGCCCGCTTTGGCGGCACCGGCCTCGGTCTCACGATCGCCCGCGAACTCGTGCAGTTGCACGGCTCCGACATTCTGGTGGAAAGTGAGGTGGGCCGGGGTTCGACGTTTTCATTCGCACTTACATTGCCACTCGCGGATGCTACACTCTTGAAAGAAGGAATGGTCTCCGGAGATGCCTTGTATTACATCCAGCCCATCCGTATCCTGCTCGCCGATGACAGTGAAATGAACCGGGAAATTGCTGTCGAGGCTATCCGGCGTCACTTTGAAAACGCGGAGACTGTGGAAGCAGCGACCGGAAAGGAGGCCATCGAGGTGCTTGCAACATGGACAGATCTGGAAAACAGGACCACGATCGTGCTGATGGATATGCAAATGCCGGAGATGACCGGCCCGGAAGCCACGCGCTACATCCGACAGCACCTGTCTGCCCACCTTCCCGTTATCGCACTCACCGCATCGGCCACTCCGGAAGAAATTGAAAATGCTTTGACTTCGGGTATGAACCGGCACCTGGCTAAACCTTTCAAACCCCGCGAACTGGCGCAGGTAATCGCCGAAACGCTGGATTTGCAGGCGCAGGCGCCAACCCATGCATTCATCCCGCCGGTTTCAGCACCGGTTTCAGCCACAGAGATACCCGGGCCGTTCGACCTGACGTTCCTGCGCGATTTTGCCGACGGCGATGAGGTGCAGATGCAGTATTTTATCCGGAAGTTTATGGCGCAATATCCGCTGGAAATCAGCCGCTTAGAAATGGCGCTGGACAAGGGTGACGGGGAGGCGGTGTTCCAGGTGGCGCATAGTTTGCGCCCTCAACTGGAATTCGTAGGACTGCATCAGGCGGTCAGTTTAACCTTGGAGATAGAAGAACGAGCCCGCGCTGGTGGGGATTTTGCGGAAATGAAGGCATTGGTTGGGCAATTGAAGGCGGATTTGAATGCCCTGCCTGTAGGGTAATGCTGTTGGCATCTCATTCATAAGCGGGCGACCACAAGGGTCGCCCCGGACGTGGTTGCCCCGATCCCTAAATTCAACGCCACTGGCCCGTAGGACTCGGGCATGGAGTCGTTCCGGTGGGAACAAGCATTCCGAGTTGTTGTTTACGTTGCAAACCACCCTGTTGAATGGCAAAGAAATATATCAAAACCCCAAAGTCGGTGGACACGATCCCCTCCGACCACACGGTGGACGACGGCCACGATCATGATCACGAAGGCCATAACCACGATGAACACGATCACGATGAACACGATCACGACGGGCACAACCACGGCGGAGTAAGTATTTCCGCCTGGCGGGTATATGGTTCCGCTGCGCTCAGTTTTATCCTGTTGATTGGCGGTCTTGCCCTGGATTACGGGCTGAAACCCGACTGGTTTACAGGCTGGGTGCGTTTGCTGTGGTACATGGCCGCCTATTTGCCCGTTGGCTTGCCGGTGGTAGTACAAGGCATCCGGGCAGCCCTTCATGGCAGCATATTCACCGAATTCCTGTTGATGGGCATCGCTACCGTCGGCGCATTTGCCATCGGCGAATACCCGGAAGGGGTGGCGGTCATGCTGTTTTATGCTATTGGAGAAATTTTTCAGGATGCAGCCGTCAGCCGCGCCAAACGCAACATCAAGGCGCTGCTCGACGTACGACCCGATCAGGCAACGCTGCTGCGCGATGGTAACCCCGTCACAGTCAAACCCGAAACAGTGAAAGTCGGCGATACCATTCGGGTAAAACCCGGCGAACGGGCGCCCCTCGACGGCACCTTGTCCGGCAAATCCGACGCGGCCTTCGACACCGCCGCGCTCACCGGCGAAAGCAAACCCCGCACCATTTCCCCCGGCGAAACGGTGCTGGCCGGCATGGTCAGCACGGAGCGTGTGGTGGAAATAAACGTCACCAAACCTTTCGGGGAAAGCAGCATCGCCCGTATCCTCAAACTGGTACAAAATGCTTCTGCGCGCAAAGCGCCGACGGAATTGTTCATCCGCAAATTTTCCAGGGTTTACACGCCCATTGTGGTGCTGCTGGCTGTTTTGCTGGTGGCCGTGCCGGCGCTGGTGGTACCCGATTACGTTTTCCGGGACTGGCTGTACCGGGCACTGATTTTTCTCGTCATTTCCTGTCCCTGCGCCCTGGTGATCAGTATTCCGCTGGGGTATTTCGGCGGCATCGGTGCGGCATCGCGGCAGGGTATTTTATTCAAAGGCTCCAATTTCCTGGACCTGATGACTAAGGTCAGCATCGTGGTGATGGATAAAACCGGAACCCTGACGTACGGCGTTTTCAAGGTGCAAAAAGTGGAAAGCGCCGGTGTGGAGAAAAACGATTTACTGGTAACGGCCGCCGCCCTGGAGCAGCATTCCACGCATCCTGTTGCCAAAGCCATTTTACAATATGCGGACGAACACAAACTGGACTGGAAAAAAGCGACCGTAGACGATGTGAAGGAAATCGCCGGGCACGGCCTGACCGGCAAAGTGGACGGAAAGCAGGTTATGGTGGGGAACACCAGGTTGCTGGATAAATTTAAAATCGCCTATCCCGCCGAACTGAGTGACGAAGCGGACACTATCGCCCTGGTTGCTATCGGCGGCACATACGCCGGTTTTGTGACCATCGCCGACGAGATCAAACCCGATGCCGCCCACACCATCAAACGCCTGCACGATGCAGGAATTCGTACATTGGTGATGCTTTCCGGCGACAAGGACAGCGTGGTGAAAAAAGTGACCCGCACTTTGGGTATCGGTCAGGGTTTCGGCGACCTGCTGCCGGAAGGAAAAGTAGACCAGGTGGAAGCCTTGAAACGCGCCAACCCGGGCAGCGTCATCGCCTTCATGGGCGACGGCCTCAACGATGCACCGGTGCTGGCCACAGCCGACGTAGGTATCGCCATGGGCGGCCTCGGCTCCGATGCCGCCATCGAAACCGCCGATGTGGTCATCCAGACCGATGAACCGTCCAAAGTGGCCACCGCCATCGCCATCGCACGTGCTACGCGGCAGGTGGTCTGGCAAAACATCGGTTTGGCTTTCGGTGTAAAACTGATCGTGATGGCGCTCGGTGCAGGCGGCCTGGCTACCATGTGGGAAGCGGTATTTGCGGATGTAGGCGTGGCGCTCCTGGCGATTTTGAATGCGGTGCGGATACAACGGATGAAGTTTTAAAGAATAATGCGACTCCTGGGTTAACGGGACTGCGAAGCAGTCAAACTATGTGTCTAAGCGAAAAAAAAACTTGTAGTGTTATTTTTTGACCACATAGGCACATAGGGCACATAGACTAGAGTACGCTATGCTATGTGATCTAGGTGCCTATGTGGTCAAAAATGTCGCGCTTGGGAAGCAGAACACATAGTTTTGACTGCTTCGCAGCCCTGTTAACCCAAGATTCGCATGAATAGTAAAACACGATAATTAAAATCAGATAAACATGAACACTACAAGCATAAAAGCATACGGCACCGAAGCGCCCAATGCAGATTTGAAACAGTTGCATATCGAGCGCAGGGAAGTTGCTGCAAAGGATATTGAAATTGAAATTTTGTACTGCGGCGTGTGCCACTCCGATTTGCACACGGCAAGAAACGACTGGGGCGGAACGGTTTATCCGGCAGTGCCCGGCCATGAAATTGTAGGCAGAATCACCAAAGTAGGAAGTGACGTCAGCAAACTGAAAGTCGGCGATATGGCCGCCGTCGGTTGTATGGTGGACAGTTGCAGAACCTGCCACAGTTGCGCACAGGACCTCGAACAATACTGCCTGAACGGCTTCACAGGAACCTACAACGGCAAAGACAAACACCTCGGCGGCCGCACTTTTGGCGGTTATTCTGAAAAGGTAGTCGTCGATGAACACTTTGTACTGAAAGTCCCGGCCAACCTCGATCTGGCAGCCGTAGCGCCCCTGCTTTGCGCTGGCATTACCACCTGGTCGCCGCTTCGCCACTGGAAAGTGGGCAAGGGCAGCAAAGTCGCCGTGGTAGGTTTGGGCGGACTGGGACACATGGCCATCAAACTTGCGAAAGGCCTGGGCGCGGAGGTAACCCTGTTTTCCAGGTCGGCCAGTAAAGAAAAAGATGCCCTGGATCTGGGCGCGGACAACGTCATTCTCTCGACGGACGAACAACAGATGAACACCGCGAAAGGCAGGTTCGATTTAATTATCGATACTGTTCCCTACATCCACGACGTGAACCCGTACGTGACAACCTTGAATATCAGCGGTACCCTGGTGCTGGTGGGATACCTAGGCGGCCTCGAACCGATCCTGAATACGGTTCCCATGATTCTGGGCCGGAAATCAGTTGCCGGTTCCCTGATCGGCGGTATTGCCGAAACCCAGGAGATGCTGGATTTTTGCGGCGAACACAACATCGTTTCGGAAATCGAACTGATCGACATGCAGGACATCAACGAAGCCTACGAAAGAATGCTGAAGAGCGATGTGCGCTACCGGTTTGTGATCGATATGGCTTCTTTGAAAAAATAGGGATTTTGCGGCTTCGCCGCTCGCAGGAATAATGGCTGCGCGGATGACGCGGATTTTTGCGGATTTGCGCGGATTTTGGGTGGCCTTGCGGCCATTATGTTTTTATTTTTTAACCGCAAACATGAGTCATCCAGAATTTTTTCGTTTCAAATAATAACAGATGCCGGTTTGTCTTCCTGTCGGGACCCGTCCGCTCTACGACGCGTTTTTGCGCATTTTCCCTCGTAGAGCGGACGGGTCCCGACAGGAAGACAAACCGGCATTCGTTATTATTCCAGGCGAATAAGGCCTATTTTTATAGTTTTAGGAACACTCACAAAATTCGGGATGAACTCATGTTTGTGGTTAAAAAATAAAAACAGGCCCGTCAGGGCAATCCTAAAAGAATCTTTACGCAGCGGCGCCACTTTTCTGATACTGTTTGTTTTTCTTAACTTTGGCAGGGATGCTATCTTTGTGGTGGGCGGTATTCCTGCAAAGTTTATCAAAAACATACGCTAATGCGCCAGCCATCAAAAATGAAGATTTTGTCTGCATTTACAGGATCTCTAATCTGTATTCAACTTTACGCCTGCCACAAGACACATGGCATGCATCGAACGAATAACGCTGATACTTCTTCCACTACAGCCACTACAAAAATGAAAGTAACGATTGGCACAAACGTCTTTACGGCCACGCTGGCGGACAATAAAACTACAGCAGCCTTCCTGACGAAGTTACCTCTGACCCTCGATATGACGGAGTTGAATGGAAACGAAAAATACGGTGATCTGTCCGGGAATCTTCTTACCGATGCATCCAACCCCGGCACGATTCAAACGGGGGATCTGATGCTGTACGGATCGCGGACGCTTGTGCTATTCTACAAAACATTTTCCACACCCTACAACTACACACGGATTGGCCGTATCGATGACCCGTCGGGATTGGCGGCTGCATTGGGCGCCGGCGATGCAACGGTGAAGTTTGAATTGGAGTAAAATAACTCTCTACCGATATGAAAATAACAAGAGTAGGTTCAAAACCCTCCGTCAAAGGGCCGGAAGACTGGTTTATCGGAAACGTACGGATAGACGGCTTGTTCGACGCCAATGAAGCAAGGCGCGCTGCCGCCGCCAGCGTAACCTTCGAACCGGGCGCCAGAACGGCCTGGCATACGCATCCGCTGGGGCAAACATTGATCATCCTGTCCGGGTGCGGCTGGGTGCAGCGGGCGGGCAGTGCTGTAGAAGAAGTTTTTCCCGGCGACGTGGTCTGGATTGAACCGAACGAAAAACACTGGCACGGAGCCACTGCCACTAATGGTATGACGCATATGGCCATTCAGGAAAACCTGGACGGTAAAGTGGTGGAATGGATGGAGCAGGTAAGCGACGAGGAATATCGGAAATAGCATTGGGCTTACACCAGTTTCCGGGGAGGAATACAATGCAGTAACCAGCAAAATAATCAAATGCAATGAATAAAGTAAGCACTCTAAAATGTCTTCTGGTATTTATTCTGACATCAACCATCAACACGATGTATGCACAACCTGATCCCGGCATAAACCCGTCTCTAAGCCCGCAACAGCAAAATATTGCCGGTATTTCCGCATGCGCGGCGGTGGGCAACATGGCACAATTAGAGATTGAACTGCATGCAGGATTGGATGCAGGGTTGACCGTGAATGAAATAAAATCGGTTCTGGAGCAATTGTATGCCTATTGCGGTTTTCCACGAAGTTTGAATGCCATCACGCTGTTTATGCAGGTGACAGAGGAAAGAAAAGCGAAAGGTATTCTGGATAAGGAAGGAAAATCGGAACCGATGCCGGCAATGGATTCGGATAAATATGAACGCGGCAGGAAGACATTAGAACGACTGACGGGACAGCCGCAGAGCAAACCTGCCAAAGGTTTTGGTGAATTCAGCCCTGTCATCGACCGTTTTCTGAAAGAACATTTGTTTGCCGATATTTTTGATAACGATGTATTGAGTTATCAGCAACGGGAATTGGTCACCATTGCCGCTTTGTCGGCCATGCCGGGCGTTGAGCCGCAGTTGCAAACGCACCTCGCAATAGGGAAAAATACAGGACTCACAGACGGCCAATTGATACAGGTAGCAGATGTAATAGAAAAGCACGTCAGCAAAACACAGGCGAATATCTTGCGTAAACTCTTGTCGGCGCCTGTGGTTCCGGTCGTGGAAGCAGATATGATGGTGCGTATCGCAGAAATTGAAGTAGATGCCAATTACCTGGCAGAATATATCGCGATCCTTAAAGAAGAAGCGGCAGCCTCGGTGAAGATTGAACCAGGTGTACTTGCTATATTTCCTATGTATCAAAAGGATAATCCGACGCAAATAAGGCTGGTGGAAATATATGCCAATCAATCCGCTTACCAGTCACATTTGAAAACACCTCATTTTCAACATTACAAAACAACTACGCTGAAAATGGTAAAGTCACTGAACCTGGTAGCGATGGAAGCCATCGACGTTCTTACCATGCAGGAAGTGTTTAAAAAATTGAAATAAGGAGCGCGTGCTCAACCCTAATTAAATTTCATCCAGAGTTTTGGAAGCAATGCAGGAAGTTCTTCTAGCGTCCAATCCGTGCCTTTGGTTCGTGGCGGTCCCAGGTCATAGTCAAGACCCATTTTACAGGCAAAGCCCCTCGGGAAAGTCTCATCTTCTTCTTTGCCGGTTTTACTGGAATATGCGTCTGTTGCAACATACATGAGCCCTTCCCAATTGCACATATCTCCCTTTTGGACAATGTTCGCCAGGTAGTCCGGATCTTTTAAAGTTTCCGCGTACACTTCTTGGCCTTGTCCGATTAACCAGCAACGGAAATACAAATACGAGTCGTCGGAAACGTAGTTGGTAATGATTTTTTGTGCCGCCATTACTCTATAATCATCGGCATCGAATACACATTGGCGAAAGGCAATCTCGAAATCTTTGATTTCCTCCAGCGAGTGTTTTTCGAGCACGGCGCTGAGAAATATTTCTTTTACAAGGTCATTCCCGTTGGCGACTTTGACTGCGTTGTCAACCAATAACCAGAATGGGTCGGTGGGCGTGGTGAGCATATGTATAAATTTAGCGTGAAAGGGATTAAATATCAAGAGCGTCCTGCCCTCGCTGTGGATAACATTGGTATCGGAACCGGAAGGCGGCATGATAAAGTGTTTGATGAATTCGTAAAATACGGGAAGCCCTGATTATTTGTTCTTCTTCACAAAGCCGATGTAAAATGTCGCCAGAAACAAGACAAAATGAATAAACCCACGAATGAATAAAAACTGGTGCG
>ENA-UOWO01005015-UOWO01005015.1-activated-sludge-metagenome-genome-assembly--contig:-NODE-5015-length-14265-cov-5.538283_pt1 | contig 14265 bp, 7 predicted proteins | sample MGYA00238148_ERZ761564 | MGnify/ENA primary metagenome ERZ761564 (study PRJEB28885, sample SAMN05720194) | activated sludge metagenome | isolation source: Anaerobic digester | place: USA...
TGCTATCAATATATAAAGCTTCACGTTATAAATCAAATACGACATGAATAATATGATAATAATATTTTTTGTAACACTTTGCTTAAACACAAAAATTTCTAAAAATGAATTAAACAAATATCCTAGTGCGCCAATGCAAATTATTTCCTTCGATAAAGCAGAACTCCAAAAAAATATGGATGGGATGAATAAACAAGCAATGGCTAACCCCTTCTTTTGCTCTGGAAAAAGCCGATAAAACATAAGATATATCTTCCAGCATCCACTAAAACAAAATAAACTTAGTAGAAGTGAAACGCCTGTATAACTTCCTAGCGTGAGCATATTCGCTAATCCAGAAATTTTACATGTCATTGCTTCATTAGAAGCAAATATAAATGGAGAAAAATCAAGATTAAAATCCTGTGAATCAAAGGTGCCTAAAGGCGCGAAAATAAGTTGGATAGCGCTGATAGGATCAATTTTAAATAAATTATAAATTTGATTTCCTGCCCAATAATAGGAAAATGAGTCAACACCACCTGAGTAAAGCAACTTATGATAGGTGATAAATACAATAAGACCAAGTATTTTTACAAGGTAACCAGGTATATAATATTTTCTAAGTTCAACAGGTTGTTTATTTCTTTTTCGATAGAGATATAAAAAAATAAAAAATAAAAATAATGGGACAAGAATTAGATCCTCTGTATAAAAAATTTCTTTATGACCATGAAGATTTGTAATATGATTATACCAACTTACCTCTTCATCTGAATACCTCATGAATACAATTCTTTATACAGTAAATATATATCAAATAATGAAGAATTTACTTTTTGCGCAAATCTCTTCATTATTTTGTGGAATTCAATTTTTAAAATCTAAACAACTAGAAATTAAATAATATATTTGCCGATTGTTCAACATCGAATTATGCTTAATGGCTTTTATCAATAAAAATATTCTTGTAACAGGTGGCGCTGGATTCATTGGTAGTCACCTTTGTGAAAAATTACTCAGTTTAGGAAATCGCGTAACAACCATTGACAATTTCGATGCATTTTATGATCGTTCAATTAAAGAACAAAATTTAAAAATAAGTCTAACAAACCCTAATTTTAAATTTATAGAATTAGACATAATCAATATGAATTCATTGCTTCAGTTGTGCAATGAACAATATGATATTATTATTCATTTAGCCGCTAAAGCCGGTGTAAGGCCTTCAATTGAAAACCCACTAGAATATCAGACAGTTAATGTAGGAGGCACTCAAAATTTACTTGAATTTGCTAAATTAAAAAATATTAAAGATTTCGTTTTTGCTTCATCAAGTAGCGTTTACGGTATCAATCCTAATTTTCCATGGAAAGAAAATGATTATGTGTTAAACCCGATTAGCCCATATGCAAGTACAAAAATTAGTGGCGAACTACTAGGTCATGTCTACAGTCATCTTTTTGGAATTCGCTTTACAGCTTTGCGTTTTTTTACAGTTTACGGACCTCGACAAAGACCTGATTTAGCAATACATTTATTTACAAAAAAAATAATGAATGAAATACCTATCAATATTTTTGGCGATGGAAGTACTCGTCGTGATTATACCTATGTTGATGATATTGTAGAGGGTATCGTAAATGCGTGTCAATACAATAAATCTAAATTTCAAGTTTTTAATCTTGGTAATAGCCATACCATTAGCCTTTCAAATATGATTGAAACAATTGAAAAAGCGATTGGCAAAAAAGCAATTTTAAATAGAATGTCTGAACAAGCTGGAGATGTACCCATTACCTTTTCAGATATCGAAAAATCGAAACGTGAACTTCATTATCAACCACAAACGGAATTCGAAGATGGTATTGCAAAATTTGTTAATTGGTTAAAAAAACAATGAGAACAATAGCCATTGTATCCAATATAGGTTGGACTGTTTTTAATTTCAGAAAAGGTATTATTAAATACTTTTTAGCAAGAAATTATAAAGTGATAGTCTTCACCAAATTTGATGATTATATCCCTCAACTAAAAGAATTAGGATGTGAATGTTATGATTTAAAACGAATGGATTTTAAAGGAATGAATCCCCTAAATGATGTTTTTTTAACCTTTGAATTCTATCGATTATTCAAAACGCATAAAGTTGATGCTGCACTATTTTATACACCAAAAGTAAATATCTTTGGATCGATAGCAGCACGATATTCAAAAACAAAATACATACCAACGATTAATGGTTTAGGCACTATTTTTAATCCCAACCAAAACAAATTAATACAAAAGGTTGTTATATGGCTTTATCAATTTGCTTTGAAAAAAGCCTCAAAAGTTATTTTCCAAAATTTAGATGATCGAGATTTCTTTGTTGAAAAAAATATCATTTCAAACACGTCTAATACAATTGTTGTAAAAGGATCTGGTGTTAACTTAAATGATTTCTATCAAAAAAATTATGATGATAAAAACTCTCATTTAGTTTTTGCTTTTGCGGCAAGACTATTAAAAGAAAAAGGCATATTTGAATTTATTGAAGCGGCACGAATTGTAAAAAAATCTTTCCCGACAATAGAATGTGCAATCATTGGCTCTTCAAATTTTTTCCCTGGAAATATTGACGAAGAAAAAATATCATTAGCCGAAAAAGAAGGCATCATAACCTTCTGGGGCGGCACTGATAATATGTCTGGAACATTAGATAAGGTTGATGTTTTAATACTTCCTTCTTATTATCGTGAAGGTGTGCCACGAATACTTATTGAAGGATTAAGTAAAGGATTGCCATTAATTACCACGCACAATGTAGGTTGTAAAGAAACTGTAGATCATGGAATCAATGGTTATTTAATAGAAACTAAAAATTCATTACAACTTGCAGACGCAATGACTAAGATGATACAACTCTCAGAAGAAGAAAGAATTCAAATGGGACATGCTAGTAGAAGAAAAGCGGAAAATGAATGTGCCGAAGATATCATATTTCAAGAATATGAAAATATAGTTATCAATTAAACGAGCTGCAAATTTCGCTAAACGTTTGTGTTAATGGGATCATCTCTTTATTATACTTCTTATTTGTATCAATAAAATATCCGATGCCATCGTGCTCACCATTTTTAATTGCTACAAATGCAATCAGCGGTTTTAATTTTATTACTTTTTGATTGAGATCTGAAACCATTTCAAAATCATCATTTACATCATTGGAATAAGTTAATTCAACAAACAAACTTTTACCTCTATTATCAATAGTAAATATGGGTAGATTTTCGTTTTTACTTTTATAGCTTTCTAAAACCATCTGAACATTTTTTGCTTCCTGATCTGAAGAACAATTGATCAAGAAATCTCTCGACATTCTTGGTAGTACCTCTTCAAATTTTTCAATACCCATCACTTTTAAGGATTGTTGATGATCTTTTAAACGCCAATAAAACGTAAGGTGTTCATGAGGCTTTTGATGAAGGCCTGTTAAAATAAATAAGCGAACATCAAGCTTCAATATTTCGCCTAAAACATTATCGTAATTCGTAAGTACATCTAATAAAGGATCATATCCTGCAGGGCAATACCAATCAGGATTTTTAAATTTACCTTGATAAGCTAAGGAATTAAACATATAATGATGCTGAACATGGGCGCCAGTATTCAAAAACAAAGAAGAAAAATCTGGCTTAAGGTTTTTCCATTCTTTAATAAAAATATCGGCTAAAAAGGAGTCTAAAAAAATTGCTTTCGCACCCGGCTTTTTAATTTTCGAAATGATAGATAAATAATGAGGGATTTTAGAAATAGAAATATATTTTATTGCTCCTTTCATCAGGGCAACAATCGAAGACTTGCTCACTTTTTCTTGTGCATTATCATTTACTGCTTGTGCTACGGCTTTACCTAAATCTTGAATTAAAGTTGGACCAGAAAGTTTAGTTTTAGTCCATGGATCTGGTACAAAAAACAATGGATTTTTTAAATCATTTCTTGCATTAAAAGGCGATATGGCCGCTACTGTAAGTCCTTTCTCTTCAGCAACATTCCAAAGCTGTTTCAATTCAGGATGATCTACAATATCACCTAATCTGAAAATTTTATGTTCATCGTAGGTTTTACCAGTATGAACTGTAACCCACTGTATCCAAGGCTCTAATAATTCATATTTAGCTTCAGACTTGGTTTGCATATATCCGTATTGACTGAAAACTTTTTTAAAGTTGGGCAAATAACCTTTGTTGATATAGGACTCTAAGTATTCAAAATTGATTTCATTTAGACCTAAAAAGATTACTTTCTTTTCCATACTTTAAGATTATATTTATCGTGTTTAAATTAGCGAACGCAAATATAAACGAATTATATAAGTTAAAGCATGATCTAAATCATATTGCCATTTTGTTCGAATTATTTTAGTTCTGAAGTTTTAAATTAAAATTCAACAACATTTGCAACCCTATCTATTAAATTCAGTGCGAATTAGACAAAAATTGATAGGAACAATTGAACTTCACTTACATTTAAATTCATAAAGATTAAGAAAATCTAATGATTATCTGCAAAGGCACACCAAAAGATATGTTGAAAGAAATTAGAATGATTGCTTGCACTAAGAATTAATTTGAAGGTTCTCCTGACGTCATTGCGAGGAGGCACGACGAAGCAATCTCAATGAATAGTTCAAACTCAGACTGCTTCGTGCCTCGCAGTGACGGTACTAATATAAAAGTGGTATCATTGTGATGATGAAGGTAATCTCCAATTCAATTTGGTGAGGTTTAATATATAATTATTGTAAAATCCATCATTCGTTCCTCATGATGATTTTCCTAATCGCAGGTATTACCTTCCGATAGCTCCTTCGTCGCATCGGGATTGTTCCCGATAGAAAAATTCATCGGGACTATCATTCGTTCCTCATGATGATTTTCCTAATCGCAGGTATTACCTTCCGAAAGCTCCTTCGTCGCATCGGGATTGCTCCCGATAGAAAAATTCATCGAGACTATCATTCGTTCCTCATGATGATTTTCCTAATCGCAGGTATTACCTTCCGATACCTCCTTCGTCGCATCGGGATTGTTCCCGATAGAAAAATTCATCGGGACTATCATTCGTTCCTCATGATGATTTTCCTAATCTCAGGTTTTACCTTCCGAAAGCTCCTTCGTCGCATCGGGATTGGAAAATCTATCATTCGTTCCTCATGATGATTTTCCTAATAAAAAATATACTTTTGCAGCATGAAAATATTATTAACCGGTGGTGCCGGCTTTATTGGTTCAAATTTAGCAAAATCGTTACTGCAGCATCCACAAGTGACAAAGGTGAAAGTGATCGATAATTTTTCAACTGGGTTTCGACATAATATTGAATCCTTATTTTCAAATCCAAATTTCGAATTGATTGAAGGTGATATTACAGATTTTAAAACCTGTGAATCAGCTATGCAAGATATTGATATCGTGAGTCATCAGGCGGCACTAGGCTCAGTACCTCGAAGCATACAAGATCCTGTTGCAACCAATCATGCAAATATCACCGGCTCATTAAATATTTTTACGGCCGCCAAAAATGCCAATATCAAACGTATTGTATATGCTGCATCTTCATCTACTTATGGTGACAGCGAATCTTTACCAAAAGTAGAAGATACTATCGGCCGCCCTTTATCACCATATGCCGTTACTAAGTTTGTAATGGAATTGTATGCCGATGTTTTTGGCAAGACTTATGATATGGAGTTTATTGGACTTCGTTACTTTAATGTATTTGGTCCACATCAAAGTCCTAAAGGCGCTTATGCAGCAGTTATACCTTTGTTTATGGATGCTGTAATTCAACATGAAGCACCAACAATTAATGGTGATGGATCATATAGCCGTGATTTTACCTATGTCGACAATGTGGTAGAAGCAAATATCAATGCCATCTTTACTGAAAATAAAGAAGCAATAAATCAAGTTTATAATATTGCATTTGGTGAAAGCACCACCTTATTATCATTGTATGATGAAATTAGAACCATAGCGAATTCAGATCTTGCACCTAAATTTGGTTCGTTTCGAAAAGGCGATATCCCTCATAGTTTGGCAAATATCGATAAAGCTAAACGTTTATTAAATTACAACCCATCGATCTCTGTAAAAGAGGGATTAAAATTGGCTTTTGAATGGTATAAAGAGAATAGATAAATCATTCATCGATTTCTATTTCACTACAAATTGTTTTATCATTCAAAATACACAATTCGTTTTGTCCAATGATGATTCGCTGAATGACCAGATAATAAATAAATGCCAGGTGTTAATCCTAAAGATTTTAAATTAATTACTTGATGATAAGTTCCCGACATCGGTTTCTTGTTTTCTAATATCGTTGTTAATGTTCTTCCTTGAACATCCATCAATTTTAAATTAAACAAACTATTATCACTTAGTGAATAATGAATATTTAATAGCCCAGAACTTGGGTTAGGATAAATCGAAATCAAATTGTCATTCTCAATCTTATCAACGCCTAATCCAATTACTGATAAATAATCAAAACCTATACATCCTGCACTATCAGTAATCATCACGAAATACTGACCATCTTGTGTAATGGCAAGCATGCTATCATTGCCACCGATGGTTACTCCATTAAAATACCATTGATAAGTTACATTGCTTGCATTGGTGCATATAAGCGTATAATTGTTTTGTATGATTGTTGGTTGAGGAGTCGGATTGACAGTTAAATTTAATGTTTCGATTGAATCACATCCAAAACCATTTATAAAACTTGAGGTATAAATTCCTGATGAAGTCAATGATTGTGAATTCCAAACATAGGGCAAAGCATTTGAACAGATTGAAATATTGGTTGTACTTGCATTTGCTGGATTTACAATTAAATTCAAATTCGCAATGGAATCACATCCAAAAGCATTTACAAAATAGGCTAAATATGTTCCTGAACTTGTATGGGTTTGTGAATTCCATACATAAGGTAAAGCATCTGAACAAATTGTGACATTTGTGGTACTTGTGCTACTTGGGTTTACAACAAAGTTCAAACTTGCAATTGAATCACATCCATTGGCATTTAAAAGAGTTGCTGTATATGTGCCTGATGAAGTAAGTGTTTGTGAATTCCAAACATAGGGTAAAGCACTTGAACAGATTGTGGTATTTATTGTACTCGAACTTGATGAATTTACTTCCACATTTATTGTATCTGTACCAATACATCCATTCAAATCTATACCAGTTACGGTATAGGTTTGAGTCATACTTGGATTAAATGCAATATTATTGATTACACCACTCGACCATGTATAAGTGAGAGCGCCTGATCCATATAATGTTAAGGATTGACCTGTGCAAATATTTAAGCTATTTGCATTTGCATTAACCACAGCAATAGGATTAATTTGTAAAGTATCGGCAACTGTATTACAGTAATTAGATATAGTAGCCCTATACAATCCTATATCATATATAATAGTTGAATCATTGTAGAATATAGGAAAATTTACATTCCAATTTAACCCATCATATTTATACCAATTTACACTGAGCCCTGAGTTTGAAAATAGATACATACTGTCGTGACAAAACCCTGAAAACTGCGGTGTAATAACTAAAGGATTTAAAGGTGTATCCACAATGATATCAAAGGTATCTTTTACAACTTGACCGCTTGCATCATTGACCGTTAGAATATAAGTTATATTGGTATTCACAGTAAAAGATACAGCATTAGTTGTTGATGAACTCAATCCTGTACTGGGTGCCCAAGAATAGGTGTAAGGAGGAACTCCACCTACTACATTACTCGTTAAATTAACGCTCGATCCAACACAATAATGATTTGTGAAATAGGTATTGAGACTTGTTAGCAACGGAGGCCCTAATTTTCCAAAGGTGTGTAAAACTGAACCAACTGAGCCTTTCATATAGATTGAATTAAGGCCTCTAAACAAATGATAGTCTGCTAAACAATTAAGACTTAAAACAGTTTCTTGAGAATTTAAGTTAAAAACACCAAGTCCACGATTTGGTCCATAAAAAGGAGAGGAAGTCAACATGAAAGAAAGAAAACTGTCTCGCCCGCTAATATTAAATATTGCTGGATAATATTCAACAAAAGTCGATGGAATCACAACCCCTGATGCCACATTATTAAAAGGAACAATACTTTGAACACCACTTAGAGAAAGTTTGTATATGAAAACATATTGGCCCGATAAACTCAATGTCATAATTGAAATAAATAAGTCGCCAGTTGATTCCTGCAAATAAGGAATACAACAATTATCTGCTCTTGCAGTATTGGTTACCTGAGTTAACCAATTTACATTTCCGTTTAAATCAAATTGAATTGCGTAAATATCTGAGTTTACACCCCATGTAGCGGAATATCCAGCTGTTATTGTCGTTCCGCCTAAAGTTATCGTCCCATTAAAATCTCCAATTCCCATTATACAAGAACCTAGCGAGGAGTATTGAATGTAGCGAGCGCCATAAGGTTTCTGCCAAATAATTACACCTGAGCTGGTGAACTTTTTCAAACCATTCAAGGTATTAATATAAATATTGTCTGCATTGTCTAAACAGAAATCTGTACAATAGGCTGACGGAATTCCAAATGCGTTTATAATATTACCGCTCAAGTCAAAAGTTGCTGTGTAAACTCCTTCCATAACACCAGAGAATAGGGTATCATTTCCGATCACTAAGCTTGGATTTGTAAAATTTCCTGCTATAACAATTTCATTATTTGAGTTTATATGAATTGCAGCAACTGTTTGACTACCTGTATCAGATATACTTTTCGCCCAAATTAAATTTCCTAATGTGTCCCATTTAGCCAAATAGGTGTCTGAACCACCTGCATTTGACAGCGTCACCGATCCAATTTGAATATTATTGTAGTAATTGCCTATCATATAAATATAATCGTTATGATAAGTTGAAGTAACCACATCACTTATTGGATAATATTCACCCCATGCCCAGCTAGGTGTAATTTGAGAATAAGATTTAACTGAAAGTAAAAGAAAAGCTAGTAGAATTAAATAGAACTTATTCATTTTCGAAAGTTTACGTTTGAAAAAAATGATTAGAAATTAAATCTACAAATCATTATCCTAGAATTAAAATAATTCAGCAATTTTAACAACGTTCTTGTCCTATCTGCTTAAATACACTAATATTTCATCTTTGTAATTTTACTCCTTAAAACGCCCTCTAAGATCAACAATAACAGTATGATCAGTATAAAAGAATTGATAAATCTTTCATCGATTTCTATTTGAATGCGAATTGTTTTATCATTCAAAATACACAATTCGTTTTATCCAATGGTGATTCGCTGAATGACCTGATAATAAATAAATACCTGATGTTAATCCTAAAGATTTTAAATTAATTGCTTGATGATAGTTTCCTGACACTAGTCTCTTGTTTTCCATTATCGTCGATAATGTTCTTCCTTGGACATCCAATAATTTCAGACTTAAAATACAAGATTCATCAAGGTTAAATTCAATAGTTAATTGCCCTGTAGTTGGGTTGGGATATATTGAAATTATATTGTCTGCATCAATCTCATCAACGCTTAATCCAATAATGGTTAATGTATCATAACCTATACATCCTGCACTATCAGTAATCATAACGACATACTGACCATCTTGTGTAATTGTAAGCACGCTATCATTGTTGCCAATGCTTGTTCCATTAAAAAACCATTGATAATTTACATTGCTTGCGTTAGTGCATATAAGTGTATAATTGTTTTGTATGATAGTTGGTTGAGGATTGGGATTTACTACTAAGTTCAAACTTGCTATTGAATCGCATCCAAAATAATTTGTAAGTGATGAAGTATATAGTCCTGATGACGTTAAGGTTTGTGAATTCCAGACATAAGGCAAAGCTGATGAACATATCGTTGTATCAGTAGTACTAGTACTTGTTGAATTCACAATTAAATTTAATGCCGCTACTGAATCGCATCCTAAGGCATTTGTAAAATTTGCGGAATAGTTTCCTGATGAAGTCAATGACAATGTATTCCAAACAAAAGGCAAATCTGTTGAACATATTGTGGTATCTGTTGTGCTAGTACTTGTTGAATTCACAATTAAATTTAATGCCGCTACTGAATCGCATCCTAAGGCATTTGTAAAATTAGCTGTATAATTTCCTGATGAATTGAAGGATAAAGTATTCCAAACAAAAGGCAAAACTGTTGAACATATTGTGGTATCAGTTGTGCTAGTGCTTGTTGCATTCACAATTAAATTTAATGCCGCTACTGAATCGCATCCCAAGGCATTTATAAAATTAGTTGTATAATTTCCTGATGAATTGAAGGATAAAGTATTCCAAACAAAAGGCAAAGCTGTTGAACATATCGTGGTATCAGTTATGCTAGTACTTGTTGAATTCACAACTAAATTTAATGTCGCGATTGAATCACATCCTAAGGCATTTGTAAAATTTGCGGAATAGCTTCCTGATGAAGTCAATGATAATGCATTCCACACGAAAGGTAAAGCTGTTGAACAGATGGTTGTATTTTCGGTGCCTATTGAAGAGGGTGTAACAGTTAAATCTAAGGTAACAACTGAATCGCACCCCCATGCATTTGTAAGTAACTCTGAATAATTCCCAGTATTATTTAGCACTTGCGAATTCCACATATAAGGCAAATCGCTTGAACAAATATTTAGAATAATATTATTCGAACTTGAAGTATGGATACTTAAATTCAGATTTGAAATTGAATCACATCCATGCGAGTTAAGAAATGTTGTGGTATAAATGCCTGAAGAATAAATCACCTGCGAATTCCAAACATAGGGTAACGATACTTGACATATAGATACATTTATTATGCTAGAAGTTGGGGGATAAACAATAATTTGAATAGAAGCTGTATCAGAACACCCGTTTGTATCTATTCCAGTTACCACATATGTTTGTGTGGCGAATGGAATGAATGAAATATTATCCAAAACCCCATTAGACCATGAATATGAATTTGCACCACCGCCACTTAATGTAACTGATTGCCCTTGACAAAACCCCGATAAGGTTGAATTGGCAGTTACAGGAGAAGTCGGATCGATTTGTATTGAATCTATTATATATCCGCAAGTATTACCTTTCGAAAATCTGTATAATCCAGTACTATTTATGACAGTAAATGAATCATAACTATGAGGATAAACTGGTGACCATGAAGTCCCCCCACCGAATTTATACCAATATCCTTCTATTGGCGGAACTGCAGATAATATCATACTATCATGGCAGAATGTAGGAAAATCTGGAACTATCACTGATGTTATAGGCGTATCAACAATTAAATCATATGTTTTAGTAATTACCTGTCCATGAATATCAGTAACAGTTAATGAATATGTGATAGAACTAGTTGCTATAAACTCAATTGAATCGGCATTGGTAATAATTAACCCTGTGGTTGGTGCCCATGAATAGGAATAGGGCAAACCACCACCAATTATATTACTTTTAAATTTTACTGAACTCCCAACACATGCAGTTGTCGTTGGAACATAAGAACTTGCCAATAAGGTATATCCTAATTTTCCAAAACTATGAGTTATAGTGCCTGCTCGACCAGAAATATAAATTGAATTTGGACCTTCAAATATTAGATGGTTCCCGGTGCAATTATAGTTATAAATATGTGGTGGTGAATATGGCCACTTCATCATTTGCAAAGAGGCATACTCTGCAGTTTTCAGAAAAGTAATGAAACTATCCTTTACACCAATTTGACTAAAATAGGCCTGACCAGCGTTGTCTTCCTGGTAAAAGTGCCCATTGAGATAGGATGATGAATCTATTTTCCAAAGTCGTTGGTGATTTATTCCTGATCCACCATTATCTGTACTAAAATAAAGTTGGCCATTACTTTTATCCATAAATGTGCTGATTATTTCATCTCGTTTGGAAGAAAATGTTTTTTGATGTAACCATATCAAGCCACCATTTAAATTCAATCTTACTGCAAACAAATCTTTAGCATCAAGACCTGTAACCGTATACTCAGTGATCGATGAAGACTCAATAGTCAATGTATTATCAAAATTACCTATTCCTAAAAGACAATTCCCTAAAGCAGAATAACTAATCTTATCAACTATAATTTGTGGCTTATGCCATAACTGAATACCAACACTTGAATATTTAAACAGACCTAAATTAGTAGCGTAATACAAATTGTTTGCGTTATCAATACAAAAATCAGAATCACTTGTAGAAGGAATTGAGAAAGCATCTAAAATATTTCCATTCAAATCAATAGTGGTTGTATAAATCCCATTGCTTATTCCTGATGGAACTGAATCTATACCTATCATTAAACTTGGACTTTTATTATTACCAACTGCAACTAGTTCATTGTTGGTATTGATATGTAATCTTATGGCACTTTGGCTAGAAGTATCTGAAATACTCACAGCCCAAATTACATTACCAAGAGTATCCCATTTTGCAATATATGAATCCGTTCCTCCAGCATTTGACAAACTAAAAGTGCCCAAATGAATAGAAGAATCGCTATAATTTCCAAATGTATAAATGTAATTATCATGAACTAGAGAGGAAATAATATTCCCATTAAAATCTACACCCCACTCCCAAGTTGGAGTGAGATTGGGTGCTACTGCTCCATACTGCGCATTCAATTTAAGAGAAAAAAGAATGAAGCAAAGTAAAATAAATTGTTTCTTTTTCATTTTGTAAATACAAAACTAATTTGATCATCTAAATCTAGCTAATTCTTCTAGCTTCTCAAACTAATTCCACTCCTTTAACAACGCTCCACTCCTATCTGCTTAAATACACCAGTACTTCAACTTGCTTATTTTACCTCTTAACGCTCCTTTAATATCAACTATCACTGCATGATCGGTACATATCGATTGAAAATAAGTTTCATCAAGCTCTTCATACTCTCTATGATTGACAGCAAGTACAATCGCATCATAATCTTTACCTATACTTGGCGTTAGTTCTAATTTATACTCATGCATAAACTCTTCGGCATCTGCATTCGGATCTACCACTTCAACAACTGCATTAAATCCTTTTAACTCATTTACTAAATCAGCTACTTTCGAATTTCTTATGTCAGATACATTCTCTTTAAAGGTTGCACCTAATACCAATATTTTCGATTTCGAAATTTCTTTTCCCGATTTAATAATATGTTGTGCAGTGCGTGTTGCTACCCAATTAGACATCCCATCATTAATACTTCTGCCCGATAAAATTACACGCGATTGAAATCCTAATTGACTCGCTTTATAAATTAAATAATAAGGATCAACACCAATACAATGTCCACCGACTAAACCCGGCGAATATTTATGAAAATTCCATTTGGTACCTGCCGCCTCGATCACATCGTAGGTATTGATTCCCATTTTATCAAATATGATCGACAATTCATTCATCAACGCAATATTCAAATCACGTTGTGTATTTTCAATAATCTTTCCTGCTTCCGCAACCTTAACCGAAGGTGCGCGGTGCACACCAACTGTTATGATCATCTCATACACTTTTGCAATTTCATCTAATGATTCAGCATCATTTCCCGAAACAATTTTCGTAGTATTGGTCAAGGTATGTACTTTATCACCTGGATTAATACGCTCAGGCGAATACCCAAATTTATAATCGACACCAGCTTTTAAACCTGATAATTTATCTATAATTGGCAGACAATCTTCTTCTGTACAACCAGGATAAACAGTTGATTCATAAACCACATAATCTCCTTTCTTAATTACTTTCCCAACCGTTTCACTCGCTCTAATTACAGGCGTTAAATCAGGCACATTATGCGAATCAACAGGTGTAGGCACAGCCACAACATAGAACGTAGCTTCTTTCAATTTTTCTAAATCACTTGTAAATTCAATGGCACAATTATCGAATGCTTCCTTTTCAAGTTCATTGCTTGGATCAATGCTATTGCGCATCATCTCAACACGCTTGTCATTAATATCAAATCCAATCACTTGAATTTTTTTTGCAAACTCTAAGGCAAGCGGTAATCCCACATATCCCAGACCAATAACTGCTAATTTCGCTTCTTTATTCACTAATTCTTGATACATACTGTCATTTTAAAAATGAGCGCAAATGTAAACAAATTAAGGCTATACTAAAAATTTTGAAGCTATTTTGGGCGTTCGGGCGGGCTATTCGTTGCAAGTCCTCCCCCGAAAGTGAAAAATTTCATTCGTGCCTCATTTCATTTTTC
>ENA-UOWO01005019-UOWO01005019.1-activated-sludge-metagenome-genome-assembly--contig:-NODE-5019-length-14257-cov-4.891283_pt1 | contig 14257 bp, 12 predicted proteins | sample MGYA00238148_ERZ761564 | MGnify/ENA primary metagenome ERZ761564 (study PRJEB28885, sample SAMN05720194) | activated sludge metagenome | isolation source: Anaerobic digester | place: USA...
GGCGATAAGGGCCCCAGCGCGAAATCGACCGGGGCAAAGTCGGGCGCCACGCCGGGCACCAGGCTGGCATAGTCGGGCAGGGCGGCGACACCCTGGCCCGGATCGTCCGGCAGAATGTCGGCCAGCCGCTCGGGCGGCAACAGCAAGGACACCCGCGCGCGCAACACCTCGGTCTCGACCGACCCGGTCAACTGCAACGCCATCAGCTTCAGGATCGCGATGGAATCCGCCGGGGCCCAGGCCGCGATCTCGTTGGAAAACAAAAAGAACTCCGGCGCGCCACGCCCGCGCGCGCCCGCATTCACCTCGCCGATCCAGGCGTTCACCCCGGCCGAATAGGCCTCCAGCGCGGCCAGCGTCTCGGGGTCCTGCGCCGCCACCGATTCCAGCGCCAGCCCGTACAGGTCCAGCCGGCGCAACAGCTCATCGACCTTGACCGTGGGTGCGCCGAACAGTTCCGACAGCCGCCCCTGTGCCGTCCGGCGCAGCATGGTCATCTGCCACAGCCGGTCCTGCGCATGGGCGAAGCCCAGGGCAAAGAACACGTCCGCATCCGTCTTGCCGAAGATATGCGGCACGTTGTCATTGTTGCGGATGATCTCGACCGGGGCGCTGATGCCGCGCACCGAGAAATCCTCGGAATAGTCGACCAGCGACCGCGACAGGATCCAGTAGGCCAGCACAAGCGCCACCACCCCCAGCACGATAGCGCCGGTCAGAAGACGGATCAGCCAGCGAAAGGCAGTCAGCATGTGGCTTTGTCCATTTGCGCCCGGTTCTTGCGGCACCATCCTTGACGACGCGACCGTGATCGGTTCCTAGTCCATCGACCCTTCAAGGGCAATCATCGGGGGATGGAAGATGGCGAAAGTAGCGTTTCTTGGCCTTGGCACCATGGGTTACCCGATGGCCGGGCATCTGGCCGCCAAGGGGCACGAAGTCACCGTCTTCAACCGCAGCCCGGCCAAGGCCGCCGCCTGGATTGCGCAGCACAGGGGGCGCAGCGCGCCGACCCCGCGCGATGCGGCCAAAGGGGCCGAGTTCGTCTTCGCCTGCGTCGGCAATGACGACGACCTGCGCCTGGTCTGCACGGGCCCGGATGGCGCGTTCTCGGGCATGACGCCCGGCGCGGTCTTTGTCGATCACACCACCGTGTCGGCCAACATCACCCGCAAGCTGGCCACGCAGGCCGCGACGGCGGGTCTGGCCTTCGTCGATGCACCGGTTTCTGGCGGGCAGGCGGGGGCGGAAAACGGCCAACTGTCGATCATGTGCGGCGGCGATCCGGCGGACTATGCCCGGGCCGAGCCGGTGATGGCGTCCTACGCCCGCATCTGCCGCCTGATCGGAGAGTCTGGGGCCGGGCAACTGGCCAAGATGATGAACCAGATCTGCATCGCGGGCCTGATGCAGGGCCTGTCCGAGGCGCTGGCCTTCGGCCAAAAGGCCGGTCTCGACGGCGAGAAGGTGGTCGAGGTGATCTCTCAGGGGGCCGCAGGGTCCTGGCAGATGATGAACCGCCACAAGACCATGCTGGCCGACAGCTTCGACTTCGGTTTTGCGGTCGACTGGATGCGCAAGGACCTTGGCATCTGCCTGGACACCGCCGACGAGATCGGCGCCCGTCTACCGGTCACGGCACTTGTGGACCAGTTCTACAAGGACGTGCAGCTGATGGGCGGCGGACGCGGGGACACCTCCAGCCTGATCCGGCGGTTGAAATAGGGTCGCCCGCCAGCCCCCCGGCCAATCCTTGCCAGCGGGTTAACGCCCGCATGCAAGCCTAGGGTTTCAAACGATTTTTCCGGACTGTCCACTGTGGACAGGTCAGGGAATGATCCGCGTGTACTTGACCCCGCCCAGGGTCGCCCCGGCGATCAGCCCCTGCTGGCCGAAGATCAGCGCGATCACCGGGTCCAGTTCGGTCGTCTCCTTGCCGATGCTGGCCCCCTGTTCCGGGGTGGCATAGCGGACCTCGCCGCTGGCCGCCCAGCCGCTGCTGCGCCGGAACTCCTCCAGCGCCTCGGGGGTCATGAAGAACAGGGCGTGGGCATACTGCTGCGCGCCGATCTGGAACCCGATCGTCCCCTTCGCGGCCGAGTAGTAGTCCACCGTCGCCCCGCCGATCCGCAGCGCCCCGCGTCCGAACGCCCCGCCCAGACCGAACCCGGCCTCGGTCATCAGCGGCATGTACAAGACCCCGTTGGCCCGGTTCGCCAGATCCTGCGTGCCGGGGTAGCGGCTGAACAGGAAATTCTCGGTCGCATCGACCCGCGCGTCGATCTGCGCGCCGCCGTTCGACCCGACCCCGTTGTTGCAGCCCGCCAGCGCCAGTGCGCCCGCCCCCAGAAGCAGCCCGCGCCGCGTCGTCAGTAGTCCGCTCATCTGTCCGCCCTTTCATGCCTCACGGGGTCTTTGCCCCTTGATCGCTTGTTTACCCGGTTTCCACCGCCCTGTCATGCCCTTCGCGCGCCGCCGGCGCCCTGACGCCTAGGGCAGAAGCGTGTGGTAAAGGTCGAAATCCTCGGCCGCGACCTCGCGCAGCCGGGCTTCGGTCGCGGGAGACAGGTCGGTGGCTCCGGGGGGCGACACGTTCAGGCGCGGCAACAGGATCTCGCAGCCCAGCCGGTCCTCCAGGAAATGCACGAAGGTGTCGATTTCCTCATAGCGGAACAGCCGGTCCACCCCGACCCCCTGCCGGGGCCGCAGAAACCTGGCCTGGCTGCCCACATCGGCAAAGGCGGGGCGCGGGTCCTGGCACCAGGCCTGCACAAAGGCGTCAAAGCTGATCCCGGCAGTCGAGTTTTCGGCCACCGTCTCGTCGCGCTGGCGAAAGCGGTACCAGGACCCCAGCCAGTCGCGCGGCTCGCGCATCAGGGCGACCAGGGTGAACGTATCCTTCGACGCGGCCTCCAGATAGGGCCCGATGAACCGGCGATAGCGGTGGACCGTGGTATGCTTCAACAGCGGCGGGCGCTGGATCGACACGGCGGCCAGCGATTCGAGTGCGGCGGCAATTGCCGTCGATCCCGTCTTGGGCGTGGCCAGAAACGCCAGCCTTTCGTCCCAGAACACCAGCAAACCCGCACCTCGCGCCAAAGATTCCGCTTTGCCCCCCGGCTAAGGGCAGCGACGTAAACTATCCCTTAACCAAAGCAGGCAAAAGCTGGGATTGCGAAGAATTTGGTTGATATGTTCTCTGTTTGGTCCCATATGAACGGGAACACTTGGGGAACACGGGCAAGGATTGCCGCCTGCGGGTGGCTATGAAATAAGGAGCGTGACATGGCGGCGGCAAACCTTCTCGACCTCGGGAGCAAGCGGGATATGGACAAGTCGAAGGCGCTGGAAAGCGCGCTCGCACAGATCGAACGGCAGTTCGGCAAGGGCTCGATCATGCGCCTTGGCGCGGACAGCCCGGCGATGGATATCGAGGCGACCTCGACAGGTTCGCTGGGTCTGGACATCGCGCTGGGGATCGGCGGCCTGCCCAAGGGCCGTATTATTGAGATTTACGGCCCGGAATCGTCGGGCAAGACCACGCTGACCCTGCATGCCGTGGCCGAAGAACAGAAAAAAGGCGGCGTCTGCGCCTTTGTCGACGCCGAACACGCGCTTGACCCGCAGTATGCCAAGAAGCTGGGCGTGAACCTGGATGAACTTCTGATCAGCCAGCCCGACACCGGCGAACAGGCGCTGGAGATTGTCGATACGCTGGTCCGGTCCGGCGCGGTCAGCATGGTCGTGATCGACTCGGTCGCGGCCCTGGTGCCGAAAGCGGAAATCGAAGGCGACATGGGCGACATGCAGATGGGGTCGCAGGCCCGCCTGATGAGCCAGGCGATGCGCAAGCTGACCGCCAGCATTGGCCGCAGCAACTGCATGGTGATCTTCATCAACCAGATCCGGATGAAGATCGGCGTGATGTTCGGCAGCCCCGAAACCACCACCGGCGGCAATGCGCTGAAGTTCTACGCCAGCGTGCGTCTGGACATCCGCCGCATCGGCGCGATCAAGGACCGGGACGAGGTTGTGGGCAACACCACCCGCGTCAAGGTCGTCAAGAACAAGGTGGCCCCGCCCTTCAAGCAGGTGGAATTCGACATCATGTATGGCGAAGGCATCTCGAAGATGGGCGAACTCGTCGATATCGGCGTCAAGGCCGGGGTCGTGGAAAAGTCGGGCGCCTGGTATTCCTACGGCGACGAACGCATCGGGCAGGGGCGCGAGAATGCGAAGCTGTTCCTGAAGCAGAACCCCAGCGTGGCGATGTCGATCGAAGACAAGATCCGCGCCGCCAACGGGCTGGACTTCACCATGGCCGGTGGCGACGAAGGCGAAGTGCTGGACGAATAGCCGTCAGCCTTGCGGAATTGAACGGGCCGGGGGCAGTCGCCTCCGGCCTTTTCGTTTGCCTGCCGCCGATCGCCGGGGTTGATTCGCCGGTTATGGTAAACGCCGATCGGGCTTTGGCCCCCGCCTGCGCCCTGCCAGACGAAAAGCCGACAGATGCCAGACAGATGCCAGACACCTCACTTTTCGTTAAACTCGCCGATTAATGCAGCGTGCGCAACGGGTTAGCGGATATCCTTTCCCTTCCGCCACGGCCGCGCCCGTTCGGTCTTCACCTTTCGCAAACCAAACCGCCGACCGACAGGTCCCGCCGGTCAACTCCCCGGCCCGCCGCGGTGGACAGGCCCGGCCCATCCCGCTACACGGGGGGCCGAATTCCCGCTTTCAAGCCAAGGACCGCGCCCAGATGGCTTCGTTGAACGACATCCGCTCCACCTACCTTGATTTCTTCCGCCGCAACGGCCACCGGGTCGTGGACAGCTCGCCCCTCGTGCCGCGCAACGATCCCACGCTGATGTTCGCGAACTCCGGGATGGTGCAGTTCAAGAACCTGTTCACCGGGGTCGAAACGCGGGACTACAAGCGCGCCACCACCGCGCAGAAATGTGTACGGGCAGGGGGCAAGCACAACGACCTCGACAACGTGGGCTACACCGCGCGCCACCACACCTTCTTCGAAATGCTGGGCAATTTCAGCTTCGGCGACTATTTCAAGGACCAGGCCATCGCCTTCGCCTGGGAGCTTTTGACCAAGGATTTCGGCCTTGCCAAGGACAAGCTGCTGGTCACCGTCTACCACACGGATGATGAGGCCGCCGACATCTGGAAAAAGGTCGCGGGCCTGCCCGACGGCCGGATCATCCGCATCGCCACCGACGACAACTTCTGGCGCATGGGTCCGACCGGCCCCTGCGGCCCCTGCACCGAGATCTTCTATGACCACGGCGACCATATCTGGGGCGGCCCTCCGGGATCGGCCGATGAGGATGGCGACCGGTTCATCGAGATCTGGAACAACGTCTTCATGCAGAACGAACAGTTCGCCGATGGGCGGCTGGTGCCGCTGGAGATGCAGTCAATCGACACCGGCATGGGTCTGGAGCGGATCGGCGCGCTTTTGCAGGGCAAGCACGACAACTACGACACCGACCTGATGCGGTCGTTGATCGAAGCCAGCGCGAACGTCACCTCTCAAGACCCTGACGGGCCGGGGAAAATTCACCACCGCGTCATCGCTGATCACCTGCGCTCGACCTCGTTCCTGATCGCCGACGGGGTGATGCCGTCGAACGAAGGCCGGGGCTATGTCCTGCGCCGGATCATGCGCCGCGCGATGCGCCACGCCCATATGCTGGGCGCGCAGGACCCGGTGATGCACCGCCTGGTGCCCGCCTTGGTGCGGCAGATGGGCGGGGCCTACCCCGAGCTTGCCCGGGCGCAGTCGCTGATCGAGGAAACGCTGCGGCTGGAAGAAACCAAGTTCAAGCAGACGCTTGACCGGGGCCTCAAGCTTCTGGATGACGAACTGTCGGGCCTTCCCGACGGCGGCGCGCTGCCGGGCGCTGCGGCCTTCAAACTGTATGACACCTATGGCTTCCCGCTGGACCTGACGCAGGACGCGCTGCGTGAAAAGGGGCGCGAGGTCGACGTGCAGGGCTTTGACGCGGCGATGTCCGAACAGAAGGCCAAGGCTCGGGCGGCCTGGGCCGGAACGGGTGCTGCGGGCGACGCGAAGATCTGGTTCGAGATCGCCGAAGAACACGGCGTTAGTGAATTCTTAGGCTATGACACCGAAACTGCCGAGGGTGTGATCACCGCACTGGTCCGCGATGGGGCTGCGGTCGGGCAGGCGGGGATCGGGGAAACGGTCCAGATCGTCGTCAACCAGACGCCATTCTACGCTGAATCCGGTGGACAGGTTGGCGATTCCGGCATCATCCGGACCGACACCGGCACAGCCGAAGTGACCGATGTAAAGAAGGCCGCAGGGGTCTTCATCCACATTGCAAAGATCACGGAAGGCACTGTTATCAAAGGACAACCAGCGAAGCTGGAGGTCAGCCACAAACGCCGCTCCGCGATCCGCGCCAACCACTCGGCCACGCATCTGCTGCATGAGGCGCTGCGCCGGACGCTGGGCGACCATGTGGCGCAACGGGGCAGCCTGAATGCCGCCGACCGCCTGCGCTTTGACTTCAGCCATTCGGCAGCGATCTCGGCCCCCGATCTCGCAACCATCGAAGCCGAAGTGAACACCTTCATCCGCCAGAACTCGCCGGTCGAGACCCGGATCATGACCCCCGACGACGCCCGCGCCATCGGTGCTCAGGCCCTGTTCGGTGAGAAGTATGGCGAAGAAGTGCGTGTCGTTTCAATGGGTTTGCTGGAAGGCTCGGGCAAGGGGGCGGACCGCAAGACCTACAGTCTTGAACTGTGCGGCGGCACCCATGTCGCACGCACCGGCGACATCGGCGCGATGGTTCTGCTGGGCGATTCAGCCTCCAGCGCCGGGGTGCGCCGGATCGAGGCGCTGACCGGACAGGCGGCGCTGGACCACCTGCGCCAGCAGGACGCGCGGCTGAACGACATCGCGGCGATCATCAAGGCCCCGGCCAGTGAACTTGCCGACCGTATCCGGGCGCTGTTCGACGAACGGAAAGCGCTGACCAACGAGGTCGCGCAACTGCGCCGCGAGGTCGCGATGGGCGGCAAGGCCGGTGGACAGGAAGCCAAGGAAATCAATGGCATCCGGTTCATTGCTCAGGTGCTTTCCGGCGTCTCGGGTAAGGATCTTCCCGCGCTGATCGACGAGATGAAGGCGCGTCTGGGATCGGGCGCGGTGCTGTTGATCGCCGATACCGGGGCGAAACCGGCCGTTGCTGCTGGCGTCACCGCCGACCTGACCGACAGGCTTTCCGCCGTGACGCTGGTCAAGGCCGCAGCCGAAGCGATGGGCGGCAAGGGTGGCGGTGGCCGGCCTGACATGGCCCAGGCCGGGGGCGCGGACATCGCCCAGGCCGACGCCGCGATCACGGCGGCCGAAGCCGCAATGGGGGCCTGAACCATGCCGACCGCGCTCTGGATCGCCCATGTCCACGTCACCGACGCCGAGGCATATGGCCGCTATGCCAAGGAAGCAGGCCCCGCCATCGCGGCCCATGGCGGGGTGTTCCTTGCCCGGGGTGGCCGCTATGTGCAGTTGGAAGGCAACGACCGCGCCCGCAATGTCGTGGCGCGGTTCCCAAGTCTGGAGGCGGCGGTCACCTGCTACAACTCGCCCGCCTATCAGGCCGCTCTTGCCCATGCAAAGGGCGCCAGTCTGCGCGATCTGATGGTGGTGGAGGAAATCGAGTAAGGTTTTCCTCGAAGTGACAGGATTTTATCCACAAGACCCGGCGCTTTCTGGTAAAGTGAAAGAAAACAAGGGGCCGAGCAGATGTTCCTGACCACCAAGGCCGCGCGCTGATGTGCCGCTGGGCCGCCTACACCGGCGCACCGATCTTCCTGGAGGAGATCATCAGCCGCCCCGGTCACAGCCTGATCCATCAAAGCCATTGCGCGACGCAATGCCATTCGGCAATCAACGCCGACGGGTTCGGCGTGGCCTGGTATGGCGCGCGGACGGAACCCGGGCTCTACCGCGACGTGCTGCCCGCCTGGTCGGACCCCAACCTGAAAAGCCTGACGGCACAGGTGCAATCCGGCCTGTTTCTGGCGCATGTCCGGGCGTCCACGGGCACGGCCACGAGCCGCAACAACTGCCACCCTTTCACCCATGGCCGGTGGAGCTTCATGCACAACGGCCAGATCGGCGGTTATGACAACTTCCGCCGCGACGCCGACATGATGATCCCCGAAGCGCTGTATCCGCATCGCAAGGGGGCCACCGACAGCGAAGCGCTGTTCCTGGTCGCGATGGCAGAGGGCCTGGACGACGATCCGCGCGGCGCGCTGGAACGGGCAGCGGCGCGGTTCATCCGGCTGGCCCAGGCCAAAGGGCAGGGGCCGCATCTGCGGATGACGGCGGCCTTGTCGGACGGGGCACGACTCTATGCGGTGCGCTACGCCACGGACGAGGCCGCGCCGTCGCTGTATCACCGCTGGTCCGAAACCCGCATGGGTCGTGCCGTGGTGTCCGAACCGCTGGAGGCGGAGGAGGGCGGCTGGGAAGAAGTGCCGCCCTACAGTTTCTGCACCTTTGACGGGGCAGAGGTTCGGGTGGAAGATTTCCTCCCCTGCCGTCTGGCCGCCGCCGCATAGGGCTGGCGCAAGCGTAGGGTGGGTGATTCACCCACCCTACCCGGTCTCATTCCTTGCGAGAGGCGCGCTTGCGCTCGTTCGGGTCCAACTCGCGCTTGCGCAGGCGGATGATCTTCGGGGTCACCTCGACCAGCTCGTCGTCGTCGATATAGGCGATGGCCTCTTCCAGCGACATCTTGATGTGCGGGGTCAGGCGGACAGCTTCATCCGTGCCTGAGGCGCGGACGTTGGTCAGCTTCTTGCCCTTCAGCGGGTTGACCTCAAGGTCGTTCTCGCGGGAGTGCTCGCCGATCAGCATGCCGACATAGACCTGTTCCTGCGGGCCGATGAACATCCGGCCCCGGTCTTCCAGGTTCCACAGCGCGTAGGCGACCGAGACGCCGCTTTCGGTGGAAATCAGCACGCCCTGACGCCGGCCCTGGATCGGGCCTTTGTGCGGGGTCCAGCCGTGGAAAATCCGGTTCAGAACGCCGGTGCCGCGCGTGTCGGTCAGGAACTGGCCCTGATAACCGATCAGCCCGCGCGACGGGACATGCGCGATGATCCGGGTCTTGCCGACGCCTGCCGGTTTCATCTCGACCAGATCGCCCTTGCGCTCACCCGTCAGCTTGTCGATGACCGCGCCGGAATAGTCGTCGTCGACGTCAATGGTGACTTCCTCGATGGGTTCATTGCGGACTCCGTCGATGTCCTGGAAGATCACGCGCGGGCGGGAGATCGACAACTCGAACCCTTCACGGCGCATGTTCTCGATCAGCACACCCATCTGAAGTTCGCCACGGCCCGAAACTTCGAACGCGTCGCCGCCGGGGGTGTCGGCGATCTTGATCGCGACGTTGACCTCGGCCTCTTTCATCAGCCGATCACGGATGACGCGCGACTGGACCTTGGAGCCGTCACGACCGGCCAAGGGCGAGTCGTTGATGCCGAAAGTCACGGTGATCGTCGGCGGGTCGATTGGCTGCGACGGCAGCGCGGTGTCAATCTCCAGCGCGCAAAGGGTGTCGGCGACGGTGGCCTTGGTCATGCCCGCAAGGGTGACGATGTCACCGGCCACAGCCTCATCAATCGCGGTCTGGGTCAGGCCGCGGAACGCCAGGATCTTCGTCACGCGGAACTGCTCCAGCCGGTCGCCAGTGCGCGACAGGGCTTTCAGCGTGGTGCCGGTGCCGATGCGGCCGGATTCAACGCGCCCCGTGAGGATACGGCCCAGGTAGGGGTCGGCGGACAGGGTGGTTGCCAGCATCGAGAACGGCTCATCCACGCGGGCCAGGACCTTTGGCGCGGGGACGTGGCGGACGATCAGGTCGAAGAGGGCACTCAGGTCCTTCCTCGGCCCGTCCAACTCCATGTCGGCCCAGCCGGACCGGCCCGAGGCGTAGACGTGCGGGAAATCCAGCTGGTCATCATCGGCGCCGAGGTTGGCGAAGAGGTCGAACACCTCGTTCAGCGCGCGGTCGGGTTCGGCGTCGGGCTTGTCGACCTTGTTCAGGACGACGATAGGGCGCAGGCCCAGGGCCAGCGCCTTGGCGAGCACGAACTTGGTCTGCGGCATCGGGCCTTCGGCGGCGTCCACCAGCAGGCAAACCCCGTCCACCATCGACAGGATCCGCTCTACCTCGCCACCGAAATCGGCGTGGCCGGGGGTGTCGACGATGTTGATCCGCGCGCCGTGCCATTCGACGGAGGTACACTTGGCCAGGATCGTGATCCCGCGTTCGCGTTCGATGTCGTTCGAATCCATCGCCCGTTCGGAAACGGCCTGGTTGTCGCGGAAGGCCCCCGACTGTTTCAGAAGCTCGTCCACGAGGGTAGTCTTGCCGTGGTCGACGTGGGCGATGATCGCGATGTTGCGCAGTTCCATGGGGTCCGATCCGGATAGGGTTGGCGGGGCCTTACAGGGTTTTCCTGCGGCTGGCCAGAGGGGCTGCGGTGTCCACAGTGGACAATCCCGCGGATGCAAATGATATCAACAACTTGGATTTTTCCGTTCAGGGAATCTTAACGATTTTCCGCGTCATTCAGGTCGCCACATAGCGGTCTCGACGGTGGTTGATCGCGATGACAAGGTTCACCACAAGGGCCCCGACAAAGCTGATCAGGACCAGCCGCGCCTCGATCACCGCGAAGGCCAGGGCGAACAGGACCGCGTCAAAGCCAAGCTGGACCCAGCCCGCGCGCCAGCCCAGTCGGTCCTGCAGCATCAGGGCGACGATGCCGACGCCACCCAGGCTGGCCCCATGCCGAAAGAGCGCCAAAAGGGCCGAGCCGGAGAGAAAGCCGAACAGCACCGCGCCGACCCAGGGGTTCAGGGTCGCAAAGCTGACCTGGCCCGGCAGCCACAGGCTGAGGCCAGACAGAAGCGCCACGGCGACAAAGGTTTTCAGCGTGAACCGCCAGCCCATGCGCAGATAGCCCAGCACATAGAACGGCAGGTTGACCGCAAAGAACACCGGCCCAAAGCCATAGCCGGTGGCATAGGAAATCAGCACCGCAAGCCCCGCAGTCTGGCCGGTGATCAGGCCAAGATGCGTCAGGATCACGATGCCGAAGGCGGCCATGGTCGCGCCATAGGCGATGCCCTGGGCGTCCTCGATCAGGCTGTGGTGATGGGGGTCCGTCATGGGGCGGGGCCTAGCTGATGTCCCGGGCGAGGAAAACCCCCCTAAGCCGCGACATAGCGGTCGCGGCGGTGGTTCACGGCGATGAACAGGGCAAAGACCGCCGCGCCAAGCGCGCTGTAGACCAGTTTGTCCCACGGCAGGATCAGCGCCGCCAGGGCAAAGATGACCGCGTCCGAGATCAGCTGCGAATGCCCGGCGCGAAAGCCGGTGCGGTCCTGCAACTCGATCCACAGCACCGACAGCCCGCCGAAACTGCCGCCGTGCCGGATCGCCGCCAGCGCGGCGATGCCGAAGAGAAGGCCGAACAGGATCGCCGCAAGGGCAGGCTCGATCCGGCCAAGCTCCAGCCAGCCGGGAAACAGCGCGACAAGCCCCGATACGGCGGCGGTGGTGATCAGGGTCTTGACGGCAAAACGCAGCCCAAGCCGCGCCCAGGCCAGCCCCAGGAAGGGCAGGTTGACGGCAAAGTAGACGGCGGCAAAGGGCAGGCCAGTCAGATGCGCCACAAGGATCGCAATGCCCGTGGTCTGGCCGGTGACAAAGCCCATGTGGGTCAGGATGTGCATGCCAAGCGCGGCCATCGTGACGCCAAACGCGATGCCCTGGACGTCATCGACGGCGCTGTGCCGCGGGGCCGCACTGATCTGGTCGAGACGGTCGGGCATGGGCGGCTCCACGGTGGTATTTAAGTCATATATGCTGACCTAAAGAATGTCAATGATCCTGTCGTATTTCTGCGACCTGTTCCCGTTAGGTTCTTGACCCTTGGGTGCCGCCGGTCTACACACACCGTCTTTCTGCAGCAGATATTGGAGGACGAAATGACCGGGCAACTGCCATCGGCCGAAGTGTTCATTGCGACGAGTATGGACGGCTACATCGCGCGCCCCGACGGCGACATCCTGTGGCTGACCAGCCGCCCGGTGCCAGAGGGCGAGGACTTTGGCTATGCCACCTTTCTGGATGGGGTGGGGGCAATGGTGATGGGGCGGGAGAGCTTTGAAAAGGTGCTCACCTTCCCGGAATGGCCCTACAACATCCCGGTCGTGGTGCTAAGCCGGACGCCCGAGCGCGTGACGGTGCCCGATGCGCTGAAGGACAAGGTGCGCGTCAGCGGCAGGGGGCCGCGTGCGGTGTTGGAGGAGTTCGGTCTAAGGGGCGTGACCCGCGTCTACATCGACGGCGGCCAGACCATCCGCAATTTTGTCGCCGAAGGGCTGGTGCGGCGGATGATCGTCACGCTGATCCCGGTTCTGCTGGGGCAGGGGCGGGCACTTTGGGGGCATGGGGCGGGGGACGTGAACCTGACGCTGGTCGCATCGCGGAACTGGGAAAACGGGTTCGTTCAGGTGGAATACAAAGCCTGAATGCACGAAGGGTGACAGGCGCATCGACCCTGTGCCACAGTGTCTGCAAGTGATTGACTTGCAGGTGCATTATGGACGAACGCCGCGTCGCGCTTTTGGTGGATGGCGAAAATCTTTCGGTCGAGACCGCCGGGTTTCTGATCACTGCGGCCGCAAAATCCGGCGTGCTGACGGTGAAGCGCGTGTTCGGCGCGGTGACACGGCTCGGCGGCTGGGCGACCGCGCCGGGGTTTCGGCTGGTTCATGTTCCGCCAAAGAAGGATGCGGCCGACCTTGCGCTTTCCCTGGAAGCGCTGGAACTGGCGTTGACCCGGCAGGTTGACGAGATATTCATCGCGACCTCGGACCGCGATCTGGCACTTGTCGCACTGCGCCTGGCCGAATTGGGTATGCCGGTGACGGGAATTGGCGAAGCGAAAGCCCCACAGGAGTTTCGCAAGGCCTGCCGCAAGTTTGTGCTAGTGCCGGTCAAGGCAGAGCCAGGCGGCGTGCTCGCTCCCTTTGACCAGCGGCTGCGAGTGTTTATGGCCGAAGAAGGCAAGGCCAGTGACGGCTGGGTGACGCTTTCCGCGCTGGGGCAGCAGCGGGCCAAGGCGATGGAAATCTCCAAGGCTGCGGCCGGGATCGGCAAGTCGGTTTCCTGGATCGACTGGTTCAAGAACCGGCCGCAAGTCTTTGAAATAGAAGAGCGCGGAACCCAGTCCCGCGCCCGTCTGAAGCCTGCTAAGAAGGCTTAGCCCTTCAGCGCCTTGTTCAGGTAGTCATCGACCTTTTCCAGATAGCCCATCGTGGTCAGCCACTTCTGGTCCGGTCCCACCAGCAGCGCCAGGTCCTTGGTCATGTGGCCGTCTTCCACGGCGTCCACGGTCACCTTTTCCAGCGTGGTGGCAAAGCGCATCAGCGCCTCGTTGTTGTCCAGCGTCGCGCGGTGCTTGAGGCCGCCGGTCCAGGCGTAGATCGACGCGATGGAGTTGGTGGAAGTCGCCTTGCCCTTCTGATGCTCGCGGTAGTGGCGGGTGACGGTGCCGTGGGCGGCCTCGGCCTCGACGATCTTGCCATCGGGCGTCATCAGAACGCTGGTCATCAGGCCCAGGGAGCCGAAGCCCTGCGCCACGATGTCGGACTGCACGTCGCCGTCATAGTTCTTGCAGGCCCAGACATAGCCGCCCGACCATTTCAGCGCCGAAGCGACCATGTCGTCGATCAGACGGTGTTCGTAGGTGATGCCCTTGGCCTTGAACTTGTCGGCAAACTCCGCGTCGAACACCTGCTGGAAGATGTCCTTGAAGCGGCCATCATAGGCCTTGAGGATGGTGTTCTTGGTGCTGAGGTAAACCGGAACTCCACGCTGGAGCCCGTAGTTCAGCGAGGCGCGGGCAAAGTCGGTGATGCTGTCATCAAGGTTGTACATGCCCATGTAGACGCCGGCGGACGGCGCCGAATAGACGTCCTTTTCGATCACCGTGCCGTCGTCGCCGACGAACTTCATCGTCAGCTTCCCTTTGCCCGGGAACTTGAAATCGGTGGCGCGGTACTGGTCGCCAAAGGCGTGGCGGCCGACGACGATGGGCTGGGTCCAGTGCGGCACCAGACGGGGTACGTTCTTGCAGATGATCGGCTCGCGGAAGATCACGCCGCCCAGGATGTTGCGGA
>ENA-UOWO01005021-UOWO01005021.1-activated-sludge-metagenome-genome-assembly--contig:-NODE-5021-length-14252-cov-16.048179_pt1 | contig 14252 bp, 13 predicted proteins | sample MGYA00238148_ERZ761564 | MGnify/ENA primary metagenome ERZ761564 (study PRJEB28885, sample SAMN05720194) | activated sludge metagenome | isolation source: Anaerobic digester | place: USA...
GCTGAAGTGATATCGGAAAATTTATTTCCTTCTTCCAGTTGGAATTTACTCAGCAAAGAATAGGCAGCCATGCCGTGCAGTACAAATTCCATCCAGGTATTCAATTCGGCTTTTTTTACGCCATTTACTTTTGCCAACACTAAATCACGCAAACCTGTTATGTCATCTAAGCTGGACTGATAGCTTGCATCCGAAATATCTGTAAGTAAATCCAACACATTTCCCTGTTCAAAATATTTCTGAACTTCGTTGTAAATATTCTTTTCTTCCTGCTGTGCTTTTTTCTTTTTTACCTTCGTTGGATTTGGAAAATATTGTACAAATAAATTCCGGATAGCTTTGTCAACTATATTCTGTGCCACACGCATCGGTCCTTCCTGTTCACCTTCATATACCATTTCAATTTTTCCGGTAATAGCCGGAAACACACCTGCAAAATCGGAAATACGAACAACCGTTTGTTTTTCATTATTTAAAATCGCGCGACGTTCTGCCGTGCTAATTAAATTTTCCATAGCTGCAATGGTCAAACGTGCAGACACACCGCTTTTTTCATCCACAAATTCACTATCGCGCGCAGCAAAGGCAATATGTTCTACTAAATCTTTAATCAATTCCGGAATGATAACTCTTTTTTCCTGCTCTTCAGATAAACTTGCTTCCTGTGCTGTAATAGCTTTAGAATCTTCAATAGTTTTCGGATAATGCGTCAAAATTTGTGACTCAATTCTATCTTTTAATGGTGTTACGATGGAACCACGGTTGGTATAATCTTCCGGATTAGCGGTAAACACAAACTGAATATCTAATGGAAAACGCAATTTAAAACCACGAATTTGCAAGTCGCCTTCTTCTAATAAATTAAACAACGCCACTTGAATTCTGGCCTGCAAATCCGGCAATTCATTGATAACAAAAATACTGCGGTTGCTTCTCGGTATAATTCCAAAATGCAACACACGTTCATCGCTGTAATTTAATTTTTGAGTAGCTGCTTTAATCGGATCTACATCTCCAATTAAATCGGCAACCGTCACATCCGGCGTAGCCAGTTTCTCGCCAAAACGTTCGGAGCGGTGCACCCATTCGATTGGTGTTTCATCGCCGTTAATTTCTATCAGATCTTTAGCGAAGCGCGACAAAGGCTGCAGTGGGTCATCTAAAATTTCGCTTCCGGCAACAATGGGTATGTATTCATCCAGTAAATTTACCATTTGACGCGCAATCCTTGTTTTTGCCTGACCGCGCAAACCGAGTAATAAAATATTATGTTTGGAAAGGATGGCTCGTTCCACATCCGGAATAACAGATGTATCATATCCAATGATTCCGTTAAACGTTTTCTTTCCTGATTTTAAACTTGCTATCAGATTATCTCTTAGTTCCTGTTTAATGGTTTTAGTTTGATAACCTGATTTTTTTAGCTGACCAATCGTAGTAATAGTATGCATAAGGATAGAACAATACTTTTGATGTTTTGTTACAATTTATTTTATAGAATTCAAACTTTTATTATTTCCCCAGGAAAACACTTTCTCGAAAAAAGGCAGCCATTTGTGTGTTTTAATTTTAGATAAGAAATAGACTTCGTGTTCTTTTTCTTTCATGCCCATTTCAATCAATGCCGCATCATGTTTTGTAATACCAATTTTATTGAAATATTCTTTCATAATAAAATACTCATTTACATTTCCACTTTCTAAACGTCCGGCAAAATACATGGGCATAAACCATCCGATGACATAGCAGCTGTAGCAGATTATTTTTCCTATTATGTAGTATTTAGTTTCATACCAGCCAGAAACCGGAATTTCGTATTCCTGCATAATTTTCAATACTTCTGCCCGATGTTCCCATTCGTCTACTTCTATTTCTTTTATACGGATTTTATCTTCCGATTCATTTATGGCACCGGCATGTCCCTGATAAGCAAAAGAAGCGGCACGCTCTGCAGAATAAGCTAATTGAAGCAAATCTTTTAATTCAGATTGAAGTTGTATCATAGATTACATTACAACTGCAATTATACGGCTTTTATTTTCTTTAGTAAAGTCAAAGCTACCTCTTTTCCTGTTTCTGCTCCGCCATTCATAAAACCCTGAAAATCTACGCTGCAATGTTCACCGGAAAAATAGATATTGCCAATTGGCTCACTGATATACGGAGCAACATCATTCCATTGACCAGGATAAAATGCCGAATATGAGCCTTTAACAATCTTGGATTTTGGCCACCAGGCAATATCTGCATTGTCGTTAAATTTACTTTTCATTCCAGGATATATCTTATCCAGCACCGGCAAATACATGTCTACAAATTTCTGTATATCTTTCTTGTTTTCTGCCATATGTACTGCATCTTTTCCGCCTAAAAAGACAGTATATAAACCCGGACCTTTATTATCAGTCTGTCCGTAAGAACTATCCCAACCGTTATGAATTTTATCATTAAACAAATAACCCATGGTTTTGTGTCTGGTTCGCCAGATGCGTTCATCAAACCCTAAAAATAATTTAGCATTTTGTCCGTATCCTAATTCTTTAATCGCTTTCAATTTTTGCGGCTTAATCGTTCCGACATTAAATTTCACATCGCGAAGAACAGTAAATGGTATCGTACAGATAACCATATCGGCATATGTTGATTTCCCATTTTCAAAAATGAGTGAATATCCGTTTCCCGACTTATTAACCTCCACCAGTTTATGTTCCAGCTTTAAATTTCCGACCTCTGCAGCCATAGCATCTATTAACGACACCACACCGCCTTTAATGGAAAAGCGTTCATCACTGTCACCGTAAAGCTGTACTTCATTATCATCACTTACGCTTAGCATATCGATAAAATTCAAAGCTGAGTTATCTTCCAGGTCTAAACCGAATTCGGATAAATAACCACATCTCAACAACTCAAGCAGCCAACCAGTAATTCCGATTTTTGCCAGATATTCTTCCAACGACATCTTATCTAAGCGAATAGCATCCGGTGTGTCGTAATTTTCACCACAAGATTCCAGGTCTTTTTGAATAACAGGTAAGAAATTTTTAAATTCATTGAACACCTGTTTCATGGTGTATCGTTTATTATTTATAACATACCATTCTCTGCCTTCACCTTTATATAAAGGATCAGCCGCATAATCATTCATTTCCAAGTTAAATTCTTTAATGAGCGAAAGCATTTCTGTATGTCCGGTATCCACAAATTCACCGCCAATATCCAGCGTTATTCCAGGTAGAAATTCTAAAATAGTATGCATTCTGCCACCACATCGTTTCAATGCATCATAGATTTCATATTTCACTGCGCCTGATTTTTTCAGGTAATGTGCCGCGGTTAAACCGGAAATACCTGCTCCAATGATAACTACTTTTGGTTTTAATAAAGAATCGGATGATGCATTACTTGAAGAGCTGTTATTTTTGCAGGAATTAAAAAGAGGAACGGATGTTGCCAAACCCAGCGCCAGTGAAGATTTTAAAGAAGTGTCTAAAAACTTTCGACGTGAATAAAACTGTTTTTCTTCCAGTTCTTCTTCATTTATTCCATCTAAGTAAATTCTTGATTTTTTTTGCAGAAGATTCAGCAAAGGACTCTTGTATTTTGACATAGTAACTAGTTTTTGGTACTGTCAATTTACAAAAAAAATATAAAACTAGCGCACTCTTCTTTTCTTATTTCGTTCGTAATCTTCAAAAATGAAATCACCCAATCCATCGAGTGATGTATAGAATGCTTTGCCTTTATTGATTTCTGTAAACTCCTGTACATACTGTTGCAGATAAGGATCTTTTGCAATCATAAATGTGGTGATTGGTATATTCAGCCGGCGACATTGTGCCGCGTAATTGTAGCATTTATTTACAATCTTTCTATCCAGACCAAAACTGTTTTTATAATAGGTTAAGCCTTCACGCAAACATGTTGGCTTGCCGTCTGTAATCATAAAAATATGTTTGTTGGAATTTTTTCTTCTGCGCAGAATATCCATTGCCAGTTCCAGGCCTGCTACTGTATTGGTGTGATAGGGTCCGACTTGCAGGTACGGTAAATCTTTCACCTGAATCTGCCACGCATCATTTCCAAACACAATTACATCTAAGGTATCTTTCGGATATCGCGTCATAATTAATTCACTTAACGCCATGGCTACTTTCTTTGCCGGTGTAATCCGGTCTTCGCCATATAAAATCATAGAATGTGAAATATCAATCATGAGGACGGTAGACGTTTGCGCCTGATATTCCTGCTCCATTACTTCCAGATCACTTTCCTGCAGTAGAAATTCTTCAGACGAATTATTAATCTGAGCATTCCGAAGCGATTCCGTCATTAATATCTGTTCCGGTTTGTCGCCAAACTGATAAGGTCGAATATCACCGGTTGGTTCGTCGCCGGTGCCGCCAAAATTTGATTTATGATTTCCACGTCTCGACTTTTTCATCTTACCAAAAATCTCTTCCAACGATTTTTGCCGAATCGTCTTTTCCATTTTAGATGTCATTTTTAAAACATCGCTTTTCGGATTTTCCTGTTGCAGATAACCTTTTTCCATTAAATCTCGGATAAAATCACCCATACCGTATGCATTATCAGAAAGCTTATATTGTTTATCCAGTTCTGTCAACCATTCCAATGCTTCGCTGACATCGCCGGAAGTATAGGTTAGCAATTGTCTTAGTACCGTAAACAACTTATCAAAATCAGCTGCTGCTTGGTCAAGTGTTGGAATAAATTTTGTAAAACGGTATCCGATCATTGATATAGTTGTTGATTAAAAATAAGAATTATTTAGCTTACATTTATAATAATTTTCAGCACAATTATTCTAACAATTTGATGAGTTTTTTGTTTAACAATTTAAAGTTTCAAATGAAATACGTTACACTTATACTATTTATGCTTTTGTTTAGCAATGTCCAATCAGCAGATTTTATGCATGATTTAGGTATTGGATTCTGGTCAAAACTAAGAAATATCAATAATGGACAGCAGACAAGTTATGGACCTTACGTACAGTATATGCCCAGAGGAAATTTTAAAATCAAAGAAAATATGTCTGTTTCATTGGCGTCACCAATTGCTATGGGTGCGCGATTTAATCCGATTGAAGGGAATTTCTTTCAGGTTCAATTACCTGCAACCGTTTTATTTAATATTGGCCATGGTGCTATTAAAAACCAAAAAAAACACGAGACTTTAGGTGGATATTTCGGCACAGGTTTTAACTACATATTAAGTGCAGCTGAAGATTTTACAGAAAGTGATTACGGCTTAATATCGCTTGCAGGCATGCGATTTAATACGCATCATCACAGTATAGGTATTCATTTTTCATATACGCATGATTTCAGATTTAAAAACAACTTTATAGGTGCTGGTTTATTTTATACTTTTGGCTATTTTGAATAAAAAAACCTTGAAGAGTTTTAATTCCTTCAAGGTTTTAATTTTACTTATAAAAATAAATTCTGTTATTTTTTAACCACTTTTACGCTGTAAGAACCGGTATTGGTTTTATCATAAACTGTTTCATAAATAGAAACATAAATAACTCCTTCTTCATTTGCAGTTCCTTCAAATTTAGAACCGGCTTGCATCATTTCACCGTACTCACCTATTTTGTAAACCACTGCGCCATATTTTGTCGACATATCATCTGTATACGCACCATCTTTAGTACCACTTACGTAACCATCCGGTCCGTATGTGCCGCCTGAAAGACTTTTAAGTACCACTTTACCGGTTGCCGTAATGGCAAATTTATCACCGCTTTTCACTTTAACACCGGTATTTAGCCAGCCTTTGTTATCGTTTCCTGAAATATGGTAGCTTGCTTTCAATTTATAATTACCATCTGCACTCAACACATTTTCTTCAATGGCTGAAATATCAAGACTTTCGATTTTATCGCGTTTAAATGTTAGGTTACCATATTCTGCCTGAATAGTAATATCGCCAAATGCCACAGAACCTTCAATATAATTGGAACCATCAAAAGTAACGGCATCATTTACAGTTTGGCCGGATGCTAAGTCTGCTTTATTGTACAATTCATCAGTTAATTGTTCAATAGTATAGTTATCTCTGTCAGAAATTTTATAAAATGGATTTTGCGTATAAGTTAGTACAGTTGATAAAATTGGTGAACCGTAAGCCAGTAATCTTTCATACACTACTTTAGCTTCTGCTTCATTTGTTAGAGTTTGCAGTTTGCTTAGGTCGGGCAATACTGCGCCATCTTTTGTATGATCAGAGACAATACCTAATCGTAGGTTGCTTACCTTTTCAATTGGAATCGTGAGCGTTCCATATGCTGTAACAACTGAAATTTTTGGCAATGTTGTTTTTCCTGTAACCACATCACCATTTTTTAATTTTACAGTCAATTGTACGTTTGCTGCCTGTAAATTAGAAATGAGCATTATTGACAATGCTGCAAATAAGAAACTGAGTTTTTTCATGATTTTAATTTTGTGTTTTAAAATTACATCAATAGAACTAGAAAATAAATAGATTGAAGAAATAAAAAGTTGATATTAACACAAAATAAGAGAATGCTATCAGATAGCATTGACAGCTGAGCAATTTTCACAGGTTGCAAGTTCCATATAAGGTGGAATATCTGCAGCTGACAAGTGAATATATTGTTTGATAATTTCGCCGTTGTGTACTAAGAAGATTCCCGGCATCTGAAAGGTATCGACGCCATCCGGACTGCTGATGAAAGCACCTTTGGTAATCCAAAGATAAATACCACGAATCCATACTTTAAAACCTAATACCTGAGTAAGTGTGCCGCGTTTCAGATGAAACCCTTTGTACAACATAGATTCAGGATCCGAAACAGTATCTAAATACTGAAGGTTGTATTTTTTTAATTCTTCGTTAGCTTTAGACTCGTCGTGCATGTGCACCAACACAATTTTTGTTCCTTTTGCTTCGATATCCGGTCTTAATTTCTGAATAAACCATAAGGTTTCTTTGCAAAACGTGCATCCAAAATGTCGAAGAAAAACCAACATTACAGGTTGTCTGTTCGATAAATCTCTCAAACTTTCTCCTTTATTTGTTTCGTAGAAATCTAATAACTCAGAAACTTCTAAACCATTTAAGTGTATCATCTCATTATCCAATAAATATTGATGACGATATGCATTGTATAAAATTACAAGAAATGGTATCAACCAGAAAATGTGATTAGAAAGTACCATGTTGAATATAACGAATGGTTCTTCACCACGATAATAGAAATAAGTAAATCCAATTACGACTGCTAGTTTAGTTACAAAACCCATCAGTACTACACGCCAGTGACGCAGCGGATTGGACGCAGCCATTAAATAACCGACTCCAAAAACCACTTCATATAATCCAATGAATTGCCAAAGTTGAGTATAATTAGGATGCGCAAGCGCGGCTAAATCAAACCAGAAAAATGGGAAAAAGATAACCGAGAAACCCCAAAGTATATGATAAGCACCTGCAATGTAAAGTACTGCTTTGAACCATGGTGTATTTTTGGAATAAACTATATTCATCATTTCGTATTAGGCTAATAACCATAATAAGTTGAAAAGGTTCAAAATCTTTTAAAAAAGTTGGTTGTTACTACTTATTTTAACTTTTGTTGATTTCTGAATAATCAATCATCGCTGAAATTATATTTTTGGAAGCAAGTCTTTTAAATTGAGTGGCATCGCTGGCTGATAAATTCCGAATGCGGTAAAACCCTGTTCTGTGAGATTATCCAACTGCTTTTTTGTATTTTTTTTATTTTGAATTTCTAAAGAAACGATATTACCATCTTGTCTTAATTTTTGAGCCTCTTTCAGTAAGCTATCAAAAGATGTTAAATCATTATCGTACAAGAGTGCGATTTTATTTGATTTGGCAGGTACCTTAAATTGTTGTTCTTCTAAAATAGTAAGCACTCTTTCAAATCCAATTGAAAAACCACAAGCAGGAATCTCTTCTTTTCCATTTAACAGTTTTCCAATCATCTTATCATAGCGTCCGCCACCGGCAATTGAGCTGCTAAATCCGTCGATGCCAATTTCAAAAATCTGGCCTGTATAATATCCCATTCCTCTGACAAGTGACACATCTAACTTAATAGAATAATGGTTTTGAGCTTGTGAGGAAATAGTTTCAATCACCTGATTCAAATCTGCCAGCACATGCTCCGGAATATTTGGTAATAACGCAGCTATAGTTTTTACTGATATATCGGAGCTTGTCGCATTCTGAACGATATTGATAAACTTTTCTACGGAATTCGCTGGATAATCAGCTTTCAGTAATTCATTTTGCACACCTTCTATTCCAATCTTATCTAATTTATCCAAAATGATAAATACTTTACCATAACTGCTTTCTTCAAAACCACAAAATGCCGCAAGCGATTCCAGAATCCTTCTGTCGTTTATTCTAACCGTAAAGTTTGTAAAGCTTAAATGCTGTAATGCTGCTGCTGTTGCTAAAATCAATTGAATTTCTGCAATAACACCAGCAGTTCCAATGATATCGATATCGCATTGAGTGAATTGCCTGAAACGTCCTTTTTGCGGTCGTTCTGCTCTCCAAACACTGCCAACTTGTATTACTTTAAAATGTTGCGGAAGTTTAGTTCTGTTGTTTGCATAAAAGCGGCAAAGAGGCACTGTTAAATCATATCTCAAACCTAAATCTACTAAGTCCTGTTCTTTACTTGCTGATGAAAGATTTAATTTATCACCTCTTTTTAAAATCTTAAACAGCATTTTTTCGTTGTCGCCGCCATCGCCGCTTGTTAAAAAACTTATGCGTTCAACACAAGGTGTATCTATCTGCGCAAATCCGAATTTTTTATAGCTATCCGTTATTATTCCGGTTACATAATTCCGCAATTCGACCTCTTTAGGACTAAGGTCTCGCATTCCTTCTGCCGGATTTGTGTTTGTTATCATACTTTTAAAAACTGATTTTAATTTTTACAAAGATATTTAATTTCCACTTCCGAATTAAAGTCTTGCATAAACAGAGCTTGCTGACTACCATTCACTTTAAATGACTTTTCTGGAAAATAGATAATTTGCTGCTCGTTAGAAAACAGTGCTGTTCCGGTTTTTTTCTTTATCTCTATAGAAATAATTCTTCCGTTTTTCTGTTCATAATTTACAGCTAACTGACGAACCGGAATTTTAGTGGAAACAGCTATGTATAGATACTTCAAACTGTCGTTCAGAATTTGCACATTATACTTACCTTTCCAGCTTGGTTTATTAATATCGCAATCCAACAATAATTGCATTTCTTTTTGCCAGTCAACAGTATCTATCTTTTTTGATTCGGGTTTTCCATTTATGGATACCGTTTTTTCTTCGCCACATTTATTTGTGCTATTATTATCGATATCAGCTTGTACAATTTTTACCAAATCGAAATATTTTTTATCTAATGAAGTTGAATCTTCATTTTTTTGTTCCTTCTTACAAGCAACAAAAAACAATGTTATGATGAGTAGATATTTCATAGTTAGAATAATGGCGTACCATCCATTTCTTTTGGGATTTCCAGATTCATAATTTTTAAAATAGTAGGTGCAATATCAGCCAGTTTTCCCGGCTGCAAAGTGTCTTTATAAAAATTACTAACAAAGAATAAGGGTACAATATTTTTAGTATGCGCAGTATTTGGTGAACCGTCTGTATTCACAATATAGTCTGCATTTCCATGGTCAGCAGTTACCAGTACCGCATAGTTTTTTTCTAATGCTTTTGTCACCACTTCTTTTACACATTGATCTACGGTTTCCGCTGCTTTTACGGCTGCACTAAACACACCAGTATGACCAACCATATCTGTATTGGCAAAATTCAGGCAAATAAAGTCCGGTGTTTTATCATCTATGTAGTTTATTACTGCATCTTTAATTTCATACGCACTCATTTCGGGTTGTAAATCATAAGTTGCCACTTTTGGCGATGGAATCATGATGCGTTCTTCGCCATCAAATACTTCTTCTCTTCCACCGGAAAAGAAAAATGAAACATGCGGGTATTTTTCTGTTTCTGCGATACGCAATTGCGTCAATCCGTTTTTAGCAATAATTTCGCCTAAGGAATTCGGAATATTATCTTTTCCAAAAATAGTTTTAACATTTACAAAATCGGCATCATAAATCGTCATCGTAACATAATACAATGGCAATGTTTGCATTCCAACTTCCAGCATGTCTTTTTGAGTGAGTACAGTAGTAATTTCCCGACACCTGTCCGTTCTGAAATTAAAGCAAATCACAACGTCATCTTTATCAATAACAGAAATTGGTTGTCCGGCTTTATCAGTAATAACAATTGGTTTTATGAATTCATCAGAAATATCAGCAGCATATGAAGCTTTAATTCCATCGGTAGCATTAGTAAATTGAACACCTGTTCCTTTCACTAATAAATCATATGCAAGTTTTATTCGTTCCCAACGCTTGTCTCTGTCCATGGCAAAATATCTACCACATACAGATGCAATTTTAGTTGGTGTTGAAGAACAATAATTTTCTAACTCTTCTATAAAAGTTAACCCGCTTTTCGGGTCAGTATCTCGTCCGTCTGTAAATGCATGCACAAAACTATGCTGCACACCAAAATCTTGCGCACTTTTAATTAATGCTTTTAAATGATTAATGTGTGAGTGAATGCCGCCATTAGAAACTAATCCAATGAAATGAACTTTTTTCTGATTTGTTTTTGCATATTCAAATGCGTTCAGTAATACTTCATTCTCACCTAACTCACCAGTTTGCACTTTTTTATTAATCAACATCAAATCCTGATAAACCACTCTTCCGGCTCCCAGATTCATGTGTCCAACTTCAGAATTTCCCATTTGATCTTCCGGCAAGCCAACGTATTCACCGTGTGTCAGCAGGCCTGTGTTTGGATAATGAAGATATAAACTATCCGTAAACGGCGTAATTGCTGCTTCAATAGCACTGGATGCAGGATTGCGGTTAATTCCCCAACCATCCATAATTATCAACATTGCTTTCTGTTGCTGACTCACTTTTGTTAATTTTTATTAAAAAAAAACTATTTTTAGCCTTTCTTTGGCACAAAATGTGCAATACACTATGCGAAAATACAATTTTATGAAGCTTTTAAAGCCAATATTGCTCTTTATATTTTGTTTACTTTTTTGCTTTCCGGCAGATAGTCAGGATGTAATAAGTTCTATTCCGGTAGCTTTAAAGTCTGGTAATGCTGCTGCCATTGCGAAAAATTTTGACAAACGTGTTGATATAACCATCGACGAAAACGCAGATAATTATAGCAGTGAGCAAGCAGAAATGATTCTAAAAAGCTTCTTAAGTAAATATTCAAACAGAGATTTTTCAGTGGTACACAAAGGAGTCTCTCAAGATGGTGCACAATATGTTATCGGCAGTTTGAAAACGAATTCCGGTAATTTCAGAACCTATATTTACGTCAAAAAATCAGATGGCGTAAATTATATTCAGGAAATTCGGTTCGAGAAAGAATAATCCTAAATCCCTAATGGGACTTTTCATAGTATTAAATTTATCATTAAAAATTCTTAATCTTGTTATATGATTCACAAACAGGAGCTCGACAAATTTATTTCAGACGCATTGCGTGAAGATGTACATGAAGGAGATCATTCTTCTTTAGCATCTATTGATAAAAATGCTCAAGGTAAAGCTCGACTTTTAGTAAAAGATAATGGCATCTTATGCGGAATAGAAGTTGCTAAAGCTGTCTTTGAAAAAGTGGATGCCGATTTAAAAACAGACATTCATATAAAAGAAGGTTCAGCTATAAAATATGGCGATATTGCCTTTCATGTTTATGGAAGTGCCATTTCAATTTTAACTGCTGAGCGCTTGGTGTTGAATTGCATGCAGCGCATGAGCGGTATTGCCACTAAAACCAACGAATACGTAAAAGCTATTGAAGGTACAAATGCAAAAGTAATAGACACCAGGAAAACGACACCGAACCTTCGGTTTCTGGAGAAATACTCGGTGACTGTTGGTGGTGGTTTTAACCATCGTTTTGGTTTATACGATATGATTATGCTGAAAGATAATCACATTGATTTTTGCGGTGGAATTACAAAAGCTGTAAATAAAGTACACGAATATCTAAAAGCAAATAATTTGGATTTGCGAATAGAAGTAGAAACGCGCAACATAGAAAATGTAAAAGAAGTGCTCATGTGCGGCGGCATTGATAGAATCATGCTGGATAATTTTGTACCTGAAAAGGTGAAAGAAGCCGTTGATTTAATAAACGGAAAATACGAAACGGAAGCAAGCGGCGGCATCACGTTAGAAACCATCCGCTCGTTTGCAGAAACCGGTGTTGATTTTATTTCAGTGGGTGCGTTGACACATTCTGTAAGAAGTTTGGATTTGAGTTTGAAAGCTGAGATTGGATAATTTTGAAATGAAAAATTGAAATGAAGAATATATTCTTTCTCTTACTAACTTCATTGTATTCGTTTGTTTTCTCGCAAAGCGAAAATGATATCATATTGATAAGAACCAAGGTTGAAAAGATAAATACAGATTCAAAGAATTATCAGACTGCCATTTTAAAATCAGACCAAGGTTTATCTACCGAAGGAAATGAAATTACAGTATACACTGAACAATTGAATGAAATAAAACTAATTAAGGAAATTTATTATGGAGAAATGGGTAAGACAGTTATTTCTAGCTATATAGAAGAAAATCATCCGATTTTTATTTTTAAAGAATACTACACTTATAAATTTCCAATTACTTTTAAAGAATTTAGTTCTTCTGATTTCACCAAATCTGAGGAACGGTTTTATTTAAAAAACGACCGAATCATCAAATGGATGAAGGACAAGAAAACATTGAAAACATATCCTAAAAATGCAGCAAGCATAGAATCTAATATGATGGAACATGTGGCATCACTGATTTCACAATTTGAGAAAGAGAATAAAGAATAAGTGCATGAAGAAAAAAGTTCGATTTATAGTCAATCCAAAATCAGGCGGCACCTTTGGTGCTAAATTTTCTGAACGTTTAGTAAAACAAAATCTGGATTTAAAGAAATTTGATTACGATATTTTCATTACAAAATATGCAGGACATGCCATTAAAATTGCTCAACAATCACTAATTGAAGGCATAGATATAGTTGCTGTTGCCGGTGGCGATGGCACACAAAATGAAGTAGGTCAGGTATTGCTGAATAAGCCAATTATCATGGCAAGTATTCCAACAGGTTCAGGAAATGCGAATGCACGAAAGCTCAAAATTCCCATTGATGTGGCAAAATCCATTCAGCTCATCAATAACGGAAAAGCATTTAAAATAGATGCCTTGATTTTAAACGGACAGCCTTTCTTTATGGCTGCTGGCATTGGCTACGACGCTAAAGTGGTGGAGCAATTCGATAAGATTCCGTTTCGTGGCATTGGTGCTTATTTAACAGGTGTTTTAACAACAGCGTTCACCTACAAACTGCCTCATTTTACTATAGAAATTGATAATGAAAAAACAATTGAAACGGAAGCATTCACTGTGCTTATTACCAGCACCGGACAATTGGGTTACAATGTGGAGTTTACCAAAAACAGTATTTTAAATGATGGTAAATTTGAAATCACCATTGTGAAAAATTTCGACCGTTCTAAAGTGCCGAATCTCATTTATGAAGCATTGTATGGTGATATCGCGAGCCAGTCAATGCTGGAAACACATCAGGTAAATAAGCTCTTAAAAATCAGAACAAACAAGATTGAAAGCATACAAATGGACGGCGACTATAAAGGAAAAACAAACTACATCGAAGTGAGTTGCAAAAAACAAGCTTTGAATTATTTGGTTGATAAAGATTTCACATTGTAATTATTCAATGGTGCAATTTTAAAATTATACAATTATTTTTTATGGACGATTGGAAAAAAAAATTAGGTGCCGCTACCGTTTACTCTACGAATCCGGATTTTAAATTTGAGACGGAAGAAGATGAAACGGAAACCTTGCCTAATAACAAACAACAACTGATTGTTTCTATAGACAAGAAACAACGCAAAGGCAAAACTGTTACGTTGGTTGAAGGATTTATTGGTAAAACTGAAGATCTGGAAGCATTGGCAAAATTACTGAAAACCAAGTGTGGTGTTGGCGGTTCTGCCAAAGATGGTGAAATTGTAATACAAGGCGATTTCAAAATAAAAGTAAAAGAAATTCTGGAAAAAGAAGGATATAAGGT
>ENA-UOWO01005023-UOWO01005023.1-activated-sludge-metagenome-genome-assembly--contig:-NODE-5023-length-14249-cov-6.342962_pt1 | contig 14249 bp, 8 predicted proteins | sample MGYA00238148_ERZ761564 | MGnify/ENA primary metagenome ERZ761564 (study PRJEB28885, sample SAMN05720194) | activated sludge metagenome | isolation source: Anaerobic digester | place: USA...
GCTCGAGGGTGCGAGCTACCTGGACATGGTGCCCGGGGCCGATCGCGGCCCGCACGTGCTCACCGGTCCGATCAGCTTCTCCCAGGAGACCGACCGGACCTTCCAGGGCACCGGGGCCACCGCGGTGATCCGCCGCGGCCGGCGCCCGGTGACCGTGGCCCGCGACGGGTCGAACAGCGCGATCGTCTGGAATCCCTGGATCGACAAGGCGGCCGCGATGGCCGACTTCGGCGACGACGAGTGGACCGGCATGGTCTGCGTGGAGACCGCCAACGTCAAGGCGGACGCGGTGACGCTGGAGCCGGGAGCCTCGCAGACGATGACCGCCTACATCACGGTCTAGCTTCTCGCGCCGGGCGAGGCGGCGGGCCGGGTGCGGGTCAGGGACTGGGCTCGGCGGCCTGCCGGCGCCGCCACCAGCCCAGGGTGAGCAGCCCCGGGATCAGCGGCAGCAGCAGCGTCGCCGCCCGCCAGATGACCAGCGCGGCGACCAGGTCGGCCGGGTCGGCGACGCCCTCGGCGTTGATCAGCACGATCAGGCTGGCGTCGAGCACCCCCAGCCCGGCGAACGGGAAGATCGTCAACGGGTAGAGGGTGAGCATCGCGGCCAGCACGGCCAGGTAGCCGATGTCGGACCCGGGGATGCCGACGAACCGCAGGCAGACGATGACCACCAGCGAGTCGACCACGATGAAGCCGAGCATCGTCGGCGTCGCCCGGGCCATCCGCGACACCAACCCGGACGAGGACTCCTTCTGGAACCGCACCACCGCGGCCGCCCAGGCGTCGGGGTCGACGGTGGGCCGCAGCCGGCGCACCGCCCGGGCCGCCACCCGGCCGACGTTGCCGGCCGCCCGCTCCCCCTTGGAGATCATCACCATGGCCCAGACCAGCAACGACCCGGCGGCCAGGCCGCCGATCGCCATCCAGATCTGGATGCCCTCCAGGGGCAGCACGAGCAGGGTGAGCAGCAGGCCGAAGACGGGCGCGACGAACCGGGCCAGGTAGAACACGATGGTGTCCAGGACCAGGGCGGCGGCGCCCCGGGTGGTCTCCACACCGAACGACTTGAGCATCGACAGCCGCAGCACGGTGTCCGCCGGCGGCGGGGTGAAGGTCTGGATCAGGGTCCCGGACAGCGCCGTCTGCAGCGCGTGCGGCAGGGACAGGCCGGGCACCAGGATGGGCAGGGTGGCGGCGTTGACCGTCTGCCGGACGCCGATGAGCAGCACCACGACGGCGATCTCCCACCAGGTCAGCCGGGCCAGCGCGTCACCGACCTGGGCCCAGTCGACGGCCCGCAGCGCCTGCACGGCCAGGTAGATCCCGCCCAGCACCAGCGCGATCTTGGCCAGCATGACCAGCACCCGGCGCCACCGGGCCTTGCGCTCGGCCGCGGGCGGCGGGTGGACAGTCGACTCGGCCTCGCTCACCGGCCCATCCTCGCCGATCCGCCCGGGCCGGCCGCGCCCCGCCTCGCTCTACCCCCGCGCCTGCCCCGGCTGTTGATCATGGGCTGATGGCCGTTCTGGCGGAGCCAGAACGGCCATCAGCCCATGATCAACTCCAGGTTGCGGCCGACGCCAGCGCCTGCCAGGCGATCTGCCGGCCCGGGCGCTCCCGCAGGCCGGTGCCCAGGTCCGCGGCGACCCGGGCCTGGTCGCCGTCGAGCAACTCGGCCAGCGCCGCGGCCAGCTCGGCGCGCGTGGCGCGATTCGGGTCCAGGGCGATGCCCACCCCGGCGTCCACGATGGCGGCGGCTCCGGCGAACTGGTCGGTGGAGAACGGCAGCACCAGCATCGGTACGCCGGCGGTCAGGGCCTCGGTGACGCTGTTGTTGCCGCCGTGGGTGACCGTCACCGCGGCGTGCTCGAGCAGGGCGACCTGCGGCAAGAATTCGCGGACCAGCCAGTGCGCCGGCAGCTCGCCGAGCACCGCCCGGTCGGCGGACCCGACGGCCAGCGCGACCCGCACCGGCAGCGGGGCCAGCGCCTGCGCGATCCGGGCGAGCACATCGGCCCGGACCGACAGGAAGCTGCCGAAGCTGACGTAGACCAGCGGCCGGGACGGGTCGGCGGCCAGCCAGTCCGCGATGTCCGGCGGCGTCGGCTGGGCGCGCACCGCGGAACCCAAGAAGGCGTGCGCCGGCAGCAGCGCCGTGCGCGCCGGGTCGTGCAGCGCTGCCGGGTAGTTCAGCAGCACCTGGCCGGCGTGTTCGGTGAAGGCGTCGACCGACGCCGGGGCCTGCGGGGCCAGCTCGGCCAGGGCCGCGTTCCACTCCGCGGTGAACCCGTCCCGGACCTCACGGCAGCGCCGATGCAGGGCGGCCAGGTCCTCGGGGTCGGGGCTGAACACGGACGGCCAGGCCGGCGGGTAGCCGTAGACCTCGTCGCCGACCGGCAGCGCGGTCGGGTGCCCGAGCACCACGTCGGCGTGCGGAACGCCGCCGGCCAGCAGGGCCAGCCGGGCGCTGAAGGCCAGGTGGTCGACGATGACGTGGTCCGGCCGCACCTGGTCGACCACGGCCAGCACCCGGCGGGCGGTGGCGACCGGATCCCACAGCAGGTCGGCCCGGCGGGCGTCGGCCTGGTACTGCAGCGTGGGCACCATGCCCCGCTCGGTGGCGGCGAAGAAGCCGCGGAGCGCGTCGTCCTCGCCGGCCACCTGCTCCTGGGCGCGGATCACCCCCGGGTTGGAGCCCCGGCCCAGCCGCAGCTCGGTGCGGGCGAAGCCGAAGTCAGCGGTGATTGCCGCGGTGGCCGGGCCACTGGCCACCACCACCCGCTCGCCGGCATCCCGCCAGGCGGTCGCCAGGGTGGCCAGCGGCAGCAGGTGCGAGGCGTAGTCAGGGCTGATCACCAGCAGGGTCATGGCCGCCTCACCCCGCCACCGGCGCCGTGACCCCGGCGTAGACCTCGGCCAGGGTCCCGGCCATCGCCTGCAGCGTGAACCGGTCGGTGACGGTGGCCCGGGCCCGGGCCACCCGCTCGTCGGCGCCGGGCTTGCCCTGCAGCTCGAACGCGGCCGCGATGCCGCCCGCGACCGCCCGCGGCGCGCGGGTGTCGACCAGAAAGCCGGTCACCCCTTCCTCGACGTAGGTCGCGGGGCCGCCGCCGTCGGGTGCGACGACCGGCAGACCGGCGGCCAGCGCCTCGATCAGGGCCAACCCGAACTCCTCCTTCAGGCTCCCGCAGACGTAGACGCCACCGGCAGCGACCGACCCGGGCAGACCCAGGTGGGCCGCGGCCAGCCAGGCGGCGATCACGTCGTTGGGCCGGTGGCCGGGCAGCAGCAGGCCGCCGGCGGCGTCCGGATGCTGAGCGATCACCCCGGCGATCCGGTCCAGCTGGTCGCGCTCGTCGACCGACGGCCGGTTCAGGTCGCCGCCGACGATCAGCAGGTTGCACCGGTCCCGCAGGGCCGGATCGGCCGCCCACGCCTCGACGACGGTGGCCATCCCCTTCACCCGGTGCAACCGGCCGACGCTGACCGCCAGCGGCAGACCCCGGCGGTGCTCGGGCAGCGCGGCGACCAGTTCGGCCAGCTCGTTCAGGGCGCGCGGCTCACCCAGGCCCGGTCCGGCGAAGCGGACGACCTGCTCCCGGGCCCGGTCGCTGACGGCCACGTCGATGCCCTCGGGGACGACGGTGCACCCGCCCGGATCGGCCTCGATGTCGATGCCCAGCAGGTCCCGCAGCTGTTCGCGCAGGTCCGGCCGGGGGAATAGGGCGCGGTGCTGGGCGCCGGCGGCCAGCCGAGCGACCAGACCGGTGCGGAACCAGTAGTGCTCCCGCTCGTCGACCACGCCGAAGCCGGCCCGGGTCAATGCGCCCGTCATGTCCAGCGCGTGGATGACCGCATGCGGGTCCGGCGCCAGCGTGAAGACCGTCGGGATGCCGAGCCGCGCGGCCACCGCGGCCGCCGCCATGCTGCCGACGTCGGCCATCCGCAGGTGCAGCACGTCGACCCGGCCGTGCGAGGTCAGGGCCCGACGGATACCGCGCTCGGCCGCCACCGAGACCGGCCAGGCACTGGCCGCGTCGGTCGGCTCGGCCATCAGCGGGACCGGAGAGAGCACGTGACCGGTGCAGGAGTGGATGAGCGCGTCGACGGCCGCCTCGACCGAACCGCGGGACAGCGTCAGCACCCGGGAGATCCCGGGCTGGGCGGCCAACGCGTCGCCGAGCCGGACCAGCATCGTCGCGATGCCGCCGTTGTCGCCGGCCCCGGCGCGGCTGAGCTCCCGGTCCAGGTCGGCGTGCAGGAACAACTGGGCCACGGCCAGCCCCGGGCCGGTCGAGCCGCGGTCGTCGGCCAGGCCGGACAGGTCGAACGCGGCCAGCCGGGCCACCCCGGCCAGCTCACCCTCGCCGCGGGCCAGCCGGTGGACCAGCTCGGCCGCGTCGCCGACCATCATCCGGTCGCCGATCGCGGCCACCGCCGCCTGTCGGGGCCGCGGCGCCTGCTTCTCGTCGGCCGCCACCCGCAGCAGCACCGCGTCCGCGACCGGCCCGGGCACCAGGCCCATCGTCTCGACCAGCCGCGCCCGGCGGTCCGCGTCGTCCGCCCCGAGCAGCGCGCCCTCCAGCGCCAGCGCGATGTGGTCGGGGGTCACCTGGGCCCAGCGGCGCAACGCCCGCTGGTTGATCACGGTGGCGAACCCGCCGTCGGCGATGCCGGAGATCAGCCGGCCGATCGCGTCCAGCCGGGGCACCCGGGAACCCAACGCCCAGGCGGCGTGCTCGCGCAGGAACGTGCGCCGGTCGGAGAGCAGCCCGGAGAGCACCGCGCCGGCGCCGTCGTCGAACACCGCCCCGAGTCCGTGCACCGCGGCGATCGCCATCAGCTGGTCGTCGGGGTCCTGCACCGCCTGGGTCAGCAGCCTGACCGCGTAGGGCCCGCCGTCCCGCCCGGCCGCCTCGATCAGCGCATCGGACGCCCGGATCGCGTCGAGCAGGAAGGGTGCATCTCGCACCTTGGCCAGGGCGTCGTGCAGCGACAGGGAGTTCAGGGACATCGGGGCTGACTTCTTCCAGGTCGGGCGAGTGCTGGGTGCCCGGGCAAGCCGGAGCGCGGTCTGTCCGGTACCCACGACGACCGGTGATCACACCAGTCGCCGCCCGGCACTGAGCACTACCGCGGCCGGCGGCCACCCGGATGCACGGGCCCTTGGCCCGGCCGCACCGGCTCGGGCGGCTCCGGTCAGCGGCGGGCGGCCACGTGCCAGCCGTCGGCAGCGTTGTGCACGATCAGGTCGGCCCGGTCCGCGCCCTCGTCGATCAGCACCGCATTGGGCTCGTCCACGGTCAGCACCCACTCGCGCGCGTGATCGGGATCCTTGCCGAAGTAGATGTGGCGGGCCATCAGCCGCTCCTGCCGTACCGCTGGATCGGTGAGCACCGACCAGACCTCGTCCAACGCTGCCCGCGCGGCCCGCCAGGAGGGGGAGTCCAGCAGCAGGTAGTTGCCCTCGGTGATGATCAGCCGCGCCGCCGGCGGCACGACCAGAGCGGCCGCGATCGGCTGCTCGAGGTCCCGTTCGAACCCCGGCACATAGATCCACTCGTCCGGCGCCGCTTTGATCCGGCCCAGCAGATGCGCGAACCCGTCGGCGTCGAAGGTGTCCGGGGCGCCCTTACGGTCCAGCGACCCGAGCCGGCGCAGTTGCGCGTCGGCCAGATGGAACCCGTCCATCGGCACGTGCGCGACCCACTCGTCGCCGCACCGCCGACGCAGGTGCGCGAGCAATTGGTCGGCCAGGGTGCTCTTGCCCGACCCGGGGGCGCCGACGATGCCCAGGATCGCCCGCCCGTCCGCCGGTACCAGCGCCTGCGCGCGGTCGGCCAGTTCGTGTAGCCCGTCTCCACTCACCGCGACAGTGTCGCGCACCCGGGACCCCGGCTCGGCACCACGACCGGCCAGCGCCCCTGCCGCCCACAACCCCACCCGTCGAGTGTGCGGAAACGGCCCTTATCCACGCCGATAGGGACCGTTTCTGCACACTCGACCCTCCTGGGGTGGCACGCGTCACCATCGGGTGAAAAAGACGGTTTCGCCACCGGATTCCGCGCTGCGAAGACTGCCGGACGGCCGCCGCTGCCGGAGTCGAGAAGAATCGGCCGGACAGCGTCACGACGTCGCCCATCACCGTCCCCGGCTCCTGCGAGTTCGGGCCCAGGAGGAACCGCCGTGTCCCACTCGTTCGCCGACCCGTCCGCACCGACGCCCCCGCCCCGTCGCGGGCCGACGCCCGTGGTCTGGGCGGCGATGATCGTCGTCACGGCGCTGGTCGTCGGCGGCGCGACCTGGTTCTTCACCTCACGGTCCTCCTCGGCGGTCGAGGCGACCGCCGAGCGCGCCGACGCGGGGGCGGTGACGCTGGAGGCCTTCGGGTCCACCGGCGCCGACCCGTTCGTGCCGGCCGAACCGATCACCGCCACCGCCCCGCAGTGGGCGGCCAGCCCCCCGGCGCCGGCCGGCGCCGACCCGTTGCTGGTCGACGGTGACACCCCCCTGCTGTACGGGGGTAGCCCCACCGGCAGCACCGCGCTGTACGGCGGCAGCAACGAGCAGCGCATGTGCGACCCGGAACAGCTCGTGGCGTTCCTCGCGGCCAACCCGGCCAAGGCCACCGCCTGGGCCTCGGTGTTCGGCCGCTCCACCGACGAGATCGCCGGCTTCGTCCGATCCCTGACCCCGGTGGTGTTGCTGCGCGACACGGCGGTCACCAATCACGGCTTCGCCGGCGGCGCCGCGGTGGCCCGCCCCGCGGTCCTGCAGGCCGGCACGGCCGTCCTGGTCGACGAGTTCGGGGTGCCCGCGGTCCGCTGCGCCTGCGGCAACCCGCTGCTGCCCCCGCCGGTCACCGATCTGCCGTCGGCCGCGTTCGTCGGCGAGCGGTGGGCCGGATTCGATCCGGCCGCGATCCTGTCCGTCCGCGCCGCCGGCGCCCCGCTGACCACCTTCACGCTGGTCGACGTGGTCACCGGGCGGCCGCTGGCGTTGCGGGCCGGTGCGGTCGCGCAGACGCTGGCGGCCGTCGGCGAGGCCGGGGTGGCGCTCAGCGCCGATGGCGTGACCTGGCATCCGGTCGCGGGCTCACCGACCGGCCGGCAGATCGCCGCCGGCGACGGCGTCCTGGTGGTGCTCGGGGCGACCACCATGGCCAGCGCCGACGGCGGGCTCACCTGGTCGGCGGTCGCCGGGGCGCCGGCCGACGCGACGTTCGCGGCCTACGACGGCCAACAATGGCGGCTGTTGACCGAGCCGGACCCGTACGGGATCGTCGTCAACGGGCAAACCCCCACCCTGCGCGTCGTCCTGCACTCCAGCCCGGACCTGACCAGCTGGACATCGCAGGAGGTCTCGGTGCCGCTGGAAGCCCTACCGCCCGCCGAGTACGCGGCCACCACGTACGTCGACGTGGTGAGCCTGGGGGCCGGTGACGCGCGCACGGCCGTCGGCGTGCTCGTCGCCGATCACGAGGGCACGCACCGGCAGTACCTGCTCTCCAGCACCGACCTGGCCACCTGGCAACCGATCACCCTGGACGCGGCCGTGCTGCCGACCGTCGCCTGGGACGGCCAGTCCTGGGCGATGGCGGCGTTCCGCTACGACGGCGCCCTGCGTGACGGCATCTCACACGGCCTGACCGGCCGCCCGCCGGCCGACCTGAGCTCGGTCACCCTGGCCCCGACCACCGACGACGTCGGGCTGGGCTCACTCGACCACAGCCCGGCCGCGGGGTGGATCGCCGCCGGCTGGCGCGGTGCGGACTGGCAGGACCCGGGGCTGTACACCAGCGCCGACCTGACGACGTGGACGCGGGTGAGCGAGCTGCCCGGCCACGGCTTCGACGTCGCCGTCGTCTCCGCCGGATCGGCCGGCCCGCCCGAGCTGACCGGGCTCCCGACGCTCGCGGCGCCGGTGCTGGTGACCGGGTCCGGCTGTCCGGTGCTGGCCGACCTGCAGCCGATCGTGACGGCCGGGCAGCTCACCTGCGCGGCGCTCGCCCGGGTGCTTTTCGACAGCTCCGGGCCGCAGACCGGCGGCCAGAAGGTGGCCCCGCGCTGGCACCACTGGGGTTGCTCGTGGGATGTCATCCCCGAGGTCGAAGCCGGCCGGTCACCGGCCCTGAGCTGCTCCGGAGCGGACGGCTCTCTCCAGGTCGACTACTGGCCGGCGGACAAGGCACCGACCGGCACCGCGACACCGACGGCCACACCCGGCGGCGACTGCGTGCACACCAACCGGTACGGCACCTTCGACTACACGCTGTTCAGCGGCTCGATGGCCTGCGCGGAGCGGATCGCCGTCCTGGACGCCTACTTCGACCGGCGGGATCAGGGCGACTACGGGCCGGCCGCGGGCTGGGTCTGCCTGTCCCCCAGCGGTGAGGACCTGGCCTACAGCTGCAACGGCAACGGGGTGGTCATCCGCGCCGTCCCGGCCGGTGCCGGGGGTGCGGCGGGCGGGTCGGCGGGCGGCGCGAGCGGGACCGATGCCGGGATCACCGTGTCGCAGCCGATGACGACGCCGGCCTGCGACGGCACGCCGATCGTCATCTACGCCTCGGCGGTGACCCCCGGCCGCTACCAGGCCGACGTCCAGGCCGCGTTGGACGCGCATCCCGGCTCCTCCTGGGTCCGGACCGACCGGTCGTGCTCCTCGTTCGCCCAGGCCACCGCGGACGGCGGACCGATCTACGCGGTGTTCAAGCCGTTCGCCTCCGTGGCGGACGCCTGCGCCGAGATCGCCGCCGTCGGCGACTCGGCCGGCCGCCGCTTCCTGGACAACGGCTCGCCCGGCACGTCGGTGTACTCCTGCTCCTGACCCGCCCGGCCCCACCCCACCTCGTCGAGTGTGCAGAAACGGTCCTTATCCGCGCGGATAAGGACCGTTTCTGCACACTCGACGCCTTTGGGGGCGGGAACGCCGAAGGGCGGCCCCGTGCGGGACCGCCCTTCGGTGTGGAACGGGTACAGCAGGAAGACCAGGACTCAGAAGTCCATGTCCCCGCCGGGCATACCACCGCCGGCCGGCGCCGAGGCCTTCTCCGGCTTGTCCGCGACCACGGCTTCGGTGGTCAGGAACAGCGCGGCGATGGACGCGGCGTTCTGCAGCGCGGACCGGGTGACCTTGGCCGGGTCGATGATGCCGGCCTTGATCAGGTCCTTGTACTCGCCGGTGGCGGCGTCCAGGCCCTCGCCCGCGGGCAGACCCTTGACCTTCTCCGCCACGACGCCGCCCTCGAGGCCGGCGTTGATCGCGATCTGCTTGAGCGGAGCCTCGACGGCCACGCGCACGATGTTCGCGCCGGTCGCCTCGTCCCCGGTCAGCTCCAGGCCCTGGAAGGCCACGATCGCGGCCTGCAGCAGGGCGACGCCGCCACCGGCGACGATGCCCTCCTCCACGGCAGCCTTGGCGTTGCGCACGGCATCTTCGATGCGGTGCTTGCGCTCCTTGAGCTCCACCTCGGTGGCCGCTCCGGCCTTGATGACCGCAACGCCGCCGGCCAGCTTGGCCAGCCGCTCCTGCAGCTTCTCGCGGTCGTAGTCCGAGTCGCTCTTCTCGATCTCGGAGCGGATCTGGGCCACCCGGCCGGCGATCTGCTCGGCATCGCCGGAACCGTCGACGATGGTGGTCTCGTCCTTGGTCACGACGACCTTGCGGGCCTGACCCAGCAGGGACAGGTCGGTGTTCTCCAGCTTGAGGCCGACATCCTCGCTGATGACCTGGCCACCGGTGAGGATGGCGATGTCCTGCAGCATGGCCTTGCGGCGGTCACCGAAGCCGGGGGCCTTGACGGCAACCGACTTGAAGGTGCCACGGATCTTGTTGACCACCAGGGTCGCCAGGGCCTCGCCCTCGACGTCCTCGGCGATGATCAGCAGGGCCTTGCCGGACTGGATGACCTTCTCCAGCAGCGGCAGCAGGTCCTTGACCGAGGAGATCTTCGAGCCGTACAGCAGGATGTAGGGATCCTCGAGGACGGCCTCCTGACGCTCCTGGTCGGTGGCGAAGTACAGCGAGGTGTAGCCCTTGTCGAAGCGCATGCCCTCGGTGAGCTCGAGCTCGAGGCCGAAGGTGTTGCTCTCCTCGACGGTGATGACGCCTTCCTTGCCGACCTTGTCCATCGCCTCGGCGATGAGCTCGCCGATGGAGGAGTCGGCCGCGGAGATGGAGGCGGTGGCCGCGATCTGCTCCTTGGTCTCGACCTCCTTGGCGTCCTTGAGCAGCTGGGCGGAGACGGCCTCGACGGCCTTCTCGATGCCCCGCTTCAGACCCATCGGGTTGGCGCCGGCGGCCACGTTGCGCAGGCCCTCGCGGACCAGCGCCTGGGCCAGCACGGTGGCGGTGGTGGTGCCGTCACCGGCGACGTCGTCGGTCTTCTTGGCAACTTCCTTGACGAGCTCGGCCCCGATCTTCTCGTACGGGTCCTCGAGCTCGATCTCCTTGGCGATCGACACACCATCGTTGGTGATGGTGGGCGCGCCCCACTTCTTCTCCAGGACGACGTTGCGGCCGCGCGGCCCCAAGGTCACCTTGACGGCGTCGGCGAGGGTGTTCATCCCCCGCTCGAGGCCGCGACGCGCTTCCTCGTCGAAAGCGATCAGCTTGGCCATGAGGTGTTGTTCCTCCAGATTCGCCGAACCGGAGAGCCGGTCGGACTCACGGTTCGGTCAGCAGCATCGGGATGGTGCTCGGCCGGCATAGGTGCCCGCGACGGACGAAAACCACCGGCAACCTCGGATATGCCGAGCCCGCCCGTGGCTTCTCACCCCACCGACCTGGCACTCGTTGGTTCCGAGTGCCAATCCAGGTTTAGCACTCGACCGCGGAGAGTGCAAGGTGCCCGGCCCGCGCGGGCGAGCCCGCGCGCAAATAGGGTCACCCCATGGCGCAGACAGGTGCTGACCGGGAGCCCGACCCGTCCGGCCCGATCGAATTGCGGGTCCTCACCGGTCCCAACCTGTACTTCCCGCGGCCCGCGGTCAAGCTGACCCTGGACGCCTCCGGCGTGCTGGCGGCCGATCCGGCCCGGGTGGTCGCCTGGCAACGGGCGTTGCGCGTGCGCGAACCGACCGTCGGCCTGCCCCGCTCCCCGGCCCGGGCGGTGGCCGCGGCCGAGCTGGCCGCGGCCGTGGTCCGCCGGGCCGCCGGCCGGCTGCGCACCCGGGTCGCCGCGGTCGGCCGCCCCGGCGACGACGACACCGTGGTGGTGGCCTACCCGTTCCGGCATCGGCGCACGGCCGAGCTGTTCGGGGCCGCGGTCGCCGAGGTCTTCGCCGCCGTCACCCTGCGGGACGAGGACCCGGGCCACGCGCTGGACCAGGTCCGGCCGGCCCTGGCCGGGCACGACCCGGGCGAGACGATCGCGCCGCTGCGCCCGTCGATCCCGGTCGTCGCCGTCACCGGCACCAACGGCAAGACCACCACCACCCGGCTGATCGCCCACCTGGTGAAGGCCGGCGGCCGCATCCCGGGCTGGTCCTCCACCGACGGCATCGTCATCGACGGGGTCGAGGTGGAAAGCGGTGACTGGTCCGGACCGGGCGGCGCCGCCCGGGTGCTGGCCGATCCGAGCGTGCAGGTCGCGGTGACCGAGACCGCGCGCGGTGGCATCCTGCTGCGCGGCGTGGGCACCTCGGTCAACGACGTCTCGGTGGTCACCAACATCAGCGCCGACCACCTGGGCCTGCTCGGCGTGCACACCCTGGACCAGCTGGCCGAGGTCAAGTCGGTGATCGTGCGGATCACCAAGCCCAGCGGCTGGACCGTGCTCAACGCCGACGACCCGCTGGTCCGGGCGATGCGCTCGGTCTCCCGGGCCAAGCCGTGGTTCTTCTCCCCCGATCGGGACAACCCGTACCTGGACGACGCCCTGGAGGCCGGCGGCCGGGCCATCACGGTCATCGACGGGCAGATCGTGATCCTGGGCCGCGGCCACGACCCGACCGACGTGATCGCCCTGGCCGACGTGCCGTTGACGATGGCCGGGGCGTCCCGGGTGAACACCGCGAACGCCCTGGCCGCCACCGCCGCGGCGATCGCCATCGGGGTGCCACTGCCGGCCGTCCGCGAGGGCCTGCGCACGTTCACCACCGGCGCCGCGCACAACGCGGGCCGGCTCAACGTCTACCGCCTGGGTGGCCGGGCGGTGGTGCTCGACCTGGCCCACAACGAGGCCTCGCTGGAGTCGCTGCTGGCCGTGGCCCGGGCGTTGACCCTGCCCGGCGGCGAGCTGGCGGTGGTGCTGGGCACCGCCGGGGACCGGCCGGACGAGGCCATCCACGCAATGGGGGCAATCGCCGGGCGATCGGCCGACCGGCTGCTGGTCGCCGGCCGGACCAAGTACACCCGCGGTCGTCCGGCGGGCGAGATGGAAGCGATCTGGCGGGCCGGCGCGGCCGAGGCGGGTGTGGTCGACGTGACCGAGTCGGCCGACGAACTGAGCGGCCTGGTCGCCGCGCTCGATGCGGCGGTGCCGTTGCCCGACGGCTCGGTGGTGGCGGTGTGCGCGCTGGAGCAGCGGGCGGAGCTGGTCGCCGAGATCGAGCGCCGCGGCGGCGGGGAGATGTCACCCGATGAGGTGGCCGAGCGCGTCCGGGCGGCGGCCGCCGGATGACCCGTTCGGATCAGCGCCGGCGGGGCGAACCCACGTACATCAGCCGGGCGGCATCCCGGAGCAGCTGACCGTGCACGGCGTCGACGTGGTCGGCGACGGCGGCGGCCGAGGACCCCACGACCGGGGGACTGAATCGCCCGTGATGCACCCGGTCACCCGGACCGGTGATCATCCAGTCGACGGAGCGAGACGTTCCCGCCTCGGACAGGTGACGCACGAGGGTGGCGGCGGCGGCATCCGGCGTGTCGGTGACCGCGTCGAGGCCGGCGGTGCTGCAAAGTGAATACTGCACAGAACTCATCCGTGATCCTCCCCAATGCGCGGCGGGTAGCACCGGCGCCCCAAGACCGTACCGCAGGCCCGCGGGGCTCGTGTCGTCGGAAATGGGTGATATTCCAGCGGTTCTCGGTGACGGGACGCAATACCCGAGGTCAGGCAGGATGAGCCCATGCGCACCGTGACCGAACACGCCCGGGTGATCGCGGACCTGCTGGTCCCGACCCCCGTCGAAGCGACAACGTTGACCGAATCCCTGGGTCTGGTGCTGGGCGAGGACCTGCGCGCGCCGCTCGACCTGCCGCCCTTCGCGAACTCGGCGATGGACGGTTACGCCGTCCGGGCGGCCGACGTCGCGGCCCTGCCGGCCACCCTGCCGGTGAGCCAGGACATCCCCGCCGGCCGGACCGACGTCGGGCCGCTGACGCCGGGCACCGCCGCCCGGATCATGACCGGCGCGCCCCTGCCCCCGGGGGCCGAGGTGATCGTGCCGGTCGAGCGCACGGACGGCGGCGCCGACCGGGTCCGCATCGACTCCGCCCCGGCACCGGGCATCCACATCCGCACCATCGGCGAGGACGTGCACCGCGGCGACGTCGTGCTGCCGGCCGGCACCGTCATCGGCGCCGCCCAGATCGGGGTGGCCGCCGCCCTCGGGTACGCCGATCTGCCGGTTCGCCGGCCGCTGCGCGTGCTGGTGCTGTCCACCGGCACCGAGCTGGTCGCCCCCGGCCGGCCGCTCGCCCCGGGCCAGATCTACGAGTCGAACGCGCCGATGCTGGCCGCCGCGTTCACCGCCATCGGCGCGCGGGCGACCATCGAGCACTTCGTGGTCGACGAGGTCGCGGCGCTGCGGGCCGGGCTGGATCGGGCGGCCGCCGGCACCGACCTGATCGTCACCTCCGGCGGGGTCTCCGCCGGGGCCTATGAGGTGGTCAAGGACGCACTCACCGGGCAGGGCGTCGAGTTCGCCAAGGTGGCCATGCAGCCGGGCATGCCGCAGGGGGCCGGGCGGTACGGCGACATCCCGGTGGTGACGCTGCCCGGCAACCCGGTGAGCTCCTACGTCTCGTTCGAGGTCTTCCTGCGTCCGGCGGCCCGCGCCGCGATGGGCCACCCGGACATCACCCGGCCGACCGTCACCGCCCCGCTCTCGGCCCCGCTGGACTCCCCCGCCGGCAAGCGCCAGTTCCGCCGCGGGCACCTGAACGCGGTCGAGGGCACGGTGGCCGCCTGGGGCGGTCCCGGCTCGCACCTGCTGGCCTGGCTGGCCGGCGCGGACTGCATGCTCGTCATTCCCGAGGACGTCACCCACCTGGACGCCGGCGACCCGGTCGAGGCCTGG
>ENA-UOWO01005026-UOWO01005026.1-activated-sludge-metagenome-genome-assembly--contig:-NODE-5026-length-14239-cov-11.824450_pt1 | contig 14239 bp, 9 predicted proteins | sample MGYA00238148_ERZ761564 | MGnify/ENA primary metagenome ERZ761564 (study PRJEB28885, sample SAMN05720194) | activated sludge metagenome | isolation source: Anaerobic digester | place: USA...
TCTTTTTATTTTCAAAGTTGGTTTAAAATCAAATCAAAATTAACGTATTCGTGAAATAGTTCCACGGCGCGTTTGGTTTTCCAGGGTGTACGGTTGTTGATCTTGACCTCGATGCGGGTGATTTTGACTACCGAACCGTAGGTGTCCAAGGTTGTGGTGATGACCGGAATTTTGTGTTTGGAAAAATAGGGGTGGTTCAAATCCGCCAGATCCAGCCAACGGTGGTGACGGCCATCACTGGTGACAATCACGCCCGAAAGCGGTGAAGTTTTTAAATTCTTCATGCGGGCTACCGACTCCACTTTTTCAATGACCTGATTGAGCCGGATGGTACTGGTCACCAATAGGATGTTTTCAAACGTATGAAATTCATCCACGTCGACGAGAGAACCCGCAATGATGTCCTCCACTCTATTGTTCATGCAGTCTTCGTTCATCAGTACTTTTCCATCTACTGCTTTGCGGATCATTTCCATGATGGGTAGGGATAGCGATTGTTCGTAAGGCAACAAACCCAGCAGCGGGTAGCCCATCTGTTCGAGTTTGCGCTTGAGGTAGTGACCCGTTTCTTCCATTTTTTCGGGCTTCACCTTGTTTACAATCACGCCAATGATGGGCACTTTTTCTTCGCGAAACAAAGCCGTACTCATGTTCAACATGTCGATCGTGCTGCCGATGCCTCCTTCTACCACCATGATCACTCCAGCTTCAAGAATTTTGGCTACCCGGGCATTGCTCAAATTGACAATACTGCCAACTCCAGGGTGTCCGGTTCCTTCGTAAACCACGATATCGTACTGTTCGCTTAAAACTTTTTTGGCAGCAAGGAGTTTCTCTTCAAAGTGATAATGATCGGGATGATCCTGAAAATCCTTGGTTATCCCGCGTCCAATAATCACCGGACTATGCAAATCGGGGTTGATCTCAAACCCCGTAACCTCCGAAAACAACACGGCATCTTTATCAGCGGTTATCCCGTTGATCGTTACGTGTTGTTGCCCGACGGGTTTGCAATAGCCTGTGCGTAAGCCCTTTTCATTAAAATTAGCCACCAAACCCAGCGTCGTCGTGGTTTTCCCCACGTGCTGACTGGTTGCAGCAACATATAGATTTTTCATTTTTTGGCGTTTCAGAGCTGAGTTAAATTTTTAATGCGAAGGCGAAAATGAGCTGAATGTTAAGCAGATGAGGCACAAAAAACGGAGTGTAGCAGCGCTACATGAGTATTTTTGGAACGAAATCTGCTTAACATTCAGCCATTTGCAGCCCGCAGGAAAAATTTAACCTAGCTCTTGGAAGCGCAAATATAATGGATGTTTGTATAAAATGGCGTCGGGGCAACCCTTACGGTTGCCCTAATGAGTCAAAGTATAGGTTTTATCTTTTTTTTTTTTAAAATTTATACTTTTGTCCCGTCATATACCTCACGGGGTATAAAAACTAATCCTTCTTAAAACGTATAATATGTCGAAGAACTTGCTCATTGTAGAATCGCCTGCCAAGGCCAAAACCATCGAAAAGTTCCTGGGAAAGGACTTCGCGGTGCGTTCGAGCTACGGACACGTGCGAGACTTGGACAAGGGCAATCAGGCGGTGGATGTTAAGAATGGCTTTGCTCCCAAGTACACCATCTCCCCAGAGAAGCACAAGGTTGTCAAAGAATTAAAAGATTGGGTTAAGAAGGTTGACGAAGTGTGGCTAGCCACGGACGAAGACCGCGAAGGAGAGGCCATTTCCTGGCATTTGTGTGAGGTCTTGGGATTGGATCCAAAATCAACCAAACGCATCGTCTTTCGCGAAATCACCAAACCCGCCATCGAAAAAGCGGTACAACAACCCCGTACCGTTGACCTCAATCTGGTCAACGCCCAACAAGCCCGGCGGGTATTGGATCGACTAGTCGGTTTTGAACTCTCAGAAATTCTCTGGAAAAAAGTCAAGGGCAAACTTTCGGCGGGTAGAGTTCAGTCGGTAGCAGTAAAATTGGTGGTCGAAAAGGAGCGTGAAATCAACAGTTTCAAATCGGAAGCCTACTTTAAAATAGAAGCTTTGTTCGACGTAAAGAACGAACAAGGCCGTACGGTGAGCCTCAAAGCTGAAGGAACCGATCGGATCAAAACCGAAATGGATGCCGAGACTTTCCTGAAAAAGTGCATTGGCGCGGAATACAAAATCCAAAGCATCGACGTCAAACCCCTCAAACGACGCCCAACTGCACCTTTTACTACCTCCACCTTGCAACAGGAAGCTAGCCGCAAATTGGGCTTTTCCGTAAACCGCACCATGGTGACCGCCCAAAAGCTCTATGAAGCGGGTTTCATCACTTACATGCGTACCGATTCGATCAACCTCAGCGAAACGGCAATTGCCTCCATTTCACAGGAGATCGAAAAGTTGTTCGGTAAAAAATACGTCGAAGTACGGCGCTTCAAAGGCAAATCTGCCAACGCACAGGAAGCCCACGAAGCCATTCGCCCTACTTATATCGAAAACCAGAATGTACCTGGTGATCGTGACGAAAAGCGTTTGTACGAACTGATTTGGAAGCGCACCATCGCTTCACAAATGGCGGATGCGGAATTGGAAAAAACGGTTGTGGACATCGGCATTTCTACCCAGCCCGGCGTGAGCCTGCAAGCGGAAGGAGAAGTGTTGAAGTTTGACGGATTTTTGAAAGTTTACCTCGAATCCAACGACGATGAAGAGGAGGACGAAGCTCAGGGTGTGTTGCCTCCTTTGAAAGTAGGCCAAGTGCTGCCGTTCAATCAAATGAAGGCCACCGAGCGTTTTACCCGCCCACCATCGCGCTATTCAGAAGCAGGTTTGGTGAAAAAACTGGAAGAATTGGGCATTGGTCGCCCTTCCACCTATGCGCCAACCATCAGCAAAATCATGGAAGAAGGCCGGGGTTATGTGGTCAAGGAAAACCGCGATGGCGCCCCACGTGCTTTTCGCGAGTTGACCCTCAAGGACGCACAAATCAACAAAAAAGAATTGTCGGAAATGACTGGCGTCATCAAAGGCCGTTTGTTTCCGACCGATATGGGCAGTACCGTGAGCGATTTTCTGGATCAACATTTCGATAAAATCATGGACTACAAGTTCACGGCTGAAATCGAAAAGTTGTTCGACGACATTGCCGCAGGCAGCCGCGAATGGACCGAGATGTTGGGCACCTTCTACTGGCCTTTCCACGAAATTGTGGAAGAAACGATGGCCAATGCCGATCGCCCCACCCGTGAGCGCATTCTGGGTAAAGAGGAAGGAACCGGCTATTCGGTGCTCACCCGCATGACCCGTCTGGGGCCAGTGGTGCAAATCGGTACACCCGAGGAGTTGATCCCCGGTGAAAAACCCCGTTACGCCAACCTCAAGCCAGGCCAGTCCATCGAAACCATCGAGATGGAAGAAGCCATGAAATTGTTTGAATTGCCCAAAATTTTGGGTGATTACCGCAGCCAGGAAGTGGCCGTGGGTACCGGACGGTATGGTCCGTATGTGCGCTTTGGCGAAAAATTCATCTCCATACCCAAAGGGGAAGACCCGCTTTCGGTTACCCTGGAACGTGCACTGGAACTGATCGAAGAAAGGGAAAAAATCGATGCACCTGTAGCCAGTTATAAAGGTTTCCCCATCACCAAAGGTACCGGGCGTTTTGGTCCCTTCATCAAGTGGAACGATACCTTTATCAATGTACCGAAAAAGTACAACCTAGAGACCCTCACCCCTGAAGAGATGCACGAACTCATCGAGGGCAAAATGGAAAAAGAAGCCAATCGCTACATCCAAAACTGGCCAGATGAAAAAATCAGCATCGAAAATGGCCGTTGGGGACCCTTTATCCGTTTTAAGAAAGACATGTTGAAGTTGCCCCGCTTGGATGGCCAAAAAATGAGCCCTGAAGATGCAGCACTTCTTTCGCTGGAAGATGTGAAAAAAACCATTGAAGAACAAGTTCCCGATGCTTTTGCCAAAAAAACGCCCGTAAAAAAGGCACCTGCTAAAAAAGCAGCACCAAAAGCGGCAGCGGCGAAGGGAGCGAAAACCAAAAAATAGTTTAGTAGTTGAGGAAGTTGAGAAGGTTGAGGCTACCGCAAGGGTCATTGTCAACGTCTGAGGCGGTAGCCTCAACCTTCTCAACTTCTCAACTTTCTCAACCTCTAACACAAACTGCCATGGACGATTCTAAAAACAACCCAAATCAAATCAATATCGAATTGCCCGAGGAAATTGCCGAAGGAACCTATTCCAATTTGGCCATCATTTCCCACTCGCATTCGGAATTTGTTGTTGATTTTGTGCGCCTGGTGCCCAATGTACCCAAGGCCAAGGTCAAAGCACGCATCATCCTTACGCCTGATCACGCCAAACGCCTCATGCGGGCCCTGGCCGATAATGTCAAGCGCTACGAAGCACAATTTGGTGCCATCGACGAACAGGAACAACCCGCATTTCCGTTGAACTTTAGTACGCCGAAAGCGCAAGCGTAAATTTTTCAGGGTTTTAGGGTCTTGTGGTTTTAGGGTTTTAGGGTTCGGTCGCTGAGCGTAGCCGAAGTGCCAAACCCTAAAACCCTAAAACCCTAAAACCCTAAAACCCTAAAACCCTAAAACCCTAAAAGTCATGTTTCCCAACACCATCGTTTTTATCGACGCCGGACACGGAGGGCTCAACCGAGCTGGGGAGTACACTACTGCTCCTTCAAAAATGTTTCGTCATGCCAGAGGGACTTTCCATCAGGGCAGCACTTTTTATGAGGGCGTTTGGAACCGCGTGCTGACCAACCAGGTCATGCGCAAACTCGATCGGTTTGGGATCACCTATTTGCCTTTACACCACGATTATTTAGACAATTCGCTGCAACACCGCGTGGATATGGCCAATTGGTACGGGACTAAGTTTGCGCGCAGTCTGGTGGTGTCAACCCATGCCAATGCGTCGGTTCCCCACACGGCGCGGGGCTTTGAAATTTATACCTCACCCGGCACGACCGAATCGGATAAAGTTGCCTCCATTCATTGGAACAACGTCAATCTCTTGCGCAACTTTTACCCCAAAGGTACCCAAATCACCATGCGCACCACGCCTAGTGGCAGTCAGCATGACAACGAGGCCAACTTCTTCATCCTACGCAAAACCAATATGCCCGCCATTTTGATCGAGCACCTGTTTTTCGACAATTTTGAAGATGCAAGTTTGTTGATGGACGACAATGTGATCGATCTTTTTGCCGAAGCCCAGGTCCGCACCATTATTGAATATTTCAACGCCTAAACTCAGCGAACTATGTCCAACAAGGAAATTGCCAAAACCTTTCAATTCCTTGGCGACATCATGGAATTGTATGGCGAAAACCCGTTCAAAATTCGCTCTTATCAAAACGCCTACCTTACGTTGCGCAAGCTCGATCGGCCTTTGGCCGAAATGGAAGCTACCGAAATTGCCGCAATCAAAGGCGTAGGCCAAGCCATTGCGGAAAAAATCCGGGAATTGTTGGACACGGGCAAAATGAGCACTTTGCAACAATACCTGGACAAGACCCCCGAAGGCGTTCAGGAAATGCTCCGCATTAAGGGGTTTGGCCCCAAAAAAATCAAGGTCATTTGGGAAGAAATGGGCATCGAAACCATTGGTGAATTGCTGTATGCCGTCAACGAAAACCGCTTGCTGGAACTCAAAGGTTTTGGGGAAAAGACCCAAAACGAACTGCGCCAGCAATTGCAATATTTTTTAAAGTCCCGCAATCAGTTTCATTTTGCCAGTTTGGAAACGGAGGGAAAAGACCTGCTCCAAAAATTGCAGGAAGCGCTTCCGGGAGTAAAAGTGGAATTCACCGGAGCATTTCGCCGCCACGCCAATATCCTCGAATCGATTGATGTTTTGGTGGGCAGTACTGCAAATCTCGACGCCCAATTGGAGGCTTTGGGGCTGCAAAACCTCCAGATTCAGGCCGATCACCGCAGTGGATCGTCCAGTAATGAATACCCGCTGCGCATTTTTCAGTGCAGCGCGGAAGATTTTGGCTCCAAACAATTCAAATACTCAGCAGCTCCAGCATTTATGCAAGCTTTTTTAGCGCAAAACCCTGGTCGTGATTTTCGGGATATTGCTGCCGAGGAGGAGATTTTTGTCAAAGCCAATTTACCATTTATCCCCGCGGAGTTGCGCGAGGAACCTTGGGCCATCAAACTGGCTCAAACTTCAGGCATTCCCCAATTGCTGGAACCCACTGACATCAAAGGAGTAGTCCATACACACTCCACCTACAGCGACGGCCTGAACACCCTTCAAGAAATGGCCGAATACAGCAAACAACTCGGTTATGAATACCTGGTGATCAGCGATCACTCCAAAGCAGCTTTTTATGCCAATGGTTTACAACCCGAGCGCGTCTTGAGTCAAATGGAGGAAATTGACACGCTGAATAAAACCCTGGCGCCATTCCGCATTTTCAAAGGCATCGAGTGTGACATCCTCAACGATGGCTCGCTCGATTATACAGAAGACATTCTGGCTAAATTTGAAGTCGTTATTGCTTCGGTGCACACGAACTTGCGCATGGATGAGGCCAAGGCTACCCAGCGGGTCATCAAAGCGGTCGAAAATCCACATACCCGTATTTTGGGTCACCCGACAGGGCGATTGTTGCTTTCCCGCCAGGGTTATCCACTCGACCACCAAAAAGTGATCGATGCCTGTGCAGCAAATGGCGTGGCGATTGAACTCAATGCCAGTCCCTACCGTTTAGATGTGGACTGGACCTGGATACCTTATGCACTGGAAAAAGGTGTGATGATTTCGATCAACCCCGATGCCCACAGCAAACAGGGGATTCATGACATTCATTACGGCGTTTTGTCGGCGCGTAAAGGAGGGTTAACTGCCGCTCAATGCCTCAATGCAAAGGGTGTTAACAACTTTGTAATGTGGATTGAATCGCGTACGCGGTAGATAAAATTCTTTACATTTGTGCGGCAAACGGCTAGGTTGACCTTGTCTTTAGTCGTTGTTACATGTTTTTCAATCATAAAACTCACAAAAATGTTGCAGGCTATTCAAAAAGCAAGCATGATTTTGATTCTGGCAGCGGCGGTTTTTGCCTGCCAGAACGATAAAAAAGTTCGCGAGGCAGCACTGAATGAAGTTTCTGGTGGCGTACAACCCACTGAAGCAACCGCAGTTCCTGAACCACAAAGCACCCAGCTTCCAGCTGGCCCCATTACCTCCATTGAGTTCCTCGCTGGAGACCGGCACAATTTTGGCAAAATCAAGGCTGGCGCCAAAGCGCGCCACGTATTCAAGTTCAAAAATACGGGCAAAGAGCCATTGATCATTGCCGATGCCAAAGCATCTTGTGGTTGTACCACGCCCAGCTGGCCGAAAGAACCCATCGCTCCCGGAAAAATTGGAGAATTGGTGGTCGAATTTGACTCTTCCGGTAAATTTGGCGGCCAAAGCAAGCGCGTAACGATCGTAGCCAACACCAACCCACCAGAAACCTATTGCTATATGGAAGGTGAGGTTGAAGAAGACGCTGCGGCGGCAAAACAAGAATAAAATAAGTTGAGAAGTTGAGAAGGTTGAGGCTACCGCAAGCGACAGGGTCACTGAACTGGTCACTTGCGGTAGCCTCAACTCCTCAACCCCTCAACTCCTCAACTCTCTTCCGTGCAATCCTACTTTTCGCTCATCAAATTCAGTCATACGATTTTTGCAATGCCCTTTGCATTGCTGGGTTTTACCTTGGGAACCTTGCAATCAGGTGCAGGATTCAATTGGAAAACCCTGGGCTTGGTGGTTTTGTGTATGGTTTTTGCGCGTAGTGCCGCAATGGCTTTTAACCGATACCTGGATCGGGACATCGATGAACGCAACCCGCGTACCAAAATTCGGGAAATTCCCGCAGGGGTAATTTCGCCCAAGGCAGCCTTGATGTTTGTGTTGGCCAATGCCTTGCTGTTTATGGCTACAGCCTGGTTCATCAATCCACTTTGTTTTTATTTGTCACCAGTTGCGCTGATGGTCGTTCTGGGTTACAGCTATACCAAACGATTTACATATCTGTGCCATTTTGTATTGGGATTGGGGCTCGCGCTGGCACCTATTGGTGCCTATTTGGCTACGGGCGGTGGTTTTGACCTGATTCCATTGTGTTATTCGTTTGCCGTGTTGTTTTGGGTGGCTGGGTTTGACATCATTTATGCTTTACAAGATGAAGAATTTGACCGTGAGCAGCAGCTTAACTCCATTCCGGTCGTATTGGGGCGAGGTGGAGCGCTGCGCTTATCCGAAATTTTACACCTCCTGAGTGCTACAATGATCTTATTGGCCTGCTGGCAACAAGGCTTACAATTTCCCCATTTTAACTGGATACATTGGGGGGCAGCGGCGGTTTTTTTGAGCATGTTGTTCTACCAACACACCCTGGTCAAACCAAACGATTTGAGTAAAGTAAACCTGGCTTTTTTTACCACCAACGGAGTTGCCAGTCTCATTTTTGGCACTTTGGTGATTGTTGATGTGCTGTTTTAGCTAAAATTGGTGACTTTTCTTTTTTAACACAGCTTACGCTCCACTATTTTATACTATTTATTTCAACTTTTTTCGTTTTAAGTAGCAGTATTTTCCTTTTTGTAATATTTTTACAAGTTAAGGGCCAAAACCCTTATATTTACTTATTCTACAGTAAATCCCTTTGTATGAGACCACATAATTTCAAAGCTTGTTTTTTGGTTCTTTTTTTGTTTGGCATGGCAAATTTGCAAGCCCAAACCACCTTCCGCGGCTTAATGCGCAAGGCTGACCAACTTTTTGAAACATATGCTTTTGCTCCGGCAGTTGACGTATACAGGCAGGCTTTAGAAAAAGACGCCACCGACCCAGATGCCTTGGGCCGTCTGGCAGAATGTTACCGCTACCTCAATCGCCTGGATGAGGCCGAGGCCACTTACCTCAAACTCATCCGTGGTCGTAAATATGAAGACCGTCAAATACTCTTGTATGCACATTGTTTGAAAGGCTTGGGGCGCTACGATGAAGCCAAGGTATATTACCTGAGTTACGCCAAAATTAACCCTACGGTGGGCAATCAATTTGCACAAAGCTGTGATTATGCCAAAGCCAACCTGAACTTGCCCACGGTGTATGGATTGAGCAATGAGCGGGTCAACAGCAGCAGTTCAGATTTTGGTCCTGCGTTTATGAACGATCAGTTGGTTTTTTCTTCGCTACGCACGGAAGGCCAAACTTTCAGCTCAACAAAAAGCTCACTTTATTCTTCAGTGATGGCGACGGATGGTTCCTTGCAAACACCCATTGTGGTTCGTCCGGGAATCAGTGATTTCAGCATCGGACCAGCTACGTTCTCCTCCGATGGACGAAACGCCGCTACGACCAAAAATAATTTTACCCCGGGAGTAAGGCAAATTCCTGGTGCAGGGCTGGATTTGAGCATCATCCTGGCGGATGTCAATTTCAACAGTTCCTGGTACAACGAACGCACTTTCCCCAATAACGATACCAAAGGACGTACAGGCTTTCCCAGTTTGACTCCCGATGGCAACGCCCTTTTCTTTGCCAGTGACCGTGAAGGTGGTTTTGGCGGCTGGGACCTTTACCTTTCTTACAAAGAAGGGGCCAACTGGACCAAACCGATCAACCTCGGCCCCGCGGTGAATACGCCAGGGGATGAAATCACTCCTTATTTTGATGGCTTGAACCTCTATTTTGCCTCGGATTATCATCTTGGTTTTGGCGGTTTCGACGTATTTATGGCCGAGCAAGGTGAAGGCCGTTGGTTGAAGTCAACCAACTTGGGCCAGCCAGTTAACTCCTCTGCCGATGATTATGGTATGATCATGGACTCCTACCGCAACTTTGGCTATATGGTGTCTAACCGCAGTGGAGGCAAAGGTATGGAAGACATCTACCGCGTCGTAAAAGGTGGTGCTCCCGTCGTTACAGATCCTGGTAATCCGAATCCAGGTAATCCCAATTCCGGCAGAACCCGTATAAAGGTTTTTAGTGGATCGGATGGACTGGCCCTACCCAATGCTTCGGTAGACCTCACCAATTGTATGCGTGGGTCAAGCAATTACATCTTGCTCACTGATGGACAAGGTTACGTCGAACTCCCAGTTGGAGCGGGTACCGAATGCGAAGTAGTCGTACGTGCCGATGGATACATGCAATTGCGCGGATCTTTGTCGGCTTATTTTGCACCCAATCGGGACATCGAAATTCCGCTGACCAAGTCAGGTGAAGAATACTATGGACGAGTAGTCAATAGCAATACCCGGGAGTTTATCCCCAATGCACAAATTACGGCCAGGAATACCTACACAGGTACGATCACGCGCACTACTTCCGATTACTCAGGCAACTATGTCTTGAGTCTGTCACGCAATACCCCTTATACCATTACCTATTCTGCTCCAAATTTTAATGAAGAAACCCGCAACATCAACGTACTGAATGGCTCAGACCGTACCGTACTCGGCGTGCTTTCAATGGTACCCAATGCCTGGAATCCGAATCCGAATCCGGGTAATACTGGCAATACGGGAAATACCGGAAATACCGGCAACACGGGCACCCAGTTGGAGCGCCCCGGATTTGCCATTCAAGTATCTGCCGTTTCGAGCCAACCTGATCTGTCAAAGTTCAGCAACCTGCGCAGCATTGCCAGTGTATATGCCAAAAATGAAACGGGTAAGTTCAAGATTAAAGTGGGTAACTTCCCCACCAGAGAAGAAGCCCAACGCCAACTGGAAAACGTCAAACGGATGGGTTATTCTGGTGCATTTATTGTCACGGATGATGGATTTTCACTAGGGGGGAATGCCGCAGTTGGCCCAGTTGTTACTAATCCAAATCCAAATCCTCCGATTACGACCAATCCACCAGTAACCACGGGTGGCCGCTTTATGATCCAGCTGGGTGCATACCGCGATCCACGTTCATTTAATGGCACCCGATTGGCTGGCATGGGCACCATTCAGGATCGCCCACGGGCCGATTTGACCGTGAAATTGCTTTGCTGCTTCAGCTCTGCTGCCGATGCCTACAATGCATTACCAAGGGTACAACAGGCTGGCTTCAGTGGCGCGTTTGTTGTCGAAGACCTGAACGGACAATTGGTTAGGGCTAAATAATTTGCTAATGTGCTGATGTAGTAATGAGCTGATGTGGTAATATCAGCTCATTACCACATCAGCACATTAAATCTTTCCGGCCAAATCCAGCAAAAACGTCCATTCCAGGGCCGTTTCTTTCAATCTAGCAAAACGTCCTGATGCACCGCCGTGCCCAGCTTCCATATTGGTATGCAGCAAGATGGGGTTGTGGTCTGTTTTGAGCAAGCGCAGCTTGGCCACCCACTTGGCGGGTTCCCAATATTGTACTTGTGAATCGTGCAAGCCCGTAGTGATCAACATTGCAGGATAAGCCTTTGCCTCCACATTGTCGTAAGGCGAGTATGACTTCATGTAATGATAATAGGCTTCCTCGTTGGGGTTCCCCCATTCGTCGTATTCGAAAGTAGTTAAGGGAATCGTATCATCCAGCATGGTCGTGATCACATCCACAAAGGGAACTGCAGCCACAATGCCTTTCCAAAGATCAGGCCGTAAATTGACCACTGCACCCATCAACAAACCTCCGGCGCTGCCGCCCATGGCATACAGATTGCTGGTATTGGTGTAGTGTTGGGCAATCAGCCATTCGGCACAATCGATAAAATCTAAAAAGGTATTTTTTTTGTTCAGCAATTTGCCATTTTCGTACCAGTGCCGCCCCATTTCTTCCCCGCCACGGATGTGCGCAATGGCATAAGCAAAGCCACGATCCAACAAACTCAAACGTGCCGAACTAAAATAAGGCTCCATGCTATACCCGTAAGAACCATAGGCGTAGAGCAGTAGTGGTTGCTGGCCATCCAGCACAAAATCACGGTGATAAACGATGGAAACGGGCACTTGGGCACCATCGCGCGCCGTCACAAAATGGCGCTCCGAACGGTAGTTTTCCTTATTGAATCCACCCAAGACCGGTTCTTCCTTCAATAGCGTGAAGGCCTTTGTCTGCATGTTGTAGTCAAAGGTAGAGTTGGGCGTGGTCAAAGACTGGTAGCCGATGCGCAACAACTCGGTATCTGACTCTGGGTTGATGCCCACGTAGGCCAAATAAGCCTCTTCGGCAAAAGGAATGTAATGTTCGTTTTGACCCGACCAGGTGCGAATCCACAATTGAGTGATGCCCGCTTTGCGTTCCGATATGACGTAGTAGTTGTTAAAAAACTCCATGTTTTCAAACAGCACATCATCGCGGTGGGGAATCAATTCTTGCCAATGTTCCTGAGTGGTTTGTGTTTCGCCACAATACATCAGGCGGAAGTTTTTGGCATCCAGATTGGTGCGGATATAGAAACGCTCGCCGAAGTGATCGATGTCGTATTCCAGGCCGCGTACTCTTGGGGCGAAGATGGTGAAGGATTCTTCAGGCGTACTGGCATCCAGAAAAAGGTACTCCGCCGAAATGGTTTGTTGCGACCCGATCAGGATGAATTTTTTGGATTTGCTTTGTCCTACACCCAGGTCAAAGGTTTCATCGGCTTCGTGAAAAACTTCTACGTCAGCCTCGGTAGCTGTTCCGAGTTTGTGGCGAAAAATTTTATACCCCCGCAGCGTCTGGGGATCTTTGGCGGTATAAAAAAAATGCAGATTGTCTTTGGCCCAAACTGCTACCCCCGTCGTATTCGGAATCTCATCGCTCAAAAATGCGCCCGTTTCCAAATCGCGCACCCGAATGGTATAGATGCGGCGACTCACCGTATCCTGCCCAAAAGCCAGATAGCGGTTGTCGTGACTGACACTTTTGCTGCCTATGGCAAAATAACTTTGGCCAGTAGCCATTTCAGGTACGTTCAAAATGATTTCTTCTGGAGCGTCTTGCTGGCCTTTTTTGCGGGTATGAAAGGGGTATTCAGCTCCTTCTTCGAAGCGGTTTTGGTACCAATAGCCATTGTCGAAATAAGGAACCGACTGGTCATCTTGTTTGAAACGGGCCACCATTTCGGTGTACAAGCCGTCCTGGAAGACCTTGGTATCGGCCATTACGGCTTTGGTATATTCGTTCTCCGCGTTGAGGTATGCGATGACTTCCGGATTCTCCCGATTGTTGAGCCAGAAGTACTCGTCGATGCGTTGGTCGCCGTGGGTGATCAAAGTCTTGGGATCGCGCTTTGCTTGTGGCGCAGTGATGTTGGTCGTAATCATATGGTAAATGTGGTATGGGGTGTAAAAATACAATAGTTGCCTACCATTTATGCATTTGTTGAAGCAAATAGCTCCTTTACATCTTTTTTCGTCACTTTGCCCATGGCATTGCGGGGTAGTTCCGCCACCAACAAATACTGCCGGGGCACCCGATAAGCGGGCATCCGTTCGCGCATCCAGCTGTTCAGCGTAGCCAGGTCAAGGTCTGATTTGGTGACCAGTGCAGCGGCCACTGTTTCGCCCCATTCCTCGCTCGGCAGGCCTACCACGGCACAATCGGCAATGGCCGGATGGGTACGCAGTACCTCCTCAATTTCCAGCGCCGATAGTTTGTAACCGCCCGATTTGATGATGTCCATCGAGGTGCGGCCCAAAATGCGGTAATATCCGTCCTCCACAATGGCGGTGTCTCCGGTCATGAACCAGCCATCGGAGGTGAAACTTTGCGCGGTGGCTTCCGGGCGTTGCCAGTATTCCTGAAAAACGGTATCCCCTTTGATTTGAATCTCGCCGACTTCACCGGCAGTCAATTCGTTTTGTTGTTCATCCACCAACCGTACACTTACTCCTGGCAGCGGCATCCCAATGTAGCCCGCCCGGCGTTCACCATTGTAAGGATTGCTGATGGCCATGCCAATTTCGGTCATGCCATAACGTTCCAGCAAGCGGTGTCCACTGATTTTTTCCCATTTCTCCATCACGGAAACGGGCAAGGCAGCGGAACCCGAGATCATCAGGCGGAATTGTTGCAAACGAGTACGCAAGTGATGTTGATCTGCGGCAGACATGGATTCCACCGCTTCAATCAGCTTGAAATAGATGGTGGGCACAGCCATGAACACATTCAGCGTTCCATGCAAAAACAAATCCAAAACCTTTTTGGCCTCAAACTGGGGCATAAACTGCACTTTTCCTCCTGCCCACAGTGTACAAGACACCACATTGATGATGCCATGCACATGGTG
>ENA-UOWO01005028-UOWO01005028.1-activated-sludge-metagenome-genome-assembly--contig:-NODE-5028-length-14238-cov-6.710146_pt1 | contig 14238 bp, 9 predicted proteins | sample MGYA00238148_ERZ761564 | MGnify/ENA primary metagenome ERZ761564 (study PRJEB28885, sample SAMN05720194) | activated sludge metagenome | isolation source: Anaerobic digester | place: USA...
GCCTCAATAAAATCTAAATTCTTTGCTGCTTTCTCCATTTCTTTTTTTACTGTTGCAATTTCTTTCTCTAATTCTTTTGGATTTGAATAGGCTTCCACACCTTCTTCTGCTGCAATTGAAACGCCTTGATCTTTAATGGCATATTGATTATCGCTGTCATACGTCTTCACTTGCAATACGGCTCCCTGATCTAAAATTTCAGCAATTGATTTTTTAATGGTGGTTGGTGTAATATGATGAATCTGGTTATACAGAATTTGTTTTTCTCGTCGTCGATTGGTTTCATCCATAGTGCGTTGCATACTACCTGTTATTTTATCCGCATAAAATATAACTAACCCATCTACGTTTCTAGCTGCACGACCAGCAGTTTGGGTTAACGAACGTTCATCACGTAAAAAGCCTTCCTTATCTGCATCTAAAATGGCAACCAATGAAACCTCGGGTAAATCTAAACCTTCTCGTAAAAGGTTAACACCAATTAAAACATCAATATTGCCCAAACGCAAATCACGCAAAATTTCTATTCGTTCAAGCGCATCAATTTCACTATGAAGATATTTGCACTTCACATTAATCTTATGTAAGTATTTCGACAATTCCTCCGAAAGTCGCTTTGTTAAGGTAGTAACTAAAACCCGATCACCCATCGTGACACGCTTATCAATTTCATCTAGTAAATCATCAATTTGATTAATGCTTGGTCTAACTTCAATAGGCGGATCTAATAATCCTGTAGGTCGCACAACCTGATCTACAAACTCACCTTGGGTCATATCTAATTCATATTTACCGGGTGTTGCGCTGACATAAATAATTTGGTTGACCATTTTTTGAAACTCAGTAAAATTTAATGGACGATTGTCTAAAGCCGATGGTAATCGAAATCCATAATGAACTAAATTTATTTTCCTTGCTCGATCGCCGCCATACATACCACTAATTTGAGGAAGCGTTACATGGCTTTCATCTACAACGAGTAAAAAATCTTGTGGAAAATAATCAATCAAACAAAAAGGACGAGTGCCAGGTTCTCGACGATCTAAAAAACGAGAATAGTTTTCAATGCCTTTACAATAGCCTAATTCTTGAATCATTTCTAAATCATAATTCACACGCTCTTTGATACGTTGGGCTTCGAGCGGTTGATTTTGTTGTTGAAAATATTCAACTTGCGCAAATAATTCATCTTGAATTTCGTGAATTATATTTTTCATTTGATCTTGAGGTGCTAGATACATATTGGCTGGAAAAATTGCAGCATCCTCTAATGATTCTATTTTTTTACCTGTTGGGATTTCAAAACGTTGTATCTCTTCAATTTCATCTCCAAAGAAAATAAAACGTAAACCATGATCTGCATAAGGCAAGTTTACATCCACTGTATCGCCCTTTACACGGAACATCCCTTTATCAAATTCAATAGAGGTTCGATTGTATAACGATTGTACCAATTTATGTAAAAAAGTATTTCTTACAATTTGCTCGCCTTTCGAAACTCGAATGATACCATTTGCATAATCTGTTGGATTACCAATACCATAAATACAACTCACCGAAGCCACAACAATGATATCTCTTCTGCCCGACAACAAACTCGAAGTGGCTCGCAAACGCAATGTTTCTAACTCGGCATTTACTTTCAAATCTTTTTCGATATATACACCACTCGATGGCAGATAAGCTTCAGGTTGATAGTAATCGTAATACGATACAAAATACTCTACTGCATTATCAGGGAAGAACTGTTTAAACTCGCCATAGAGCTGTGCCACCAATGTTTTGTTATGGGTTAACACTAGCGTAGGTCTATTGGTTTGTTGAATTACATTGGCAATAGTAAAGGTTTTACCAGAACCAGTTACACCCAAAAGGGTTTGATGTTTTTCGTTGGCATTTACGCCATCTACCAATTGCTTAATGGCTTTAGGTTGATCACCTGCGGGTTGGTATGGACTTTGAATATTAAACATGGGGATATGCAAATTATTAATTTTACACGAAACAATCCTATTTTGTAGGACATATCTTTTGATTGATGCTTTTTAAATTCATCTATTTTAATCGCTTCTTACAATGAGAAAGTGCTAAGAGTTTGTGTTCTGATTGAATAAAATATCAATACTCAATTTAAACTAGGCCACTCGTTTAGAACGAACGAATAACCGAATGAACAAAAAATATTTAAAATTAAATTTGTCAGTTTGAATTAAATAAATTTACATTTGCAATCTCAAATATTTTTATAACCTTATAAAAATTATAACAATGACTCAGTACACAAATATCATCCCCGTACTATTTACTGCATAATTGCAGGAGAGAATTCATTGTATCAAATAATTTCCCTGCAAAATTTATCGACATATTAAAGTAACAAGATCTAACGTTCCGATTACCTTAATTGTTCACGCGTAAATAGTTTTATTCTAACAAAATTATTCATCACTAAATTATTTCATTTATGAAAAATGAAAATAATTTCTATGTTACAAGAGGAAAAACTGATAGACGTAGAAAACGAGATCGCATAAAGCAAATACAAAAACAATATATTAAGCTATACAAAAAAGAAAATTTACTTTGTAAACAGGAACGAAGCTTAGGCTTTGAAGCTTTAGAACAACCTTATCAAAAAGGGTTTAAGCGTTTTTTTGTTTTAAGAAAAGAGATACATTCTGAAAAACAAATTCTGTTTTACAATGAACTTCTCACTATTATAAATACAAAACAGCTAAGCTTAAGAAAGGATTTTAAAAAAAGGAAAAGGGTAAATAGAAAAAAAGTTTATTTAGAAACTGAACAAAAGTTAAGTGAATTAAATGTATGGGAATTTCTTAAACTTCCAGAAAAGTTTAAACCTCACTTTATCAGAGTAGAATATCATCATCTAAAATGGAATTCTATTACGATAAAATATATTTTTTGTGAACCATGGCGTTATGTGTTGAGGGTAGAACCGAATATGATAACGCATATAAAAAAAATAGATTCAGTTCTTGAAAGTGAAATTAAAGAAATAGAAAACTTTATAGAACATCATTATTTAAGACCGAAAATTTCAAAAAGCAGAAGTAAAAAATTCAAATGGAAGGAGCATAAAATAAAAAACAAAGAAGTGCAAATTCCAATTCTAAAATTATTAAAAATTAATGAACAATATTAAATTAAAACAATTAAGTAAAATAGGATACACCAATAATCAAACTAGAACAATAGCGATTAATATCATTTCCAAATTTTACAAACACCATACTTCAAAGGAAGTAGAAGATTTACTAACAGATATAAAATCAAACCCACAAAACTATGTAAACAACGAAAAATTAAACAAAATTGCTTTTTGCTTTATTGAAAAAGTAGAAGAACAACCATATCAATGTTTTGAATTAAATACTGAAGCGAAACCATTGAAAACGTTTGGCGCCAAAAATATTGACACAACAGCTAAACAACAAATGGATATTGCATTGAAATTGCCTATTGCTGTAAAAGGGGCTTTAATGCCCGATGCGCATGCTGGATATGGCCTACCAATTGGGGCTGTTTTAGCAACACAAAATGCCGTTATACCTTATGGTATTGGAGTGGATATAGGTTGCAGAATGGCGATGACAATTTTTGATGCGAATGAAAAAGCATTTAATCAACATCATTATCATTGTAAAACGGCTCTCAAAGAATGCACGCATTTTGGAATGGAAGGTGGCTTGGAAATAAAACAAGATCACGAAATTTTAGAGAATGTTTTGTTTAATGAAATTGCCTTTATTAAACAACTTAAAGGCAAAGCATACAAACAGTTAGGGAGTTCAGGAAGCGGAAATCATTTTGTTGAATGGGGCTTGTTAGATATGCAAATGCAAAACAAATTAAAACTAAAAGAAGGAAACTATGTGGCCTTACTTTCACACTCAGGCTCTAGAGGTTTAGGCGCTAATATTGCCATGCATTATTTTAAAGAAGCGATGAAGGTTTGTAAACTACCAAGTTATGCAAAGCATTTGGCATGGTTAGATTTGGATTCCGAATTGGGGCAAGAATATTGGTTGGCGATGACATTGGCTGGAAATTATGCAAAAGCTTGTCATGATGTGATACATAAAAACATAACGAAGCACGTTGGTTTTACACCTATTCTTACCGTAGAAAACCATCACAATTTTGCTTGGAAAGAAAGAGTAAATGGTAACGAATGCATCGTTCATAGAAAGGGTGCGACACCTGCTAACGAAAATGAATTCGGAATCATTCCTGGTAGCATGGTTCACAAAGGGTATTTAGTCAGTGGCAGAGGAAATGATTTATCATTAAATTCAGCTTCACATGGTGCAGGAAGAGCCATGAGTAGATCAAAAGCCAAAAGCATCAACACGGTTTCAAGTTTGAAAAAAATGCTGGCCGATCATAATATTACTTTACTTGGAGGTAGTACAGAAGAAGCACCCAATGCGTACAAAGACATTGAACAAGTGATGTTTGCACAACAAGATCTTGTAAATATTGAAGGGATTTTTCAACCCAAAATTGTTAGAATGAATAAAGAATAAAAAAATTATGGACAAAAAAATTATATTAATAACATCTGGCAAAGGACCTGAGGAATGCGAAAGAGCGGTTGCTAAACTTGCAGAAAAAATAGTAAAACAAGCTCAATTAGAAAAGTTAGAAATAACAGTATTCGAAAGTGTAAAAGGAATATTACCGAAAACATTTCTATCGATTTCACTTTTAATCACTGGAGATCATATTGAAACATTTTGCAAACAGTGGGAAGGCTCTATACTATGGATTTCAAAAAGTCCATTTCGTAAAATGCACAAACGTAAAAACTGGTTTATAGGTATTTCCATCTTTAATGTGAATAAAGAATTACAAATAAATGAAAATGATATTTCGTTTACAACTTCTCGAAGTGGAGGCCCTGGAGGGCAAAATGTAAACAAAGTAGAAACTGCAGTGAGAGCCACTCACAAACCAACTGGCATAAGTGTTGTAGCAACAAACTCACGCACACAATTACAAAACAAAAAATTAGCATTAGAACGCATCAAAGAAAAAATTATGCATGAAGAATTAAATCGCCTTAAACTTAAGGTACAAGAAAAATGGATGAAACATGTACAACTCGAAAGAGGCAATGCTGTAAAAATTTTTGAAGAGAAATTATAAAGTACTCAATCCTATTTTATCTTAATATCGTGGTTACCGGCCCACTGCATAATATCTTGTTTACTCAATGCAGCTGCCATTAAATCTGGAAATTTATCTGGCGTGCATGCAAAAACGGGTATGCCTAAACTATGTAAAAATTCAGCATTTTGATGGTCGTAATAAGGTGCGCCATCATCATTTAATGCTAATAAGCAAACCATTTGAAGGCCACTGTTTACAAGCTGTAATGCAGTGGCCTTCATTTTCTCCACATTACCACCTTCATATAAATCTGTGATCAAAACCATCACAGTATCTAAAGGTCTTGAAATAATTTGTTGACAATATGTCAAGGCTTTATGTATATCTGTACCTCCACCTAATTGAACTCCAAAAAGCAATTCAACTGGATCTTGTAGTTCTTCGGTTAAATCAACAACCGCAGTATCAAAAACAACCATTTGAGTTTTTATAGCTGGAATAGAAGCCATCACTGCTCCAAAAATACCTGAGTAAATAACCGATGTTCCCATTGAGCCGCTTTGATCAATACAAAGTATTACATCTTTCATTGCTTTGCGTTTTCGGCCAAATCCAATTTTTGTTTCAGGAATAATGGTTTTGTATTCTGGTTGATAATGTTTTAAATTTTTCTTTATTGTTTCTATCCAATTAATTTCATTATGTTTTGGATTTCTATTTCTAATAGATTTATTCAAACTTCCAGTGATAGCCTGCTGTGTGGGTGCTGACAATTTTTGAATCAATTCATCTACCACTTTTTTAACAACTAAGCGTGCTGTTGATTTTGTTTTTTCGGGAATGGCTCTTCCTAAGGTCATTAAATTAGCAACCAAGTGTACATCAGGAACTATTGCTTCTAACATTTCTGGTTCTGTTAACATCGAAGTTATATTCAGCCTTTTCAAAGCATCTTGCTGCATCACTTTTACGACTGAATTGGGAAAATATTCTCTTATATCACCTAACCAACGAGATACATTTGGAGATGAAGGACCTAATCCACCTTTTCGATTGTTATTATATAATGCATCTAAGGTTTTATCTATTCCTATTTCATTCTTACTTAAATCCAATTCCAAAATATCACTTGAATCTTTCCCTAATATGAGTCGCCATTTTTTTTGGATATCTATATTATTTTCCATTTGCTAAAATTAAATATGTAGTAGTTTTTCAATAATAGGAATCACTCGTTGAGCTCTTTCTTCATGTAAACCTAAGTCAATGTTCGTGTTGCCAATTTGCGATTTTCCATGCTTCACTTTTTCAGCAAGTTTTATTTTCTCAACCGAATTAAATGCAGAAAAAGTTCTTCTTAACAGTGGAACCAATTCTTGAAAATTATCTTGAGAAATAGAAGCAACCCAATCATATACAATATTCCATATAATCTCATCTAAAATTAATAAGTTGCCTGCATCCTTTAAAAATCCTTCAAGCCAATTTACAGCAAAATTCGGATCTTGTTGAATGGATAACGCTCTACTAAAAGCAATTTGTGTAAAATTACTTTCAACAAATTGCGTATCATATAAAATTTTATGACCTAAACCTTGTATCATAGCCGACACATGTTCGTTTGTAGAAATAGTCAAAATTGTATTTAACCAAGATTGTTTTAAATCATCAATATTCAAGATTAAAATTGCTTGCTGAACCTCATTCAATTTCCCAGCTAAAAAATTTGTCTGGTCATCATCAATTCCAATTGTACTCATCGGCAAACCAACGATCATTCTATAAAAAACGGTATGTAAAATAAAGTTTACAGTTTCTAAATCTGTTTTCCTTACATTGCCGTACCTACTAATTTGAACAAGGGGAATCATTGTATCAATCAACTCTACAGTATCATTGGTAGAGGCAGATAGTTCATCCATTCTTTTCATCAAAAAACTAATACCATCATGTAATTCTGCTGGCAATGCTTTTTGAACGAGTGAAGATATTTCACTCAACCTCTTGCAGTATTTAGTCTCATTGATCACAAACTGATTACAAGCTAATTCAATCGTATTTCCCCAGGGTGCTTTTTCTATTAGGGCAATATATAATTCTGGCGTCCAAGAAATTAACCATTCCTCTTTAAAAGTTCCTTTGCTATTAGACGTTTTTATTTCGCCCCAAGGAATATTCATGGTATTTAAACGATGTAATAATATACTTTTTTGCAAATCATTTTCTTCTCTTAAATCCAATGAAATTAACTTGTCTTCTGCTGACAATTTTAATCTTAATGTTTTACATAGTTTTTCAAAACTATAAACCAATGGAACTTGTGGCGTACCTTCTGGAATACTACCCATTTCACTTCCAACAATTAAATCTTTCCAAACAATTTGCATCAGAATTTCATCTCCCATACACATCACTGTTTGGGTTGCTTCATTCATTTCTTTCAATCCCGGTTTTGAAAAGTTTCTCAGTTGACTCAATGAATTTGCAAGTCGCACAGACTCTATAATATGTGATGAAGAAATTTCGATTTTATGTTTTCTAAAAACTCTGGCTGTATGTGTAAGCCACTCAATACCATTGATATCAGTTTTTTTCCAACAATGCGAATACCATCCTGGCGAATTTATTCCAGCACCATATCCACTCTCAAAACTTAATCGATCGTTTGTCCAAGGTATCCAGGTAGTTTCAATTTTTGATTTTGGTAAAGATTTCAAAACTGCATCATCGTCTTTTTGTGAAGGCATATTTTGCAAGGCAGGTACATGCCAAGCACCACAAATAACAACAATTGTACTATACATTTCTTTTTGTGCTGTGCGAATGGCTTTTCTCATAAAGGCCTCTCGTATTACTTCTTCTTGGGTGGCGTTTGGGTCAACATGTTGTCTTAAAACTGTCATTGAATTTGCAATGGCTTCAAAAACATCTTGAGGTTGTTGTGCTAATTCAAATTGTTGTTCCCACCACTCCTCCGCATCTTCATAACCCGCAATTTCTGCTAAATATGCGATTGGATTTCTTTTAATGATTCGATTTTCATTAGCACTCAAAATCTTATCCTCATTTTCATTCATCTCTTGCTCATTCACTTTACTTTCTAAACCAAATTTATGAGCCAATGGCATGTCAATAAATCGGATTGGAATATTTTTTTTCTGAGCATACTTCATTGCATTCCATTCTGGTGAATATTCTGCAAAAGGATAAAAGACAGCTTGCTTCGGATTATCCGGAACATAAGCTAACATGGCAACGGGTGCTTTCATATTTTCATCACTAACCCATTTTAATATGGCCTCACCCTCAGGAGGACCTTCAATTAAAACTATATCAGGCTGCAATTCTACTAACGCTTTCAGTAGATGTTTGGAAGAGCCGGGTCCATGATGTCGAATTCCTAAGATATGCATATTCTTAAATTATATCTCTACATGCTCTATAAATATCTTTCCAACCATCTCTTTGCTTTAATACTGTTTCCATATATTCTTGCATCACAATTTTATCTTGGACTGGATCTTTTACAATAGCACCTAAAATACCACTTGCTAATTCTTCAGCATTTAATAGTCCATCACCAAAATGATAAGCCAATGATATTCCATTATTCATAACGGAAATTGCTTCGGCTGTACTCAATGTTCCCGAAGGCGATTTTAATTTGGTTTTGCCATCTTCAGAAACGCCATTTCTCAACTCTCTAAATATGGTTACAATTCTGTTGATTTCTTCTAAAATGGGTTTTTCAATTGGCAAATTCATTGATTGACTATAGCTGGTTACTCTTTGCTGAACGATGGCAACTTCTTCTTTTATTGAATCAGGAACTGGTAGAATGACAGTATTAAATCTTCTTTTTAAAGCACTGCTTAAATCATTTACACCTTTATCTCTATTATTAGCAGTTGCAATAATATTAAAACCTTTAATTGCTTGCACTTGAGTATTTAGTTCTGGTATAGGTAACATTTTTTCTGATAATATGGTGATCAAGCTATCTTGAACATCTGAACCTATTCTGGTAAGTTCTTCTATACGTACTATTTTCCCTTCTTTCATTGCTCTCATAACGGGCGTTTCTACAATTGCATTTAGTGAAGGGCCTTCAGACAATAATTTTGCATAATTCCAACCATACCGAATGGCTTCTTCACCAGTGCCCGCCGTGCCTTGCACAACCAAATTTGAATTTCCTGAAATAGCCGCTGTAATATGTTCTGAAACCCATGATTTGGCAGTACCTGGCAAACCATAAAGCAATAATGCTCTATCTGTTGTAAGTGTTGCAACCGCAATTTCCATCAATCTTTTATTGCCAATATATTTAGGTGTGATCTCAAATCCATTGGATAATTTTCCTCCCATCAAATAAGTAACCACGGCATGTGGCGACATTTGCCAATTTTCTGGAATGGTATTTTTATCTTGCTTTATCAGTTCTTCAATTTCTTGAGAGAATTGTTGTTCGGCTGTTTGACGTAAAATTGTTGCTGACATAAATAATTAATTTAAAATGATTTGTTTTGTTTCAATGATGCGAATTATTTCTTGAATTTGATTTTTAAAATATTTGAATTGATATTCTTCATTTTCAATTTTTAAATAGGAATTTAATTTAGGTAAAAGAGAATGAGGTAAATACAAGGCTAATTTTTGATAAAAGTTAGCATGATTTTGATAAGGGTTGTTTTGAAGTATTTGAAGAATTTGATTTGCAAAATCTAACTCCAATTCAGAATAATTTTCATCCATTAAAAAAAGTACAAGGTCTATTGGATTTGAATGATAGTAATATTGATAATATTTTTTCCTCGAACTTTCATTTATAATATTCAATAATTCGATAGATGGATTTTCGGTATTTTCAATGAACTCTTTTGCCCATCCTTCCATATTGAATGTGATAATTCCTTTTATAATGTAATGGGATAGATTTTTAAAGGCTGATGATTTTATTAAGAGTTGCAATATTTCATCTTGTGAAATATTTAATGCGTCACAAATTTGTGCAGGATGAATGAATGAAAAAAGTTGAAATGTCCAATATTCAGCATCCTTCACTCCTTTAATAGAACTTACTTTTTCTACCCCTAGTTGAAAGAAAAATTCATCGGGTTGGAAATTAGAATCGAAAACCAACACTTTCTTTTTTGAAATTAAAAGATGTCTCTCTTCTTTGATTGAAAAAAATTGACAAAGCGTTTGAATGGTCTTTTTGTTTACGCTTGAGTCTTTTATTTGCAACAAAAGTTGTGTTGCAAAGTCTTTAACTTTCTGACTCTTATCCTTTTCTAAACTTTGCAAAAATACTTCATCTTGTAATGATAAATTAGTTTGCAAACACGTTAAAAGTTCAAGTCTGTTGTTGGCGTTTTCTTTTGCAATTAATTTAGTCAATTGCTCAAGCGTTTCAACAGGATTTGTTTTTCTTAACTCACTTAAATAGTGCATACGCGTTTGAAGACTTCCCAATTCCCAGTCTAGATCTTCTTGATTGTTTTCTAACAGAACATGCCAATTTTTATTTAAAGAACATAACCATTTTCCTGTTTCGCCACATACATGTAAAAGAGGTTTTGATATTTTAATTTGTTGTATCGCTTTATTTAAAACTGTTGGCACTAGTTCAGGAGGTATAATTTGATTTGATTTGATGCAATACCAGATAAAATAATTAAATAAGATTTCATCATTCGTTTTAATAAATACACTGAGTAAACTAGCCTTTTTTAAATTGACCTTATTTTTTGTCTCCTCTGCACAATTAGTCATTTCGGTTTCAGCTTTTGTAATTATTTGACCAGCCTCCTCCATTAAAAGAACCATATTTGTTTGCCTTAAAAAATCAATCTCTTTATCACCAGTTATTGACTTTTCGAGAAGTAAATAATTCGCTTTCAAATTCGGCATATACTTATCAGTACCCAATAAAGCAGTTTTTAATATTTCTTGGGTATTACTCATTTTATAAAATAAAATTTATTGTCAAGCCATAATGAATTCAAGTTTAATTCCTTTTCTTCATAAAGTACAAAACATGAAAAAGATTTTGCTTTACTAATTGATAATATATTCCAACACTCATCCTCTGAATTACTTAAAACAAAAATAAAATTGTTTTGATCTTTCAGAAACCAGTGGTTATTGTCAAAAATTATTTTGACTTTTGACATAACAAATGGCAATGTTGTAATAAAAGGATTTATAGAAAGATGTTCAGAAATTTGTACTAAAATGCTTTCAAAATCAGTCTTGCCATTAATTTCATTAAATGATAATTCAATACCATTTTGTTTTTTAATTATAGCCCGTGTTGAATTTACGCCAGGATAAAAACACAATTCAGCATCAATAATATTCCCTTCTGCATAGAGATGTTGAGGCATTTGATTTCCTGCGTAAAAATTAAGTAGCAATGCAAATCTATTCGTTTCATAACCCAATAAATAAATTTTCTCTGTTGTTAAGTTACCTTCATCTTGAAAGGTTTTTGATACAACCAACCATTTATCTTGTATTGCCTCCGTTAGCAGAACTTCCTCTTTAGAAATAGCCCAACCAATTTGGCTATTAATTTCTTTTTGCCAATTGTCATCAAAATGAGATTTGTTTTTATAGGCTTCACATAAAAAGTAAATAGAAGAAAGCTGTTTAATCAGTTTTAATTGCCATCCATCTTTATAAAAATGAATAGTGTTTATTTTTCTTAATTGAGAGGCCAAACCAGGTGCTTGAGCGTCTATCATTCGAGTGGTTATGTTTTGATTAAACTGATAAGGATTTTGAGGCACTTGCATTATGCCGTTTCTAACAGTATCTTTTAACCAAACACTAAGTTCATCAATACCAGATTGAACTTTTTTTTCTCTGGCATCTATTCTTTTCTGTTGTGCTTTTTCATCAATAGGGCCTTCTTCTTTGGGCTTATTTTTTGATTCCGCTTTCGCCTCTCTTTTATCTAACCATTCTGCTACATATTCTTCTAATTCATTTTTTTTTGTGAATACACTCTCTTGGTTTGCAAACAATAGAAATAATCCCAACCCATGCTTACAAGGAAATTTTCTGCTCGGGCAGGAGCACTTAAAGGCTAAATTTTGAAGATCAATAATTGTTTTATACGGTTTGCTACCACTTCCTTGACAATCACCCCATAACGCATTCTCATGGCAATACTTTGCATTCCATTTGGCATTATTTGCCAATTGCTGTCCAGCTTTTTTTGAAGCTTCATCCGGAGCTAGCTGAAGTATTTGATCTTGGGTTAAAGACATAGATTATTAAAGTAAATGTAATTCGTTTATCGAGAGAAACAAAAAATGCAACTAAATTACTTATACAATTTCTTTCTCATTTTTACCAATAGTGAAATAGCTTTATCCATATCTGGTTTTTGTTGAAGCCCTGAAAATAAAGAGGAATCATTGATGTCTTCTACCAATTGATCTGCCATTGCTAAAAGAGTTTCATATTCCCATTCACCATGTTTGATAGATAACAATTCCTCTCTATTTTTTCTCTTCACTTCTAACTTTCCATTTTTTATAATTTCTTCTGCTACTTGCAATAAACGAATGGTATGCATCATATTTCTTTGAATCATAATTTTTACCATGATATTCATTTATTTGAAAACGATTATGATTTCTTTTATCAACCCATTCCCAATACTCTCTATATTCTTTGCAGTAAGCTGAATAACTTTCCATATTAAAATAAAAAGTGGCTATACATTTTTCTCCCTTCGGAATAGAAGATAATGAAACTTCATTTGACTCTTCATGCTTCGTAATCCCATTATATTTCAAGTTTCCATCGTCATCATAAAAGATAGCATAAACACCTTTAGTATGATTTATATTTATCAGTCCACAACGTTCCTGTTTATAATTATTCTTCTGTAACCACTCTTTAAATGGTATAGAATTTTCATCTTCTATAATAAAACAAAAATCTAATAAAGACTTTCGTTCTTTAGGCAAAGGATTTACAATTTTCTTTTTTAGTCCACGTGCCTTTTTTATTTGTGTAATGGCATATCCTGCAAAAGTTTCCTTACAAAGTTTAGATAAAAAATCTTCTATTCTAATCGTATCCATTATCGGATGTTTATATAAAATACAATCATCAGGCGAAGCCAACAGCTCTAATATATTGGGATTATTTTTAATCAAGAGTTCAATAAACCTTCCCAATTCATAATATACAATATCATTTGTATCGTTACTTATTTGCGGCATATAGGTAATACCATAAAACAAGTCTTTAGGCATATAAAATACACCTTTAATATCTGTATCAGAGGAATCAGTATCTAATCCAAACGCCTTACTTCCAGCAATCGCTTCAAACAGAATAAGGTTATTATCTTTAAGGGTTTCAATAGTCATTTTTGATTTTTTAAAATTCTTGCAAAAACTGATTGACATTGAAACAAAAAATACCTTCCTTGTTCCAACATTCACGAATCACCTGTAATCTATCATCAAATGCACCAAGCACATGATATGAAGGGAAAATATGCTCATGTAAAAATTCACTTTTAATAATACTATCTCTTCTGTAATCACCTTCTGCACGCATCATTAACTGAATTTCTCTCTCTTCATTATTGAATACATATTTTATCAACCATTTCTTTGTTGCGTCATAATTGGTCGCTTCACGGCCACTTACAAAAACAATGGTATATTGCTTTTCTAATGACTGCAATACTTTTATTACAGATTGTATAGGCTTATCATTTAGTACTTCTTCAGCACTTGGATTAAACATATTTCTACCATTCGCATCGGCCAAGGTTCCATCTAAATCAAACAAAAAACATGAAGGTTTTGTTTCATCTTGCATCGGCACTTTTAATTCTAATGGCTTTCGAAGAATAGGTGTAAAATCAAAATGTGTTTTCAAATTCTCTAATTCATTCACAAATTTTTGAATTACATTTTTGGTAATATGCTTTCCAGTTTGCAATTCTCTCTCGACACATCTTTTTTCGAGCTCTTCTAAAGGCATATCAAACACTTTGAAATGAATATCAGCTAAATGGCTAAAACGCTTTATGTATTGATTGATATATTCCTTTTTACAATGAGTGGC
>ENA-UOWO01005030-UOWO01005030.1-activated-sludge-metagenome-genome-assembly--contig:-NODE-5030-length-14233-cov-6.357526_pt1 | contig 14233 bp, 12 predicted proteins | sample MGYA00238148_ERZ761564 | MGnify/ENA primary metagenome ERZ761564 (study PRJEB28885, sample SAMN05720194) | activated sludge metagenome | isolation source: Anaerobic digester | place: USA...
GTCGAAGCTTTGGCAGCCGGGAAACTGCCGAAAATAATGCCGACGCTGATCGAAACGAAGAAGGCGATCAGAACAGATGAAAGCGGAATCGCGGTGGTCCAGCCGGTGTAAAGGGCAATCAGCCACGAGATGGCAACGCCGGCAAAAATACCGATCAGACCGCCAAGCACGCTGATCAGGGTGGCTTCGACGAGAAACTGCACGACAATATCGCGTTTTGAGGCGCCAAGAGCCCGTCTTACCCCGATTTCGCGGGTTCTTTCGTTGACAGAGGCGAGCATGATGTTCATGATGCCGATACCGCCGACAAGCAGTGAGATGCCGGCAATCAGGGCCATGACGAGATTGAACAGATTCTGAGTTTTCTGGCTCTGCTGCAGAATTTCGAGCGGCACCTGAATTTCGAAATCATCAACGTCTGAATGTCGCCGTTTCAGCATCGCCGCAATTCTGTCGCGGGCGGCCAGCAGGTCGTAACCGGGCCTGACCTCGACCCAGATACTGTTGATCTCGTGATAAAGATCTTTATCTTCGACCGGCCAGCGTTCTAGACGCTGCAGACTGCTTTTGACGGGGATGTAAACGTCGCGGTCATGGTCGCGGCGTTTGATCGCCAGTTTGCCGCTGCCGGCGCCCTGCTGCTTCATGACGCCAATCACCTTGAAGCGCACCCGCTCGATCTGAACAACCTGCCCAACTGGCTCAACCAGGCCGAAAACCTCGCTCGCCACGCCGGCACCGAGAACGGTAACCATGGCAGCGTTAGCCTGTTCCTCGTCAGTAAAAAAGCGGCCACGTTCGACTTCGAAACGGGAAGCGGCAAGAAAATCATCGCCAACCCCGACAATCTTGACCAGGGGCTTGGTGTTTGCAACGTAAAAACCGTATTCGTCGATTTTTTCAGGAACCGCCAGCTCGATAAACGGGCACGCCGACGCCAGAAAAGCGACATCGGTCATGCGCAGGCCGCGCGCCTGCTTTTTTAAAGCCTCGGCCAGCCGCTCACCCTGAATTTCGACTGAACTGATGCGAATGCTGCTGTCGCCGAATTTTTTAAGTTCTTCAAGCGCTTCGCGCTCGGCGCCGGCGCCGATCGAGACCATCGCGATAACCGCGCCAACCCCGAAAATGATGCCAAGCATCGTCAGGAAGGTTCTGAACGGATGATCGAGCAACCCGGTAAGTCCTGTCTGAACCTGTTCAACCAGCCGCATGAAAGACCTCCTGCAGCGATTTTTCAATTTCCGGGGGCAGAGCCGAAATCAGCGGACGATCGACAGTTTCGTTTTTTTCAATGCGCCCGTCGCGCATTCTGATGATGCGGCCGGCGTGGCGTGCCATGTTTTCGTCGTGAGTAACCATGATGATGGTCATACCCTGGCGGTTCAGCGCCTGAAAAATGCCGATAATTTCAAGACCGGTGCGCGAGTCGAGGTTGCCGGTCGGCTCGTCAGCCAGCAGTAAAGCCGGCGAATTTACCAGCGCCCGGGCAATCGCCGCACGCTGACACTGCCCGCCCGACAGCTCGGCAGGAAAATGCACAAATCTTTCACCAAGGCCGACGGCCTGCAGCATCATTTCAGCACGCGCACGCCGCCGTTCAGCCGGAATCTGTGCATACAGCATTGGCAGTTCAACGTTGCGCACAAGATTCATACGCGGCAGCAGATGAAACGACTGAAAAACGAAACCAAGTTCGCGGTTGCGAAAGTCTGAGCACTGCTGATCGTCCATCTGATCCAGGCGGCGACCGTTGATGCTTATCTGGCCGCCGGTCGGGCGGTCCATGGCACCAAGAACATAGAGAAGCGTAGATTTGCCAGAGCCCGACGGCCCCATGACCGCGACGAATTCACCTTTGCCAATATTGATATCGAGGCTGTCGACGGCTTTGACGCAGACATCGCCGGCCTTGAAATGGCGCTGCAGCTGTTCGGTTTTAATCATTGACGGGCTCCATGAGAAGAATCTCGTCGCCTTCCTGCAAACCCGAGGCAACCGCGCAACCGTGCAGACCATCGGCAAAAAGCAGTTGCACCGGTTGCATTTTGCGCTCAGGCGTCACGATACAGCTGGCAGTCGCGGTTGGCAGAAGCGCATCGAAAGGCACAAACATAGTGTCAGCGAGATCATAAAGTTTGAATTCAACCTCACAGCTGCTACCCGGCCGAATCGAAGAATCGGTCTCGACCTTGCCGGTTGCGGGATCGGCAAGTGCAATAATGACGCTGACGGTTGCATCCTGGCGTTTGCGAAATTCGGTGACCGCGACAATGCCAACCGAATCGACCCAGCCACGCAGGCTGCGGTTAGAATTGCCCTTGAGCAGAATTCTGACCTCATCACCCCGCTTGATAAAGCGGGCATCCATCTCGGAAACAGTGCAGTGGATCTGCAGATTACCAACATCGGCAACCTGCATGAACGGAATGCGGGCGTAAATACTGTCGCCGACCTTGGCTTTGCCCAGACCACCGCCAGCTTTGTTGAATTCATTGAGAATAACCACACCATCGACCGGAGCTTTGATGCTGGCCGATTCGATTTCCTCTCTGGTCTGCGCAAGCGAGATTTCCAGCCCTTTTATTTCTGCCTCAAGCAGGCGGGCGGCCCTATCATTACGAAGAGTGGTCAGTTCGCCCTCGAGTTGCGCCTTTTCCAGTTCAACTTCGGCCTTTCTGACATCGAGCTCAGAAAGCTTTACCGAGCGTTCGGTCGGTCCCGATTCCTCGAGACGCAGTTTGTAGGCCGTAATTTTTTCATCTTTTCTTATTTCAGCAAGTTCGGCCTCGGCCTTTAATGACTCCAGTTCAGAGCTGAGGCCCTTTTTGCGCAATTCAGCAAGGTGCGCAATTTTTTCCTGCGCCAGGGAAATTCTGGCCTGCAACACCTCAAGCGAGCGTTTCAGATCGATTATCTTGTCTTCTTCGCGGCTCTTGAGAAGAGCAGCGTGCTTCAGTCTCGCGACTTCCCAGGCGCCTCTTTTGACCTCGATGCCCTTCCCGGTCTTTTCACGTTCGATTGCATTCTTCTGCAGCTGCAGCTGATATTCCTCGTTTTTCTTTTTCAGCTCAATTTCGCTGTCGCGGGCACTCTGAATCAGCTCCTCGCAGTCGATCATCGCCAGCGGGTCGCCGGCCTTTATGGTTTTGCCTTCTTCGGCAACCTCACTCAGCTTGCCATCGAGACTGGCAACGATAAAAGAGGCGCTGGCCGGTTTGACATCACCGGAAGTACTCATCAGACGCTTAAGACTCTGTCGAACCACTCTGGTTTTGCGATTGCCAGAAAACCGCCTGAACAGATCCGAGACGAAATCATAACAATAAACAGTACCGGAAAAGCCCAACATCAGGTTTGCCGGGTATGAAGCAATGTTTGCCTTCAGAGTGACCTGAGTTCGCCCATCCGGTTTTGCCTGGGGAATTTCGAGAGCGACTGGCACCCGGGTCGAAAAGATACAGGGAAAAACCATTTCCGGCAATGCATCCGGCCTGTAAAAAAGTGGGGTGGTCGAACTTACCAGTCGTGCATCACGCTGATCGAGCGGGAAATTTACGCCATTGAGCTTGTCGTCAACCAGCTTGAGAAAGGTCAAACCCGGGTAAACCTGGGCCCCTCGGCGCAGTTTGAGCAGCTGTGAACCATCGTAGGTTTCGCCATAGAGCAAAACTCCAGACACCGGCGCACGTATTGTCAGCGAAGCAAGCTCGTTATTTACTTTGGTAACCGTGTCTGAAACCTGCTTATGAGTTCTGGTCGACTGGTTCAGAGCCATCTGATAATCAGAAAGATTGCGGGGCGCCGTAAAACTGGCAAGTTCACTGCCCAGCTTCGCTCTCTCAAGCGCCGACGAAGCTTCGAAAACTTTTTTTTCGTCGGCGAAACGGTCGATGTAATCGATGAGCCGGTGCGTAAGCGAAGCGGTCAGAGTGTGGATTTTGAGATCCTTTTCGTGATCGGCGAGTTCCTGGCGGGCAGAAAAACCTCGCTCTGACATTTTTTCGGAGGCATCAAACTGCTTATGCAGCATCAGTCCTCTGATTTTGCCGGCCCGTGCCGCCTCTTCCTGTTCGACCAGTCTTAACCAGTCACGACCTTCGACCGCCCGGTCATATTCTATCTGCCGTCGGTCAAGCTCTATGGCCGCCAGATCCAGATTTTTCTGTTCGATACGGCCGGCAAGGGCAAGAATCGCCTTGTCGCCTTCCATGGTAATTACACTCTTTTCGAGCTCAGACTGCTCCTTTTTCAGGGTCTGCTGGCGATTTCCGGCCGAAAGCTTCGCAATTTCCTGACCAGCAGCAACCGCTGTTCCCTCCGGAATCAGCTCGATCACTTCGGTTACAAATGGTGCCATCAGCTGAGTTTCGCGCAGTGAAACAAATTCGCCGCGAACAGCTGGCGCCTGCAGAGCAGCCCTGAATTCTACCGGCAAACTATCGGCCTCTTTCGGTCCGCAGCCAGGAATGATCATCATGGCAGCCAGAAACATTGTCAGTAATGTCAAAAAATGCCTCATGGGTAAAGTATGGTTCCTTCCGGGCCAGGGGGATTTTTCCAGATAAGCCAGTCATGGTTGAAGTCTTCAACCTCGACTGCCACAGTTGAAGCACCGAATACAGACCTGACAACTATCTCGTTTTTTTCCCCCACCCTTTTAACGGCGTCACGCGGTATAAAAACGCCATGCTTTTGAGAAAGAACCACTCTGGCAGTCGCCTTGGCACCGACAAGAAGGCTGTCTGAAGCATTAACGCTGATACTGACCGGAAAAAATCTGACCGCGCTGTCCTGCTTGCCGCGGATTCGTCTTGGAGCCTTGCTTATGGTGGTCACTTCACCAGAAAAGGTCTTGCCGGGAACATTATCAAAAATGATGGTTGCCGAAGCCTTTTCCTGCAGCATATTGGCATCGGCTTCGTCTGCCAGTGATTCGAGATAATAGCCGCTTTCGCCCATTACCTGAACGATACTTACGCCCTGCCAGGCATCCTGACCCGGCACGAAACGAAAATGCCCCCACAATATCGGGTGCAGAACTACCCCGCCACGGGGAGCACGCAGTTCTGACTCGCTCAACGTCGCTTTCTCTTCACGAATCTGCGAGCGCACACGCTCGACAATCACCTCGAGGTTGTTCTGGCGGATCTGCGAAGACAGAGAGGCGGCAAGAAGTTCGTTGCCGGCAAGCCAGATTTCACCTGAAGCGACCTGCTTCTGATAGGCAACCCGGGCGATTTCTTCTGAAAGCGGCGGTTCACTGAGATGCTTGACGGCACGAACGGCGTAATCATGTTCGATCTCTCGCGAACGCAGGTCGATTTCGCTGGTTCGCAACGAGAACGGGCTGTCAAAACCTCTGTCTGTGACGTTTTTCTTTAGGGCAAAAATTCTGGCCGCATGTGCAAAACTTATAGAAGCAACCTGCATGTCTGAATGGATTTTCCAGATTTCATCGGCCGTTTTCGGGTTTTTCAGCCACCACTCGTCTTTTTCGGCCTGCAGCAGATTGAGTTTCTTTTCGCTTAGATTCTTCTGCAGCGCCACAACTTCGGCCGGCCCGGCCCGGCGAACATTGTCGAGACGGTCGAGTTCGCCTTCAAGTCTGAATTCACGAGAACGGATGCGTTCACGGGTCATTTCCATGTCTATTTTGACCACCACTTCGCCTGATGCGACCCGCGAACCCTCTTCGGCCATCCATTCGATCTTGCCCCGCCCGAGCTTCAGCCCGACTTCACTGATATCACTTGCCTTGAGTGTTGCCCGCAGGTCGATGTAATGCTCTCTGGTCTCTTCACGGAAATTGTATTCCGGCAGGTTTCCGCCGGCAGCAGGTTTGCTGGAAGAGCTCAGACAACCGGCCGCAAAAACCGCCAGATTGCAGCAGACAACAATCAGAGCAAGCAGCTTATTGTTCATCAGTCACCAGAATTACTTTTTCAGCGTTTGTTGATGAGGTTTCCGAGGCAATTACACCAGTATGCTCTGAAGCAGAAGCGGTCAGCGGCACAATTTTATCCTTAAAGCTACGGCCTCTGACAACGCCGGCGAAGCTGGCAAGGGTGCCGGTTTCATAGCGAAGTCGCAGCCATTCGAGAATCAATCGAGCTTCGCCCTGAATTACCGCCAGACTGGCGTTATCGAACTCCTGCTGATAGCGGGTAAGGTCGAGCAGCGAGATTTTGCCAAGCTGAAAGTTCAGCTGCTGCCCCTCAAGCACCTCTGCCGCAAGCTTTTCAGAGTCTTTCAGCAGAGTCAGATTGCTGCGATGAAATTCAAGTCTTTCAAGAGCATCGGCGAGCGCCAGTCTGATATCGTCACGTTTCTGCTGCAGCCTTGCCTCGAAAGCACGCAGTCGCTCGCGCTGGCCCGAAAAGTCGAGCTTGTTGCCGTCAGGCCCGAAACTCATCGAATAAATCAGCGAGACATCCCAGCTTTTATCTGGCATTTCGGCCGCCAGATCTTCTGAGATACCCCTGCCCTGCTTGCCCCAGCGGGCCCGGGCCGTCAGATCCGGTCGACTCATCTGTCTGGCACGCTCAAATGCGGCCTTATGAAGCTTATACTGGCTGAGAAAGACACGGTAGTCCGGGCGATTTTTCATCGCCGTTTCTTCAAGAATTTCTGGTGAAAACGATGCCGGGATACACTTTATAACCGGGTCGAACGAAAAGCTGGCGATTTCGCGGTTCCAGGCGAGGTTACCGAGCTGGGCCGCAAGGCGCCGGTCGGTTTCCTGCAGCGACAGTTCCGTTTCAGAATTGCCGGTCTCGGCCTGCTGCCGGCGCATGCTCGCCTGTTTCAGATCAAGTTCGCTGCCAATGCCGTTTTTCAACTTCACTTCGGCCTCTTCGACCAGCGAGCCATAAAAACTCAGGTTCTGCTGTTTGACCAGCTGGCTTCTGGCCACCACCATACGGTTGAAAAGGCTTTGAAAAGATCCATGTAGAACATCGAGAAGCACTGAATCATTCTGTGCCTCGCTTACTTCGTATTCGGCGTGGGCCATACGGCGTTCGAGGGCATCGACCCGGGCGTCGTTGCGCAGCAGACCGTTTTGAATACCAAGATACAGCGATTGAAAATAGCTTGTCTGAGAAGAGCTGTATTCGGTTTTGCTGTTAGTGTAGTCGTAACTGAGCCTGCCAAGCGGGGTGCGCTGCGAAATGCCGGCGCCCGAACCGCGACGGCGGGTGCTGTAATCTTCTTCGAGCCCGGTAATCGGGTTATAGCTGCGGTTCGCCGCCTTGCTGGCGTCACTGCTGTAATAGAACTGCGGCGAAAAAACTTCGAGCGACTTCTGTCTGGCAAACATCGAGCTTTCAAGATCGTGTGCCGCAGCAAGCAGACTGCGATTACCCGAGACAATCTGGTTGGCGAACTTTTTGAGAGGCTCGATCGCAGTCAGTGTATCTGAGGTGCCGGATGCAGCGTTTTCACAGGCTGCCGGGCTGCAGCTGGCGGCAAAAAAGACAAAGGCGGCAACAATCTGTCTGAGGCTCATTTCTGCAGGCGCTCCATGTCGATATTCAAAGTTGTGCGGGTTATGATTTTCATTGCCGGGTTATCAGGCACCGGAATCTGGTATTCGTAAACGATACGGTTACTGCTGTCGTGAATCCATTTTTCTTCGCTGTCAAAGGTGAAGGTGCCTCTGCCGATGCTCTGACTGTCTCTGTCATCGGGATGCCCCGAAAACATTTCGGTCATAAACACCATCAGACGACGGTTTTTGCGGTCGAAACCATTGAAACGATAACGGGTATGAAAAGGCGTTGCCGAACCTGAGGCATCTTCAACCTGCTGCACCCACGAGTCACCGGGCTCAAGTGCATGGTCTGGGAACCGCATCATCGAATGTTCGGCGCCCTGCCAGGCAGCAGCCCCGTCGAGCCAGCGCACATTGCCAAGCGCATCGATCTGCATGACCGAATCAACGCCGGTTTTCGGCAGATGTTCTTTCGACATGCGCGGGTCGGCATGCACATTTTCGATGCGAACTTTGACCACTGCCTGCCCTTCATCACAGGTGACAATCTTCTGGCTGATGTACATATCGATCTTAACGGGGTTGTTCATATCGCCGCCGGGAGTCGAAATATCGACTGCGCCATTGATGGTAATGCGATAATGCATCTCTTTGCCGGTCGAGAAACCATATCTGAATAAGTATTTGCTCATGGGCGAAGTTTACAGGAATTTTTTAAAAATCGCTACCCCAAAGCACCCCGGTTTAGAATCGTTAAACAATGTTTTAACTCTGCCGATAAGGCAGAGGCTGACAATTCATTATAACCAACGGTGACCGCAAATGATGCTGCGCTTCAGTTTTCTGACCGCCCTGATTTTTCTGCTTCCGATTCTGGCCTCGGCTTCCGCTGCAGATTATGACCTTCTGCTTCAGGGAAACGAGATCGACCTGCTTGTTGGCGCTCCAGCCGGTGTGGTTGAACCGCTCGATACAAGGCGAACCAAACTTTCTGAAGAGAAAAAGGTCGATTACTCAGGGTTTCTCGAAGAAGACTTTCAGTCAGACGCGACTCTGGCCGACCTGGGCTGGATTGATGCTGAAGAGCAACCGGTCGACGAGGGCATGACCGAAGAGCAATACCTCGATCTGGTTAACGAAACCGAAGAGATCGAAAAGACAGAAGAGGATGATGCGGCAAAAACTGACGCAAATTCTACCGATTCCGTTGAAACAGAATTTAAGCTGTGATAATCTGAAGAAAAGTTTTTCAGGAGGGTGACTGCATGTCCCAAATCCGGCGCCGCAAAAAGTATTTTATCAAGCCCGGCTTTCAGAGCAGGTTGACCGCGATTTTCATTCTGATAGTTATTATCGTCGCCAACATTGTTGGTGCACTTGTTTACGGTTTTTCAGTCGAAAAACTTGAAAGCAATCTGGTTGAAGAAGCCAAGCTTCCCGTTGACAGCAAGCAGCTGGGGCAGGCATTGCTGCCGGGGGTCATAATTGCAGAGCTGATCAGCATATTTGTGGTGGCGTTCATCTGTATATTTGTGACGCATACGATAGCGGGGCCGGTGTACCGCATGGAAAAGGTCGTGCGCAACATCGGCGAAGGCGATCTGACCCACTTTATCAAGCTGCGCCCGAAAGATGAACTCAAAGATCTTGCAGATGCGATGAATGAGATGACGATGGGGCTGCGCAACAAGATTATCAGCTTCAAAGAGAACGTCGCCAGTATTCGCGACGGGGTTACTCTCGCCAAAAGCACAGGCAATGTCAGCAAGCTCGATGATGTTCTGAAAAACCTCGAAAGCATGGAAGAATCACTGCATTCATTCACTCTCGAAAAAGAACGCCGCGAGCAGAAGGCCGACAGCGAAGAGAGCGCCGAAACCGCCGAAGCCTGATTTAACCAGAAGACTCTTTAAAAACAGAGCCGGTTTGCAAAACCGGCTCTGTTTTTTTGCTTACGCTAATACTTAAAAAAGCCCGGCCGTTCAAATAAAGTGAGCCCAGGAATGGAGCAACTTGTAAAGTCTCGTTCCTAAGGGGGCTGGTCGATTGATCAGGATTTTTAACTATTCCGCTTCCGCTACAAAAAATATTGTTGTTATCTGGAGCGGGCTGTTTTCAATAACCGCCGCCGGCTTTGCGTAAAACGCTGATGGCCGTGTCGCGTGAGGTTATCGGAATACGCTTGATGGCAAAGGGATTGGTTCCGGGCTCATTATAGCCGGAAGCACTGGTAAAGTGCAGTTTATAACCGTTCTGTCGGGCAATTGTCGTAAAATCAGGGTTGTATTTACCGTATGGCCAGGCAATCGCCTCTGGGCGCTGACCGGTAATAGCCTCAAGGCGCGCCGATGAAAGGCGAAGATCACGGCTGAGAAGGCGCAAAAAAGGATTGTCAGAGGCAGGGCCGAAAGCCTCGAAAATTTTTGTTGTCTCTGTATGCAGGTCGTGCGTATGCGACCCGAAAAAGAAAAAACCCGAGGCGGCCATTTCCCTTATCTGGCTTTCTTCGAGGTAGCGGGCAAACTGCGGCTTGCGGCCAATGCGCGAAGTCACGACAAAAACAGACATAGGCACCTGATATTTAGTCGCGATCGGCAAAGCAAACTGATGAAGACTCTCATAACCGTCATCAAAGGTTATCAGAACCGGCTTTTCTACGTCATTAAGAGCCCCGGCCATAAAAAGACGGGCCTGAGCCAGAGTAAGCGGCGTATAACCGGCATTCTTCAGAGCATGAATATGCGAGTCGAACTGTTCAGGGGTGCAGGAAACGTCAGAACTGACCTTTTCCTGAATGTGGTGATAGACAAGAACCGGCAATACATTAGCCTGAGCCGCCTCGATGTGAAAGGCGGCAAGAACGGCCAGTGCCAGAACCAGCAGACCAGCTGACAGTCTCAGGGTGTAACGAAGGAGCAAAACAGCCTCCAGAAAAAACAAACCGCCCGGCCGAACCGGGCGGTTGTTTTCAATTCAGAACAATCAGAGCCCGGCGAGCTTCTTGATCTCGGCGACTTTGTCGAGTTTTTCCCAGGGGAGATCGACATCGCTGCGGCCAAAGTGACCGTAGGCAGCAGTCTGGCGATAGATCGGGCGGCGCAGGCCCAGATTCTTGATGATTGCACCCGGTCTGAGGTCGAATACTTTGCGAATGATTTCTTCGATCTTTTCGGGGCCGATCTTGCTGGTGCCGAAGGTGTTCACATGCACTGACAGGGGTTTGGCAACGCCGATGGCGTAGGCAATCTGCAGTTCAACACGTTCAGCCAGACCTGAAGCGACGATATTCTTGGCGATATAGCGGCCCATGTAGGCGCCTGAGCGGTCAACCTTGGTCGGGTCTTTGCCTGAGAAGGCGCCGCCGCCGTGAGCAGCCATGCCGCCGTAGGTGTCAACGATGATCTTGCGGCCGGTGAGACCGCAGTCGCCCTGTGGTCCGCCAACTACGAAGCGGCCGGTGGGGTTGACGTAGAATTTGGTATTGGCATCGATCAGTTCAGCCGGAATTACTTTTTTGATGACCTTTTCGATCATGTCTTCGGTAATCTGGGCATGGCTGACAGAGGGGTCATGCTGGGTTGAGAGAACGACCGCATCGACTCTGGCAACTTTGCCGTCGCGATATTCAACGGTTACCTGGCCCTTGCCGTCGGGTCTGAGATAGTCGACGACCTTGGCTTTGCGCACTTCAGCCAGCTTGCGGCACATTTTATGGGCATAATAAATCGGAGCGGGCATAAGATCGGGGGTTTCATTGCAGGCAAAGCCTACCATCATACCCTGGTCGCCGGCGCCAACGTTGAGGTCTTCATCTTTATCAGAACCGTCCTGAGCATGATTAACGCCCTGGGCGATGTCGGGTGACTGTTCATCGAGAGCTACCAGAACGCCGCAGCTTTTGCCGTCGATACCGTAATCAGCGTTGGTATAACCGATTTCGGTGATGACCTTGCGGGCGATGGCCTGCACATCAACATAGCATTTGGTGGTGATTTCGCCCATAACAATGGCAAGACCGGTTGTTACGGCAGTTTCACAGGCTACGCGACCCTTGGGGTCACCAGCAAGAATCGCATCAAGTACTGCATCGGAAATCTGGTCGGCAACCTTATCAGGGTGCCCTTCACAAACCGATTCAGAGGTAAAAAAGAAATTTTTATTCATCGAGCCCTCCGTAAGCCTTTCGTTAAGTGGCGTGATTATAACAACCGCCTCGGGCTCCGTCAAGCTATTGGAGAAGATTTTTAAGAGATATGAGAAAAACTCGCAACGGCCATAAATAAAACAGACCGCCCGACCAGAAAGCTGGCTGAACGGCCTGTTCCCCGTAACGAACTTCTACCTCTCGGTCGAAACCGCGGCAGACGACTGCATCGTGGCGGATGAAGAATAGAGAACGCCTGTAACCTTACGATAAGCGAAACCGTAGCTCATAACGAAGCCGATAACGCTCGTGATAAGGACCAGGACCAGAGCTATGACTCTCATGAATCCCACCTCCCTGTCACAGTCACCGGGTTTATCGGCAGCATTGCAAATTTGTTGAACGATAATTCACATTACTGTGCTATACTTGCGAAAACCGCCTGCATGCGGGGAAACCTGCCGGCGAATGTTGCTGCCGGCCTTCGTGTCGGTTGACCCGAACCTGTTGTCAGCATATCTATCTCTAGAGAGCGCAGTATGAATCTGGAACAATTTTTTCTCCACCCTCTTCTTCATAGTTTCATTCTGTCTGCCTTCATGGGCGGCCTGATCGGCTGGGTAACCAACTGGCTTGCGATCAAAGCCCTGTTTCACCCGCAACAGCCCTGGAAATTTCTCTTTTTCGAATTTCAGGGTCTGCTGCCAAAGCGCCAGAAAGAGCTCGCCTGCAATCTCGGCAAAATCGTCGAAGGCGAACTGATAAGCGTCGAAGAACTGATAAAAAAAGTTGAACCGACTGATGTCGAGCCGATCATCGAAGAAATGATGAAGAAAAACCGCGACCAGATCGAGCAGCAGATAAAAGATTACATCGCTTCGTTTGCCAAAAAGATCCCGTTCTTCAACTTAAGCGCCGACACCCTGGTTAAATCAGTAATGGACCGCATCGAAAAAGAACTCTGTGCGGTTCTGAAGCGACAGATTCCGCTGATGCTCGACCGCGCCGCCGAAAAAGCCTCAGAGAAAATCTCAGTTCAGGAAATCGTCATCGAAAAAGTCTGCAACATGAATCTGATCAAACTTGAAAGCCTGTTCAACCGCATCGCCGACCGCGAAATGGCAATGATCATCAGGCTAGGCGGCGTTCTCGGCGTCATCGTCGGTATCGCCCAGTGGGCAATTCAGAATTTCCTTCTTCAGTAAGCGCGCATAATCGGACTTTGCAGAATTTCAAAATTGCCGGACAATTTCGCCCGGAATTGTGATAAATTTGCAGAACCAATTACCAAAGGTGCATCCCCAATTCAAACAACTCGGTGTGGCATAAAATGAAACAATCAAAACTGTTTACCAAAACCTCGAAGACCCTTCCCAAAGACGAAGTCAGCCTCAATTCACAGCTGCTTCTCAAGAGCGGCTTTATCGACAAGGAAATCGCCGGCGCCTATTCGTTCCTGCCGCTCGGCCATCGCGTGCTCAACAAGATCATCAACATCATCCGCGAAGAAATGAACGCGATCGACGGCCAGGAAATCATGCTCACCTCACTGCAGGCCCCCGCCACCTGGGAACCGACCGACCGCTGGGACGACGAAAAAATGGATGTCTGGTTCAAGACCGAACTGAAGAACGGCAACCAGCTCGGCCTCGCCCCGACCCACGAAGAACCTCTGACCAAACTGATGAAAAAGTTCATCAATTCTTATAAAGACCTGCCGGTTTTCGCCTATCAGTTCCAGACGAAGTTCCGCAACGAAACCAGAGCGAAATCCGGTATTCTGCGCACCCGCGAATTCATCATGAAAGATCTGTATTCGTTCGGCCGCAACCAGCAGGACCTCGACGAATATTACGAAAGGGCCAAAGCCGCCTACGTAAAAATCTTCGATCGCCTCGGCCTCGGCAAAATCACCTACGTAACCTTTGCCTCGGGCGGCACTTTCTGCAAATTCAGCCATGAATTCCAGACCCTGTGCGAATACGGCGAAGACCTGATCTACATCAACGAAGAAAAGAAAATCGCCATCAACCGCGAAATCTTCACCGATGACATCATCAGCGAATTCGGCCTTAAGCGCGAAGACTTCGTCGAAAAGAAATCGATCGAAGTCGGCAATATCTTCAAGCTCGGCACCAAATTTTCTGACGCCCTCGGCCTGCACTATGTCGGCGAAAACGGCGAAAGATTCCCGGTCGTTATGGGCAGCTACGGCATCGGGCCGGCCCGCACCATGGGCACCATCGTCGAAACCTGCAACGACGAAAAGGGCATCATCTGGCCGAAGAACATCGCCCCCTATCACGTTCACATCATCTCTCTCGGCAAAGAAGACAGCATCGCCGCCGAGTCAGAAAAGCTCTACAATCTGCTCAACGCCAACCACATCGAAACCCTCTGGGATGACCGGCCGAACGTCAACCCGGGCGCCAAATTCGCCGATTCAGACCTTATCGGCTGCCCGATCCGCATTACCGTCAGCAGCAAAAACCTCGAAAATAAACAGTACGAAATCAAAAGACGCGCCGGTGGTAACGCCGAATTCATACCGCAGGAAAACATTCTCGCCTTTCTTGCGAATGAACTGAAATAAA
>ENA-UOWO01005032-UOWO01005032.1-activated-sludge-metagenome-genome-assembly--contig:-NODE-5032-length-14232-cov-7.501093_pt1 | contig 14232 bp, 10 predicted proteins | sample MGYA00238148_ERZ761564 | MGnify/ENA primary metagenome ERZ761564 (study PRJEB28885, sample SAMN05720194) | activated sludge metagenome | isolation source: Anaerobic digester | place: USA...
CCGAAAAAACTTATTGACTTATATAACGCAAAAGATTATGGCGTTTATGGTAGTAACGGAAAAATGCCTGTTTGTTTTATTGGAACAAATCATACTACTGGAGGAAATTCGGGAAGTCCAGCAATTGATGCTTATGGGAATTTAATCGGACTAAATTTCGATCGAGTTTGGGAAGGAACCATGAGTGATATTTACTATGATCCTGCCATTTGCAGAAACGTTATGGTCGATATTCGCTACGTTTTATTTATTATCGATAAGTATGCAGGTGCTAAAAACCTGATTGACGAATTGAAAATTGTACACCCAAAAGCAAAAATAAATAAATCAAAATCAAAAAATTAAGAATTAAATAGCTGTTAAATTTTATTAATTAAGAATTATAATAAATTTTTAATTAAAATTATTAGACTTTATTTTTTGGCACAGTACTTGTAAAATGTGCGGCGTGGGAACAGATTATATTTTTTTAAAAAAAAATTGAAAAATATTTTTACATAATAAAAAATTTATATCTTTGCCTCGAATTAATAATTAACCTTTTATAATTAAGTAAGATGAAAAAAGTATTTTTAAGTTTAGCTGTTATCGCTGCATTAACTGTAGTATCTTGTAAACAAGCTGAAGCTCCTGCTGAAGAAGCTCCAGTAACTGAAGAAGTTGCACCTGTAGTTGAAGAAGCTCCTGCTGTAGCTGATACTGCTGCTGCTGCTACTGAAGCTGCTGCTACTGACGCTGCTGCTGCACCTGCTGCTGAGCCTGCAAAAAAATAATTAGAAATTTTTCTAAAAATTTTAAAACCACACTTCGGTGTGGTTTTTTTTGTTTTATACTTTCGTAAAAACGCAATATAAGCAACATCAAAAACTTTATCAAACCCTGATTATAATCCATAAAAAAAGCTCCAAACATTTGTTTGAAGCTTTTTGTACTCAGAGCGGGACTTGAACCCGCACGAACATTGCTGTTCACTGGATTTTAAGTCCAGCGTGTCTACCAATTTCACCATCCGAGCATTTATGATAGTTGAGCGAAAAACGGGGCTCGAACCCGCGACCTCGACCTTGGCAAGGTCGCGCTCTACCAACTGAGCTATTTTCGCATTTTTGTTTTTAAGAACGTCAATACTTGTTGTGTATTGCGAGGGCAAATTTAATACTTTAATTCAATTCTACAAGCCTTTTTACAAAAAAAAGATTTTGAATTTTTAACCTCTTGAATACCTATCGATTAAGGAATTTAATCTATTTTTTTGTTAGCATTCTTTTGATTTCATTGAGCTTCATCATCGCTTCTATAGGCGTCAAAGTATTGAGATCTAAAGTTAGAATTTCGTCTTTGATTTCTTCTAGTAACGGATCGTCAAAATTGAAAAAACTCATTTGCATTTCCGCCTTTTCGGCTTTGATATCTGCTAAGGCATCACTAGAATGATTTTTTTCTAATTTCTTTAAAATACTTTGGGCTTTTGAAATCACCAGTTGTGGAATTCCAGCCATTTTAGCTACGTGTATTCCAAAACTGTGTGCGCTACCGCCTTTGACTAATTTCCGTATAAAAAGCACTGTGTCTTTTAATTCTTTAACCGACACATTATAATTTTGAATTCTTGGAAGCAATTCGCTCATCTCATTCAATTCATGATAATGCGTTGCAAACAATGTTTTAGGTTGTGTTGGGTGTTCATGCAAAAACTCTGCAATCGCCCAAGCTATAGAAATGCCATCATAAGTACTTGTTCCTCTTCCAATTTCATCCAATAAAATCAAACTTCTATCAGAAAGATTGTTCAGAATGGATGCTGTTTCATTCATCTCAACCATAAACGTCGATTCGCCCATGGAGATATTATCACTCGCACCTACTCGGGTAAATATCTTATCTACGACGCCCATTTTTACACTTTCAGCCGGAACAAAACTTCCCATCTGAGCCAACAAAACAATCAATGCGGTTTGTCTTAAAATAGCTGATTTACCCGACATATTTGGTCCAGTAATCATAATCAGTTGCTGTGTTGTTCGGTCTAAAAAAACGTCATTTGCGACATACGGAACTCCAAGTGGTAATTGCTTTTCAATGACAGGATGGCGCCCATTTTTGATATCGAGTTCAAAACCATCATGCAATTCGGGGCAAACATATTTATTGTCTATCGCCAACTGAGCAAATGAAGTCAAGCAATCAACCTGAGCAATCAAACTTGCATTGATTTGAACCGGCTTAATATAAGTGGCAATCCAAGAAACCAATTGCTCAAATAAAGCAACTTCAAGTTTGTAAATCTTTTCTTCAGCGCCTAATATCTTGGTTTCATATTCTTTTAATTCTTCTGTAATGTAACGCTCAGCATTGACTAAAGTTTGCTTGCGAATCCACTCTGTTGGGACTTTATCCTTATGTGTATTTCTAACTTCAATATAATATCCGAATACATTATTAAAGGAAATTTTCAAAGATGAAATACCAGTACGCTCTGATTCCCGAGTTTCAATACCTTCTAAATATTCCTTTCCTGAATTGGAAATCATTCTCAATTCATCCAATTCTGCGTTGATACCTTTCGCAATTGCATTTCCTTTAGCAATAGCAACTGGTGCTTCTTGATTTAATGTTGCTTCAATCTTGGCGCGCAATACATCACAGCTATCCAATTGTTGACCAATCGTTTTTACTGATTTTTGTTCACTTTCTAATGCCAATGCTTTTATAGGAAGAATGGCATCAAGTGAATCTTTCAAATAAACCACTTCACGAGGCGTAACTTTTCCTGCAGCTATTTTAGAAATTAAACGCTCTAAATCTGAAATTTGTTTGATTTGAAACTGAATACTTTTCAAAATCTCTTGGTTGTTTTTTAAGTAACCAACCACTTCATGTCGGCTTAGAATTTTCTTACTATCTTTCAAAGGCAAAGCCATCCAGCGTTTCAGCAAACGGCCTCCCATTGGCGAAAGTGTTTTATCAATAACATCCAATAAAGTAACAGCACTGGGATTGTAACTGTGGTATAATTCTAAATTCCGAATCGTAAAGCGATCCATCCACACATAGGCATCTTCTGCAATGCGTTGAATGGTTGTAATATGCTGCCGTTTGTTATGTTGTGTTTCCGACAAATAATAGAGAATCGCTCCAGATGCAATGATGCCTTCTGAGAGTTCTTCAATTCCGAATCCTTTTAAAGTGGCGGTTTGAAAATGATTGGTCAATGTTTCCATCGCATAATCTTCTTTGTAAATCCAATCTTCGAGATAAAAGTGATGGTATTCTTCCCCAAAAGTTTCTCTAAAATTGTTTTTATGAATTTTCGGAATTAAAACTTCACTCGGATTGAAATTCTGCAATAGCTTATCAATATATTCGTCGTTGCCTTGTGCTGTTAGAAATTCACCCGTAGATACATCTAAAAAAGAAACGCCAATCTGTTTCTTTCCAAAGTAAACAGACGCTAAGAAATTATTCGATTTCGAATGCAATACCTCGTCATTCATCGAAACGCCGGGCGTTACCAATTCGGTTACACCGCGTTTGACAATGGTTTTGGTCATTTTTGGGTCTTCAAGCTGATCACAGATGGCTACTCGGAGTCCGGCTTTAACCAATTTAGGTAAATAGGTGTTTAACGAATGATGCGGAAATCCGGCCAATGCCGTTTCCGTTTCTGAACCTGCACCTCTTTTGGTCAATACAATTCCTAATATCTTCGACGCGCGAATGGCATCTTCTCCAAAAGTTTCATAAAAATCGCCCACTCTAAACAACAAACAAGCATCAGGATACTTCCTTTTGATCTCGTTGTATTGCTTCATTAATGGGGTTTCTTTTACTTCTTTTTCTTTAGCTGCCAAGGGAGAAATGTTTAAATATAATTCTAAAATTGAACAGCGAATTTAAAAATTTTAAAACGATTCTGTGGCGTTCTCAAAAATTAATTAATTTTAAGAAAAAATTAAATCAAAGTAATATTTTTTTATATAGATTTGCCTTGTAATTTTTAACAAATAACAAAAATGAAAAAAATAGTATTATTAGCTGTATTAACCATTTTCGGAGTAACAACTTCAAATGCTCAAGCTAAAAAAACTGCCGCAAAACCAGCTGCAAAAACTACAACTACTACTAAAGCAGACTCTCCAAAAGTAGATGGTGCTGGAATGCTTTTCGAAAACGAAACAATTGATTACGGAACCATTCCTCACAATGCTGATGGAAAACGTGAATTTACATTTGTAAATAACGGAACTAAACCTCTTATCATCACGAATGCTACAGGTTCTTGTGGTTGCACAGTGCCATCCTTCCCAAAAGAGCCAATTGCTCCAGGAGCTAAAGCAGTTATCGGTGTAAAATATGCTACTGACAGAGTTGGTAGTTTTACTAAAACAGTAACGATTACTTCAAATGCTGAAGGTCAAGCTTCAAAAGTATTGACTATCAAAGGAAATGTTCTTGCAGGAGATGCTCAAAAAGAAACTCCGAAAGGATAATCTTTTTCACAATAATAAAAAAAGCTTCCATACATTTGGGAGCTTTTTTTTTGTTTCAATTTAATTCCACCACAAAATGCGCAAGCTAGAAAACAGTGAACTGCAACGCAAATCCATAGTCGATTTTAAAGAAGCTATCAAAACACCACTGATTATCATCTTAGACGACATTCGAAGTTTAAACAACATCGGTTCTGTTTTTAGAACTGCTGACGCTTTTTTGATAGAAAAAATTTTTCTGTGTGGTATTACCGCAACGCCACCCAACAAAGAAATTCACAAAACAGCACTTGGTGCCACTGAAACTGTTACTTGGGAACATCATGAAGATGTAGTTTCCGTAATTCAAAATCTAAAAAAAGACGGGGTTAAAGTGTTTGCCATTGAGCAAGTAGAAAATGCTGTATTTCTTCAAGATTTTAAAATCGACAAAACAAAAAAATACGCTTTGGTTTTCGGAAACGAAGTGTTTGGCGTCAATCAAAATGCCATTTCAGCCTGCGACGGAACCATAGAAATTCCACAATTGGGAACCAAACATTCGCTCAACATTGCCGTAAGTGCCGGAATTGTAGTGTGGGATTTGTTTAAGAAATTTCGCTATTAATGGTGTAAATTGTTTTGAATTTCTTCTAAAACAAAAGCGTAATCTTCTTGATTTTTTACAAAATCGCGATCCGAGACATCAATCACCAATACATTCAAATCGGTTTGCGATTTGATATAATCCAAATAACCCCGATTGATTTTATCCAAATATTCTGCTGGAATTTCCTGCTCATAATTTCTGCCTCTTTGCTTGATATTCTCTAACAACCGTTCTGTATTCTGATACAAATAGATATACAAATCAGGCTTTGGCATTTCTTTATAAATGATTTCAAACAACTTGCGATACAACCGATATTCGTCATCAGTCAAAGTCACTTTCGCAAAAATCAATGATTTGAAAATGTGGTAATCCGCAATGATAAAATCTTTAAACAAATCGAATTGCGCCAAATCATCGGCAATTTGTTGGTATCGATCCGCCAAAAACGACATTTCTAAAGGAAAAGCATAACGGTTTTGATCTTCATAAAACTTAGGTAAAAACGGATTGTCGGCAAACCGTTCCAAAACCGTTTTCGCATTAAAGTCTTCTGCAATTTTTGTAGTCAAAGTCGTTTTTCCCGCGCCAATGTTCCCTTCAATGGCAATATAATTCATTTGATCCAAAGCCATGCGCTGCAATGGAAAATCAAGTGACTGAATCATTTTGCATTGGCTTTTGTCTTCCGAAGCTTTTAAGATTTCGGGTAAATATTTTTGCAAAATAGGATGCCGCCAATCTAAATTCAAATCGCGCATCGGCAACAAGACAAACATGCGTTCTTGCATCGCCGGATGAGGCACTTGAAGCTCTTTCGAATTGATGATTTCTTCATTATATGCTATCAAATCAATATCTATCAGACGCGACTGATAGCCTTCACTTTCTGAACGAACCCTACCCAATTTTTTTTCGATACCTAAAACCTTTTCAAGAATGGTCTGTGCCGAACGTTGCGTATGCAATACCAAAGCACAATTGTAGAACGCTTCACCCTCAAAACCCCAAGCTGGTGTTTCGTATAGTTTCGAGACTTTAACAACCGTTCCAGCTTCACGATGAATCAAATCGATGGCCGATTGAATATTGTTTAATCGATTTCCTTGGTTGCTTCCTAACGATAAAATAACTTGGTGTTGCGTATTCATATTAACCGCAAATTAAGTAAAAGAATTTTAGAATAGAAGTATATTTGCACCGACTGTTAATAAATTTTATAACGACTATATTTGTAACATTCAATGTTGAATATCAACCCATCAGAAAAAAAATTATGCGCTTTTTAGGAAATGTTTTAGCTACAATTGTAGGTCTTTTTGTTTTTTGTATGTTTTTCTTCTTCGGAATTTTACTCCTTGGCGCCTTGTTAGGTGGCGATGCTGAAACTGTTGAAGTCAAAAACAATTCTGTAATTGTACTCGATTTATCAAAAGTCACTACCGATTACGCCGGAAAATTCAATTACAAAGACTTTGATTATTTCGATGCCCGCCATGATGGTTTATCCGATGTAATCAAAGCGATTAAAAACGCAAAAGACGATAGTGATATCAAAGGAATCTCCATTTTAAATGACAATTCTAATTTGGGATTGGCACAAATCAAAGCCGTCCGAGAAGCCCTAGAAGACTTTAAAAAATCAGGCAAATTTGTGTTCGCTTATGCCAACTTCTTCACGCAAAAAGAATATTACTTAAACTCGGTTGCCAACACCATTTATCTAAATCCAATTGGTGAAATGGAATTTAAAGGCTTGTCTTCTGAACTCTTATTTTTTAAAGATTTTCAAGATAAATACGGCATCAAGATGGAAGTAATCCGTCACGGGAAATACAAAAGTGCCGTCGAGCCATTTCTAGAAAATAAAATGAGTGATGCCAACCGGGAACAAATTACCGCACTTTTAAATTCGGTTTGGAATTCAATATTGACAGACATTTCTATCAGCCGAAATATTCCTGCTACTAAACTCAACGAAATCGCCAACCAACTGGCCGCAAGATCACCTGAAATGGCAAAAAGCCAGCATTTGGTAGATAAAGTTGTGTATGAAGACATCTACCACGACGACATCCGAAAAATACTGAAAGTAGCTGCCGACGAAGATTACAACACCATTCCAATTCTAGATTATGCCAACAATGTAGCGACTACTTCTAAAGGAACAACTTCTAAAGATAAAATTGCAATTATTTATGCGCAAGGCGAAATCGGAAATGGCGAAGGCGATGTGAATGTGATAGGTGAACTCTCAATGCGCCGCTCGTTACAAGACGCTAGAAGAGACGAAAAAATCAAAGCCATTGTACTTAGAATCGATTCTCCAGGCGGCAATGCATTAACTTCTGATTTGATCTGGAGAGAAATCGAATTGACCAAAAAAGTAAAACCTGTCGTAGTTTCCATGGGAAATCTTGCAGCTTCAGGCGGTTATTATATTGCATGCAATGCCAATAAAATTTTTGCAGAAAGCAACACGATTACAGGTTCCATTGGTGTTTTCGGATTGTTGCCGAATTTCACCGGATTGACCTCCAAAATGGGAATCAATTCTGAACAAGTAAGCACCAATCAAAATGCCTCAGACTATAGTGTTTTCAAACCTTTGGCGGATAATTACAAATTCATTGCTCAAGAAAGCGTAGAAAAAATCTATACCACTTTCGTGAATCGCGTAGCAACCGGCAGAAAAATGTCGTTCGAACAAGTCGATGCGATTGCTCAAGGCCGCGTTTGGTCAGGCTCAGAAGCTGTAAAAATCGGTTTGGTAGACCAGATTGGCGGACTAGAAACTGCCTTGAAATACGCCGCTGATTTGGTTAAAGTCAAAAATTATAAAACCCAGAATTTCCCAGTCTATGAAAAAGATTTTCATGACTATTTAGGAAGTCTTGGCGTGCCTTTCATGAAAACCCGTGAAAGTTTTATCAAAGAAGAATTGGGTGAAGAAAACTATAAAGTCATCGAACAAATTCGCCGCGTGCAATCTAAAAAAGGCATACAGGCAAGTTTGCCTTTCGAAATCAACATTCATTAATCATAATAGCGCTCTTTATCCGTTATCACTAATAAATAAACCGTAATGATCAAAAAAATTTTAAAAATCGTTGGTGTCTTACTTTTGCTAATAGTACTTGCCTTGTTCGCCATTCCGTTCTTTTTTCAAGATGCAATCAAAGCCAAAATTGCCGATGCAATTAATGAAAAGGTAGATGCCAAAGTATCTTTTGCTGATGCCGATTTGAGTTTATTCAAAAGCTTTCCACAAGCAAACGTGTCTGTCGAAAAATTACTCATCATCAACAAAGCGCCATTTGAAGGTGACACTTTGATTTCCTTGGGCGAATTGAATTTGCAAATGTCAATCAAAGAATTATTCAAAAGCAAAGAAGAATCGATGAATATTGAAGCGGTTTCCACAGAAAACGGACTTATCAACATCATCTTCAACAAAGACGGCATCGGCAACTTCGATATCGCTTTAAAAGACGATGACAAAAGTGATGACGGCAAAAGTGATCCTTTAGCGTTGAAAATCAAAGAATACAAAGTCACCAATCTTAGGTTCAAATATACCGACGAAGGCTCAAAAATCCGCATGATTATAGATAGTTTGAACCATTCCGGAACCGGAGATTTCGCAAATTCAAAATTAGATTTGGTCACAAAATCAACCGCAAGTGTTTCATTGTTTATGGACAAAGCGAACTATATGAATCACGTGCCATTGACTTTAGATGCCGTACTCGGAATCGACTTAGACCAAAGCAAATACACCTTCAAAGAAAACAAAGCACTCATCAACAAACTGCCTTTAGAGTTTGACGGTTTCATTCAAATGGTTGAGAACGGACAACAGTATGATTTGAAATTCAAAACACCAACTTCTAGTTTCCAAAACTTTTTGGGCTTGATTCCAGCGGCTTATGCTGCCAATATCAAAGATGTAAAAACCACCGGAGACTTTAGCGTTACTGGTTTTGCAAAAGGATTATTATCAGACAATACGGTACCTAAATTCAATGTGGCGATTGCTTCGAACAATGCTTCTTTCCAATATCCAAACTTGCCGAAATCGGTGCAAAGTATTGTCATCGATACCAAAATCATCAACGAAACCGGTTTGGCCAATGACACTTACGTGAATTTAGATCAGTTGTCATTCCGCATCGATCAAGATGTTTTCAATGCCAAAGCCAACATCAAAAACATGGCTGAAAATGCTTTAGTCGACGCCAAACTGAACGGTGTCATCAACCTAGGAAATGTTTCTAAAGCATATCCTGTAAAACTCACGGTGCCACTTTCCGGAATTTTAAAAGCTGATGTGGCGACCAAATTCGACATGAAATCTGTAGAAACGAATCAGTATGAAAAGATGCAGAATTCAGGAAACATGACACTTACCGGATTCAGATATGTTGACGATGCGAAAAAAGTGATGAACATCAACAAAGCCATTGTTCAATTCACCAACACGCGCATCAACCTTCAAGAATTGGATTTGACTACTGGAAAAACCGATATGAAAGTTAATGGTGTTTTAGAGAATTTCTACGGTTTCATGTTCAAAAACCAAGAGTTAAAAGGCAATTTCAATATGAATTCAAATCAGTTTGCGGTGGCCGATTTCATGTCGCCAGAAACACCTAAAACCAAAACTGAAAAACCAAAAGAAGAGGTTAAAATTCCAGCTTTTTTAAATTGTTCCTTAACCGCAAAAGCCAACACGGTTTTGTATGATAACTTGGCGTTGAAAAATGTTTCTGGAAAATTAATCATCAAAGATCAGAAAGTAACATTAGAAAATGTAAAATCAGATATTTTCGGCGGTCAAATTGGAGCGAATGGCGATGTTTCTACAAAAGGAAAAATACCGGTTTTCAATATGAATTTAAATATGAAAGCGGTTGATATTCAACAAACGTTTACGCAGTTGGAAATGATGAAAAAAATCGCCCCAATTGCTGGTGTCATCAACGGAAAACTTAATACGACCATCAAATTATCAGGAAACTTAGACGCCAAAGAAATGACGCCTGACGTGAATTCACTCAACGGTGATTTGATTGGACAATTGCTTTCCACAACGGTAAATCCGAGCAATTCAGAGCTTTTAACAAAACTCGATGACAACATCAAATTTTTAGACTTGAAAAAAATCAACCTCAACGATTTGAAAACGGCACTGACTTTCAAAGACGGAAAAGTCAACATCAAACCATTTGATTTAAAATACCAAGATATTAAAGTTACCGTTGGTGGTCAACACGGTTTTGACCAAAACATGAATTACAATTTGAAATTTGATGTGCCTGCCAAATATCTCGGTTTACTCGGTCCAGATGTCAACAAACTGATTTCAAAATTATCCCCGACAGACATTAGTAAACTGGAGAATATTCCGATCAATGCTTTAATGACTGGAAATTTCAAAAGTCCTAAAATATCGACTGATGTCAAAAGTGGTGTGGCCAATCTGACCAATCAGTTGGTGAAACAGCAAAAAGAAAAGTTGGTAAAACAAGGTACGAATGCTTTGAGTGATTTGATTAATAAAAACACTAAAGCGGATACGACCAAAACGAAATCTCCGGCTAAAGAAGATATTAAAAAGAAAGCTGGTGATTTGCTGAATGGTTTGTTTAAGAAAAAGTAGCATGTGTTTATAGGCTCGCAAAGACGCGAAGACGCAAAGAATTTGTAAAGTATAAGATTTTAATTTTGCGCCTTTGCGCTTTTGCGAGCCATTACAAATCAATATTCACAACCGAGCCTTCTGAACTTCGGATATTGAAAACGGTTCCATCCTCAAAAAGCAAATACTGTCCTTTGATTCCAATCAGAACTCCTTTGAAGTTGGGTGTTTTCTCCAAACTCAAACTGTTGATTTTTTTAGGATATTGTAATACTGGATAGTGCATTTCATACACATCATTTTTCTCAGAAAAGAAATATTCCGTTACTTCTTGTGGCAACAAATCCTGCACTTTTATTTTTTCTTGAATCAAATCGGTTGTAACAATATCGTTGGTGAGCATTTTACGCCAATTGGTTTTGTCTGAGAAATGGTTTTTCAAAGCGACTTCCGTGATTCCTGCCAAATAACGATTCGGAACCTCAACAATGGCTATTGCTTTCTCAGCGCCTTGATCAATCCAACGGGTTGGTACTTGGGTTTTTCGGGTTACGCCAACTTTCACTTCACTCGACAAAGCCAAGTAAACAATGTGCGGTTGCAATTGCACTCGCGACTCATAATCCAAATCGCGATCGGCCACACCCAAATGCGCTGTGCTGAGTTCGGGTTTCATGATCCAATCGCCAACTGCTGGACTTGAATAAAAGCAATCATAACAAAAACCTTGACGGTAAATTTTCTTGTTTTTACCACAATTCAAACATTGATATCCGGTGAGTTCTATCGTGATTGATTTGTTTAAAACTTGGTTTAAATTGAGAAAACTGTTTTCAAAAACCAAGTAGTATTGAATCGGATTTCCGAATTCGGTTTGCATTTTGGTTAATACGCCACTGTAAGTCATTATGATACTGATATAAGCCCTTCAACTAAGTTCAGGGTGACAATTAGAAAATTAGCATTAGAATTTCTGCTATTTTTTTCGTTATTTTGGTAACGCCGTAAAGGTATCGATTTGCGTTTGAATATTTAAATGACAAATCTGAAATCATCAACCTAAAATCTAAAATTGCATGCCATTACCAATCATCAATTCGATTGCTTCTTGGGTTTTGAAACAACGCATTCATCAAATTGAGTTGTTTTTAAAATACCCAAATGAAGTGCAGGATGAATTGTTAATGAACCTAATTCGATCTGCAGAAAATACGGTAGTAGGCAAACACTATGATTTTTTTTCTATCAAATCGTACACGACTTTTAAAGAACGTATTCCGATTTCAACCTACGAAGATCTCGAACCTTTTATAGAACAAACACGTCGAGGCGATCAAAATATCTTTTGGAATACACCGATAAAATGGTTTGCCAAATCGAGCGGAACGACCAATGCTAAAAGTAAATTTATTCCCGTAAGCAACGAAGCACTTGAAGATTGTCATTATAAAGGCAGTAAAGATTTGCTGTGTTTGTATTTGAACAACAACGAGAATTCTGAATTGTTTATTGGTAAAAGTTTGCGATTGGGTGGCAGTTCACAGATCTATGAAAACAACAATACTTTCTTCGGCGATTTGTCGGCCATTTTGATTGAAAACATGCCGATTTGGGCTGAATTTAGTAGTACTCCAAGCAATCGTATTTCTTTGATGAGCGAATGGGAAACCAAAATCACAGCCATTATCAACGAATCTAAAAATGAAAACGTAACGAGTTTTGCTGGCGTTCCTTCATGGATGTTAGTTTTAATGAATAAGGTTTTAGAAGAAACTGGAAAAGGGAATTTACTAGAAATCTGGCCGAACCTCGAAGTCTATTTTCATGGCGGCGTGAGTTTCGAACCGTATCGAGAGCAATACAAAAAAATTCTACCGAACAATGATTTTAAATATTATGAAATCTACAATGCTTCGGAAGGTTTTTTTGCAATTCAGGATTTAAACAACTCGAAAGATTTGCTGTTGATGCTGGATTATGGTATTTTCTATGAATTTATTCCTATGGATGTTTTCGGCACTTCTGAAGAAAAAGCCATACGATTATCGGAAGTGGTTTTAGATAAAAATTACGCGATATTAATCACAACCAATGCTGGACTTTGGCGCTACTTGGTTGGTGATACTGTAAGGTTTACCTCTTTGAGTCCGTATCGCATTCGGGTTACCGGAAGAACCAAACACCACATCAATGTTTTTGGCGAAGAATTGATGGTTGAAAACACCGATCAAGCGATTTCTAAAGCGTGTGCCATTACCAATACACAAGTGGTCGATTACACCGTCGCTCCTATTTTCATGGAAGGCAAGGAAAAAGGCGCCCACGAATGGATAATCGAATTCAAAGAAAACCCTAAAAACCCTATTGAATTTCAAAAAATTCTAGATGAAACTTTGCAATCGTTAAATTCCGATTACGAAGCCAAGCGCTATAATAATATGACTTTAAACCCGTTAGTTCTTAATGTCGCGCGTCCAAATTTGTTTTATGATTGGTTGAAAGATCAAGACAAATTGGGCGGACAACACAAGATTCCGAGACTATCAAATCAGCGGGATTATTTAGAACAACTGAAAAATCTGTCATAAATCAGCCAGCTCATGAAAAAGTTACTCTTTATTATTATCGTTGTTTTTTCTGTTTCCTGCGGACCACATCGTATGAGTTGCGGACCGAAAGGAATCTGCAATACAAATTCCTCAGAAATGCAGAAAAAAAATGCTTAGCTTGTAACAATTTTGACTGTTGGTGGTCTATTAGGCAATCATCATTCAAAATCAATCTACTCATGAAATCAACATGCCTTGCCCTGCTATTACTTTTAAGTTTTTCAGCAATGGCACAAGAAGTAACTCCAAATCAAAAAGTTCAAGATTCCATTGCAAAAACTGAGACTCCAAAATCTTTAAGTGAAGTCACAGTTTACGGCAACAAGCGACAATTCATCAAAGTCGAATCTGACAAAACCACCATCAACGTCAAGAACAATCCGATGCTCAATAGCGGTAGCAGTTTGGATGCGGTGAAAAAAATTCCGGGTGTCATTACTGCACCAACGGGAAGTTTGACATTAAATGCAAAAAATGTTGCCATCTACATCGACGGCATGCCGAGTTCATTAAGTGGTACTGATTTACAAAATTACTTGCTGAGTTTGCCCGCAACTGCGATTGAGAAAGTAGAATTAATATACAATCCAGGTGCTTCTTTTGATGCGAGTTCGAGTGGTTCTGTGATTAACATCGTTACCAGTTCTAGAAAAATGAAAGGCGTGAATGCCAGTTTCAACATCAATTACAATTTTAATAAATACCAGAAACCTAGTCCGCAAATCCTGCTCAACGGAAAGAAAAATAATTTGAGCTGGCAAACGATGATTGGTTACAATTATATTGATGGCGAGAACAAAACCACCAACGACCAAACCTTTACGACCTTCAATCCTGATGAAATATTATTTCAAAAAAACAAAACGGTGACTACAAATCGTAATTTTTATTGGAGAACAGGAA
>ENA-UOWO01005033-UOWO01005033.1-activated-sludge-metagenome-genome-assembly--contig:-NODE-5033-length-14231-cov-6.361456_pt1 | contig 14231 bp, 9 predicted proteins | sample MGYA00238148_ERZ761564 | MGnify/ENA primary metagenome ERZ761564 (study PRJEB28885, sample SAMN05720194) | activated sludge metagenome | isolation source: Anaerobic digester | place: USA...
TTGCAGCCAGGTGACAAAATGGCTGGTCGTCATGGTAACAAAGGTGTGGTTTCAAAAATCTTGCCAGTGGAAGACATGCCGTTCATGGCCGATGGCACACCCTGCGATGTGGTCTTGAATCCATTGGGTGTTCCGTCACGTATGAACGTGGGTCAGGTGCTGGAAGTGCATTTGGGTTGGGCTGCTAAAGGTATTGGCCAACGCATTGGCGATATGTTGCAAGCCGAAACCAAAGCTGCTGAGTTGCGCAAATTCATGGATACGCTTTACAACACATCGGGTCGTAAAGAGGACATGAGCAAACTCAATGATGCACAAGTGATTGAAATGGCAACCAATCTCACAGGTGGCGCAACATTTGCAACACCTGTGTTTGACGGCGCATCGGAAGATGAAATTCGCGCAATGTTGAAATTGGCATACCCAGATGATTTGGCAAAAGCCAAAGGTCTGACCGCCACCCGCACACAAGCGCAGTTGTACGACGGCCGAACTGGCGATGCGTTTGACCGCACCACCACGGTTGGTTATATGCACTTCTTGAAATTGCATCATTTGGTTGATGACAAGATGCACGCCCGTTCTACAGGCCCATACAGCTTGGTCACACAACAACCTTTGGGTGGTAAAGCCCAGTTCGGTGGTCAGCGTTTTGGTGAGATGGAGGTGTGGGCGTTGGAAGCATACGGCGCGTCATACGTGCTGCAAGAGATGCTGACAGTGAAGTCTGATGACGTGGTTGGTCGTACACGTGTGTACGAAAGCATCGTCAAAGGTGAGCACACCATTGAGGCTGGCATGCCTGAGTCGTTCAATGTCTTGGTCAAAGAGATCCGCTCTTTGGGTATCGACATGGAACTCGAGCGCGGCCAGTAATTGAATTGTGACGAATACACATCACGAATGAAACAAGGACATAACACATGAAATCATTACTCGATTTATTCAAACAGTTCACACCTGATGAAAATTTCCATGCCATCAAAATTGGCATGGCATCACCTGAAAAAATTCGTTCATGGTCTTTTGGCGAAGTCAAAAAACCAGAAACGATTAACTACCGTACCTTCAAGCCTGAGCGTGATGGTTTGTTTTGCGCCAAAATTTTTGGCCCAATCAAAGATTACGAATGCTTGTGCGGCAAGTACAAACGTCTCAAGCACCGCGGTGTTATTTGCGAAAAGTGCGGCGTTGAAGTCACACAAACCAAAGTTCGTCGTGAACGCATGGGCCACATTGACCTGGCAGCACCTTGCGCGCACATTTGGTTCTTGAAATCTTTGCCATCCCGTTTGGGCATGGTGTTGGACATGACTTTGCGCGATATTGAGCGTGTGCTTTATTTCGAAGCATATGTCGTGACAGACCCAGGCATGACACCGTTGAAGAAATACAGCATCATGTCGGAAGACGATCATGATGCCAAACGCATCGAATACGGCGACGAATTCATCGCCAAAATGGGCGCTGAGGGCATCAAAGATTTGTTGAGCGATTTGGATATTGACGGCACGATTGAAAAGTTGCGCGGTGATTTGACAGGCTCTGAAGTCAAAGTCAAGAAAAATGCCAAGCGTTTGAAATTGATGGAAGCCTTCAAAAAGTCTGGTATCAAACCCGAGTGGATGGTGATGGACGTGTTGCCAGTGCTACCACCTGATTTGCGCCCATTGGTGCCATTGGACGGTGGTCGTTTTGCGACTTCTGACTTGAATGATTTGTACCGTCGCGTCATCAACCGCAACAGCCGTTTGCGTCGTTTGTTGGAATTGAAAGCGCCAGAAATCATTGCCCGCAATGAAAAGCGCATGTTGCAAGAATCGGTGGATTCTTTGCTGGACAACGGTCGCCGTGGTAAGGCCATGACTGGCGCTAATAAACGCGCTCTGAAATCTTTGGCTGACATGATCAAAGGTAAATCAGGACGTTTCCGCCAAAACTTGTTGGGTAAGCGCGTGGACTACTCTGGTCGTTCTGTGATTACTGTTGGCCCAACTTTGAAACTGCACCAATGCGGTTTACCCAAACTGATGGCGCTGGAACTGTTCAAGCCATTCATTTTTGCGCAGCTCGAAGCGCGTGGAATTGCAACCACCATCAAAGCTGCCAAGAAAGAAGTTGAATCAGGTACGCCTGTGGTGTGGGACATCTTGGAAGAGGTGATCAAAGAGCACCCCGTGATGTTGAACCGTGCGCCAACCTTGCACCGCTTGGGTATTCAAGCGTTTGAGCCGATGTTGATTGAAGGCAAAGCGATTCAATTGCACCCACTCGTTTGCTCAGCTTTCAATGCTGACTTTGACGGTGACCAAATGGCGGTACACGTACCTTTGTCAGTCGAAGCGCAAATGGAAGCACGCACCTTGATGCTGGCTTCTAACAACGTCTTGTTCCCAGCCAGTGGCGAGCCCGCTATCGTACCGTCGCAAGACGTTGTGCTCGGTCTTTACTACACCACTCGTGACCGTGTGAACGGCAAAGGCGAAGGCTTGGTGTTTGCCAATATTGCTGAAGTGCAGCGTGCCTTTGACGCTGGCGTGGCAGAACTGACAGCGCGTGTCAATGTGCGTATCACTGAATACACCAAAGACAAAACAACAGGCGAATTTGTGGCATCTACAAAAATTCGTGAAACCACTGTTGGCCGTGCGTTGCTCAGCGAAATTTTGCCAAAAGGCTTGCCTTTTGAGAACATCAACAAAGCGCTGAAAAAGAAAGAAATTTCTAAATTGATCAACGTCTCTTTCCGCAAATGCGGATTAAAAGAAACGGTTGTCTTCGCCGATAAGTTGTTGCAAAACGGTTTCCGTTTGGCTACCAAAGCAGGTATTTCGATTTGTGTGGACGACATGTTGGTGCCAACTGAAAAGGCAGGCATCATTGACCGCTGTGAAGCCGAAGTGAAAGAAATTGGCGACCAATACGCAACTGGTTTGGTGACTGCGGGTGAGCGCTACAACAAAGTGGTTGATATTTGGGGCAAAGCTGGTGACGAAATCTCTAAGGTCATGATGGCGCAGTTGGCGGTTGAAAAAACCACCGACCGCCATGGCAAAGAAGTTAACCAAGAGTCTTTCAATTCCATCTACATGATGGCCGACTCTGGCGCGCGTGGCTCTGCCGCGCAGATTCGCCAGCTGGCAGGTATGCGCGGTTTGATGGCCAAGCCTGATGGCTCCATCATTGAGACGCCCATTACCGCCAACTTCCGCGAAGGCTTGAACGTGTTGCAGTACTTTATTTCCACCCACGGTGCGCGTAAAGGTTTGGCTGACACGGCTTTGAAAACTGCGAACTCAGGTTACCTGACACGCCGCTTGGTAGACGTGACACAAGACTTGGTTGTAACCGAGCAAGACTGTGGCACACATGACGGTTCTTTGATGCGCGCGATTGTGGAAGGTGGTGAAACCATTGAATCACTGCGCGACCGCATTTTGGGTCGTACCGCAGCTGACGACATCTTGCACCCAGAAACACGCAAGGTGATGGCATATGCCGGCGATATGCTGGATGAAGATTTGATTGACGAATTGGAAGCCGCTGGCGTGGACGAAATCAAAGTTCGCACGGCGCTGACTTGCGAAACCCGCTTTGGTATTTGCGCCAAGTGCTATGGCCGCGATTTGGGCCGTGGCGGTTTGATCAATGGTGGCGAAGCTGTCGGTGTGATTGCAGCGCAGTCCATCGGTGAGCCTGGTACACAGTTGACCATGCGTACCTTCCACATCGGTGGTGCCGCGTCACGTGCATCGATTGCATCCAGCGTTGAAGCCAAATCCAATGGTTCAATTGGTTTTAACAGCACCATGCGTTATGTGACCAACAGCAAAAAAGAGTTGGTGGTAATTTCTCGCTCTGGCGAAATCGTGATTCACGATGAACATGGACGCGAGCGCGAACGTCATAAAGTGCCTTACGGTGCGATTTTGACCATCAAAGCCGATGACAAAATCAAAGCTGGTACCATTTTGGCCAACTGGGATCCATTGACTCGCCCGATCATTACCGAGTTTGCTGGTAAAACCAAATTCGAAAATGTGGAAGAAGGCTTAACTGTTGCCAAACAGGTTGATGAAGTGACCGGTTTGTCCACCATGGTGGTGATCGATCCCAAGCGTCGCGGCGCAGCCAAGATTGTGCGTCCACAAGTTAAATTGGTCGATGCCGCTGGCAATGAAGTCAAGATTCCAGGTACCGATCACTCGGTAACGATTGGCTTCCCTGTAGGCGCTTTGATTCAAGTGCGTGACGGTCAAGACGTGGGTCCTGGCGAAGTGCTGGCGCGTATTCCTATCGAAGGTCAAAAGACCCGCGATATTACCGGCGGTTTGCCACGTGTGGCAGAGTTGTTCGAAGCACGCACACCGAAGGACAAAGGTACCTTGGCAGAAATGACCGGTACGATTTCCTTTGGTAAAGAAACCAAAGGCAAAATCCGCTTGCAAATCACCGACCCAGACGGCAAAGTTTGGGAAGAGTTGGTGCCTAAAGAGAAGAACATCTTGGTGCACGAAGGACAAGTGGTTAACAAAGGCGAAAGCGTGGTCGACGGTCCAGCCGACCCACAAGACATCTTGCGCTTGTTAGGCAGCGAAGAGCTGGCACGTTACATTGTTGACGAAGTGCAAGACGTTTACCGTTTGCAAGGCGTGAAGATCAATGACAAGCACATTGAAGTGATTGTGCGTCAGATGTTGCGCCGCGTCGTCATCGACAATGTGGGCGAATCCAACTACATCAGTGGCGAACAAGTTGAGCGCGCTGCTGTTTTGGACACCAACGATGCTTTACGTGCTGAAGGCAAAATTCCAGCCACATTCACCAATGTGTTGTTGGGTATTACCAAGGCTTCTTTGTCCACCGACAGTTTCATCAGCGCCGCGTCTTTCCAAGAGACCACCCGCGTGTTGACCGAAGCTGCCATCATGGGCAAGCGCGATCCATTGCGTGGCTTGAAAGAAAACGTCATCGTCGGTCGTCTGATTCCTGCTGGTACAGGCTTGGCATACCACCAAGCCCGCAAAGCCAAAGACATGATGGACGACGCCGAGCGCCAAGCCATTGCCGACGCCGAAGCCAACGGCGAAGCCGCCAGTGAAGAAGTGTCTGGTGAAACCATGGTAGGCGACGAAGCCGCACCTGCGAACTAATCGCTAGATAAGCAAATAGAAAAGCCCCGCTACCGAAAGGTGGCGGGGCTTTTTGTTTGGGAATTAGAAGTTAACTCATTTTACTTAGAGGTTGTTGTTGATGGCACAAACACACCTTCGATGAAAGAAGCAGCCTCTTTGCTAAAGTCTTTATTTTGACTAAATCCGCGGTGCGAATATGAAATAGCAAAGCCTAGGTTCCTTTGCGAAGGATGTCGGCAATACAGATGTTCGTTCTGGATAATTTGAGTTTCGGTTGTTGTTGGTGAAGTTTGAGCGTTCTTATCTTCCGAAATATTTTGAATTTGGACGCAAGGATATCCGCGTACGTTTGTAAATTTATGTGTAAATGTGCTGGTAGTAAATCTTTCATTATTGGCGTCAACTTTTGCGCTATTAACAATTGCTGCTTCAAATTCATCAGGGATGTCTGTTTGTGGAGCTGCAAAAACTGCAACTGAAGCAATCGTACTTTCCTTAATTTTTTCCGGTAAACGACGACCAAACGCCATGCCTGAAGAATCTGCTTTTGCTAATTTCCAACCTTCTGAATTGGGTGCAGTTATATTGAGAATCTTTCCCTCGAAAACCTTGCCTGGTGGAACATCTTGATATGCACTACTTTGCGCGAAAATGATACTTGTAGATAGGCTAAAGATTGTGATTGATACAGCTTTGCAAAAACAATGCTTCATGTTTATCCTTTGTTAAGTATAGAAATATGCTCTAAATTTGTAGTTGTTATGAGTAGCAACTTACATTTGGTTTTATATTAACTGACAAGACTGGCTTAAGAATTATTGATTCGCATGTGTTGATATGGAAACTTTTAACCGTTGATATCGATGTTGTATTGCTATATATTTAATAGCACACTAGGCAATCAATACGTCGGATACAGGCCAAAAACACTAAAACTTTTTATAGCTAGGCAAATACCGCCAGTGTCCTACAGGTAAGTCGCCCATGGGGATGCGGCCTATGCGGATGCGTTTGATGGCCAAGAGGCGCAGGCCTACTCGCTCTATCATTTGGGGGATTTGACCAGGGCGGATACCTTTGAAAGCGAAACGCAGCCAGAGCTCGGTGGGTGTTTGTTGCGCGATGCTGACCTTGATGGGCGGCAGCTCAATGCCATTGAAACTCAAGCCATGGCACAAGCGGCGGATGGCGTTTTGCAAAACCTCATCGGTGATAGGCCCTTGCAGTGCGCGCTTGCTGTCAACTTGCACCATGCATTCTTGTTCTACGCGGTCCGCATCGTCGTTCAATTTGCGGGCAATGCGAAAGTCTTGCGTGAAAACAATCAAACCACTGGCTTCAAGGGGCAAGGGCGTGGTGGGTGTCAGATTGGAAAAATGGCGCTGCAAAAATCGCGGTGCAGCTGCCGCGCCGCCTGCTAAATTGGGATCAACGGATTGTTTCGCTGGGTCCAACAGCAAAAGTGCAGGGTTGCGACCTTCACCTGATTCGTAGCCCACGGGCTTGTGCATCAAGAGGGTGACTTCTTCCAGCGTTGCCAAATTGGCATGTGCATCGAGTTCAACTTTCTGCGTCGCCAACACACGCGCGCCAGCTTGCTCAACCACTTTGCCATCTACCTTGACCCAGCCGCCTTCAATGTATTGCTCGGCTTCAGAGCGCGAGCAGTTGGCTTGTGCCGCGAGGCGTTTCGCCAAACGTTCGCCCACTTTTTGTTCAGCTATATTGGCAGCAGGCGTCGCTTTGACTGGTCTGGTACGTGGCTTTGGTTTAGATGTCGAAACAGACGCTGGATCTGGTTTGGGTGCGCGCTGCATGGATGTTGTGCGCGATGCACTCAAGCTGGCGACAACTTTTCTAAGCCGCCCATGTAAGGACGCAGCACTTCAGGAATCGTCACAGAGCCATCTTCATTTTGGTAGTTTTCAAGCACAGCGACCAAGGTGCGACCCACAGCCAAACCAGAGCCATTCAAGGTGTGCACAAATTCCATTTTGCCCTGCGCGTTTTTGAAACGTGCTTGCAAGCGGCGGGCTTGAAATGCTTCGCAGTTCGAAACCGAGCTGATTTCGCGGTAGGTGTTTTGCGATGGCAGCCACACTTCTAAATCAAAAGTTTTGGCTGCGCCAAAGCCCATATCGCCAGTGCACAAGCTCATCACACGGTAGGCGAGTCCTAACTTTTGCAAAATGGTTTCTGCATGCTTGACCATTTCATCCAAGGCTTCATAGCTCTTTTCAGGATGAACAATTTGCACCATTTCCACTTTGTCAAACTGGTGCTGGCGAATCATGCCGCGTGTGTCGCGGCCATAGCTGCCCGCTTCAGAGCGAAAGCACGGTGTATGCGCGGTGACTTTAATGGGCAGCTCAGATTCTTGAATGATTTGGTCGCGCACCAGGTTGGTTAGAGGTACTTCGCTGGTTGGAATCAAATACAAGGCCGCATTGTCCGGCACTTCTTCGCCTTCTTGACCACCCTTTTTTGCCGCAAACAAATCACCTTCAAATTTAGGTAATTGGCCTGTGCCGTAGAGCGAATCGGCGTTCACAATGTAGGGCACATAGCATTCGGTGTAGCCATGTTCTTGTGTTTGCACATCCAACATGAACTGCGCCAACGCGCGGTGCAGTCTGGCCAATGGACCGCGCATGACGGCAAAGCGTGAGCCGGCAATTTTCGCGCCTGCATCAAAATCTAGTCCCAACTTTTCGCCGATATCGACGTGGTCTTTTGCTGTAAATTTAATAGCATCTTTGGCAGTATCTACGCCGCCTAGAGGCCAATTTCTTATGCAAACATTGCCAGTTTCATCGGCACCACTGGGTACCGTGGTGTGTGGCAAGTTGGGTAGGGACAAGAGCAAACTTTGCAACTCGGCTTGAATTGCGTCAAGACGAATGGCGGAGTTTTCAAGCTCTGCTTTGTAACTGCCGACTTGCGCCATCACTGCATCGGCTTCTGCTTTGCCAGCATCGCCTTTGGCTTTGAGTTGACCAATTTGTTTGGACAAACTGTTGCGCAGGGCTTGCAGCTCTTCGGTGCGGATTTGTATGGTTTTGCGCTCGGACTCTAGCGCGGTGAACTTATCAACGTTCAAAAATGGCTGTGGTGACTTGCGTGCCTCAAGGCGGGCAATCACGCCAGCGAGGTCTTTACGGAGGAAATTAATGTCTAACATGTCCTAGATTTTAAGGCTTGAATGGGGTACGAGTTAAGGGGGAGCCAAATTTACAATTACACTCGTATTTGTATGCATCAACGAAGCCTTATCAAATTTTGCAAAGAATGCGGCCAAGCCGTCAGCTACCGCATTCCGGATGACGGCGACACCAAATCACGCGCCATTTGCTCGGTTTGCCACACCGTGCATTACGAAAATCCCTTGATGGTGGTGGGCACACTACCCGTTTGGCAAGGGCGGGTGTTGCTATGCAAACGCAATATTGAGCCGCGCAAGGGCAAATGGACACTGCCAGCAGGATTCATGGAGCTGAATGAAACCGCCGCCGAAGGTGCTGCACGTGAAACGGTGGAAGAGGCGGGTGCGCAATTTGAAATGCAAGACCTGCTCAGTGTGCTCAGCGTAGCGCGCGTTGGGCAAGTGCATTTGTATTTCCGCGCAGCGTTGACCAGCGACCAATTCAACCCCGGTTTTGAAACCCAAGAAGCGCAACTGTTTGATGAAAAAGACATCCCTTGGGACGAGTTGGCATTTACAACCGTCAAACTCACACTGCAATGTTTTTTTGCCGACCGCGCCAAGGGTGTGCAAAACGTGCACCACTTGAATGTGAGTTAAGTCTGTATCAATACTAAGCAAGATGTGATTGCTATAGAAAATATAGCTATTCAGGCAGCAAATACGCCGACTATGACCGTTCTTGATGTTATTGCAATGCTATTAATAATATAGCACTCTAGGCAATAAACACGCCGCCTAGCGCCATATTTGGCACCTAATTTCTCGTAGGCAGGAATCCATATCCTAGCTAAACTGCGTTATAGTTTATGCAACGTATTTGTTCGCGTAACTGATCCAGCAAGCATGTTGTCTGCAAAACAGGTGTGCTGGAAATTCTAGAATTTTTATGACTGCTCATCCATACAACATAAACGCAATAAGACAATTGGCAAGCGTCTTTACAGAGGTTTTTGTCAACCCATGTTAGGGCGACAAACGCCAATATAGGGTGCGAATTCGTGCACACTATATTAAGTTAGACCTATTATTAACCAAACCTCGCGAGCGCTCTATGACCTACAACGAACTTTCCAAGAAAGCTGAGCAACTGAGCTATCGAGATAAGCTTCGGCTAGCGCAACTACTGATCCAATTGGCGCGGAAGGAAGAGGAAGAGCAAAACCCCGAGAAGCGAGATGCAGCGACCGTGTCCGCACCATCCGACCCAGAGCTTGTGCAATATGTGGCGGACAGGCTCAAGAAACTGAGGCCATCAAAGAAGGAATCAGTGCTCAACTCAATTGGCGCAATGTTCCAGTTTCAGGGCGGCATCTCTGACAGCGACAAAGATAAGCTCTTCTCTGAGCTTTTGAAAAAGCGCCACATCACCATCGCAGAGAACAACCGTGTTCACTATCCCGAGTGAGCAAAGATCTAGCAGGGCGCTCAGCCTCGCTCCCTTCGGTCGCTAGACGCTGCGCGATAAAGCCGCGTAGCGCAGGTCACCTCTACGTTAATCTTCAGATTATTGAATTGCTTCAGCCGCCAACCATTGCAGCACAGGTATTGCACCCGCTAAAACAGGGCTGACTTGAACTGGTAGCTTTTGCCAGGCAAAGGTTTGCCCTTCACGCATTTGCAACTGGCCTTGCCATTGGGTGACTTTGCAAAAGTGCAGCCGCACTAGGGCATGCGGATAGTCAATCACGCTGTTGCGCCAAATCTCTGCATTGCTGATGTCAATGCCAATTTCTTCATGCAATTCGCGTTTGAGCGCATCTACCACTGTCTCATTCGCTTCCAGCTTGCCACCCGGAAATTCCCAATAGCCCGCATACACTTTGCCTGTTGGTCGAGTAGTGAGCAAAAATTGACCCTGTGCATTGATCAATATGCCAACAGCTACTTCGGTGATTGCACGTTGCTCGGTGCTCGTGCGTGGCACATCAGGGTCAACCACGGTGACATCTGCTGCGAGAGTTTCTGGCTTGGCATTCACCATCGCTGACAAACTTTCACGGTTTACAAACGGCCTGCAAAATCTTTGGCAAATTGAAACGCTACGCGGCCACTGCGGGAGCCGCGTTCGAGCGACCAAACCAATGCTTGTGCGTGTGCATCTTGGTGCGCGGATATATCGACACCAAAGTATTTAAGCCATTGATTCACAATCGCCAAATACTCGTCTTGGCTGAATGGGTAGAAACTCACCCACAAACCGAAGCGCTCTGACAAAGAAATTTTTTCTTCGACCCCTTCACCTGGATGGACTTCGCCATCGTCGGTATGTTTGTAGGTCAAATTCTCTTTCATGTACTCAGGAATCAAATGGCGGCGATTGCTGGTGGCATAAATCAGTACATTGGTGGACGATGCCGCTATCGTGCCATCCAAGATGGATTTCAGGGCTTTGTAACCCGGTTCACCTTCTTCAAAGCTCAAATCGTCGCAGTACACGATGAATTTTTCTGGGCGGTTGGACACCACATCCACGATGTCTGGTAAATCAACCAAATCCGCTTTGTCCACCTCAATCAAGCGCAAGCCTTGTGGCGCATACTCATTCAAGCAAGCTTTGATGAGCGATGATTTGCCTGTACCACGCGCGCCCGTGAGCAGCACATTATTAGCTGTTTTGCCAGCGACAAATTGTTGGGTGTTGCGGGCAATTTTCTCTTTTTGACCATCAATTTCTTTGAGGTCGCTGAAACGCAACTCTGCAATGTGGCGAACCGGTTCCAGTACGCCATGGTTGATGCTGCGCTTACGATAGCGAAATGCAACTGCGTTATTCCATTCAGGTGCGGTTAATGCCTGTGGCAAGGTGGCTTCAAGGCGGACCACCAAAGATTCCGCACGGGTGAGAAAACGCTCGAGTTGCTCGTTCATTGAATTTGTCTTGTAGTTTGGATATGGCGTTCTTAAGAGCGGGAATTTAAGAACGGTAGTCGGCGTTGATTTTGACGTACTCTTCAGAAAGATCGCAGGTCCAAACCGTTTGCGCACAAGCGCCTCGGCCCAAGTCAACGCGCACCGTGATGTCGCTTTGCTTCATCACCGCTTGACCATCTGCTTCTTGGTAAGTTGGGTTGCGTCCGCCTTTGGTGGCCACATGTACATTGTCTAAATACAGCTCAATTTTGGTTTGGTCTAAATCTTCAATACCTGCATAGCCTACGGCGGCCAAAATGCGTCCCAGATTTGGGTCGCTGGCAAAAAATGCGGTTTTAACCAAGGGCGAGTGGGCAATGGCGTAAGCGACTTGGCGACATTCCTCATTTGTTTTGCCACCATTGACCTTGATGGAGATGAATTTGGTTGCGCCTTCGCCGTCACGCACAATGGCGTGCGCCAGTTGCTGGGCAACTTCCAACATGGCCGATTTCAATATTTGGCCATCTGTACTCGACAGTGCTTGTATCGGCGAATGTTGCGCCTTGTTACTGGCTATCACGACGAAGGAATCATTGGTTGATGTATCGCCATCAACCGTGATGCAATTGAACGATTCTTGCGCCAATTCAGTGGCCAGTTGTTGCATGACTGCGGGCGCAATGCAAGCGTCGGTCGCCATAAAGCCCAACATGGTCGCCATATTGGGGCGAATCATGCCTGCACCTTTGCTGATGCCCGTGATGCTGACCGTTGCACCCCCAATTTGTACCTGCTTGCTGAAGGCTTTGGGTACGGTATCTGTGGTCATGATGGCTTGCGCTGCATTGAACCAGTTGTCAGCTTTGGCGTCAGCGATGGCTGCATCCAAGCCCGCGATGATGCGTTCGCTGGGCAAAGTTTCCATGATGACACCTGTGGAAAATGGCAACACTTGTTGTGCATTGATGCCAATTTTTTGTGCCAAAGCTTTGCAAGTACTTTGGGCGCGATTCAAACCATCTTCCCCAGTACCTGCATTGGCATTGCCTGTGTTGATCACCATGGCACGTATTCCATTAGCTGCGGTACTGGTTTGACTCAAACGCAAATGCTCTCGGCAAATTTGAACAGGTGCCGCACAAAAGCGGTTTTTTGTGAAGACGCCAGCGACCGTCGCACCCTCGTCAAGCAAGATAACGGTGAGGTCTTTGCGATTGGCCTTACGAACGCCAGCTTCAGTGATACCGATGCGCACGCCAGCAATGGCTTTCAATTGACTGGCAACAGGAGGGTTCAAGTTAGCTGGCATGGTTCGGCTCTCTTTTGTAAATACATCTATGTTGATACTTTTCAATTATCCAAAAAAAACGAGCCAGAGCCCGTTTTTTCTATGTCTTTTATCGCTAGCACAGACAAGTGTGCTGCAGTTACGCCAATTTACCGTGACAGTGCTTGTATTTCTTGCCACTGCCGCAAGGGCACGGCTCGTTGCGTCCAACACGTGGAACAGCATTCGATGCTTGAACAGTTGAATCATCCAACACTGTTTGTACCTCACCCGTTTCTGTGGGAGCGGTGTAAGTGACGTTGGCAATTTTTTCGGCACGGCTTTCCAAGTCTTCGGCTGCACGCTCAATTTCTTCGCTGGATTGCACTTTCACAGTCATTAAGACTTTTGTCACATCGTTTTTCACGGCATCCAACAATTGCCCAAACAATTCAAATGCTTCGCGCTTGTATTCTTGCTTAGGCTGTTTTTGTGCGTAACCGCGCAAATGAATGCCTTGACGCAGATAGTCCAAAGAGCTCAAGTGTTCGCGCCAATGGGTATCGATGCTTTGGAGCAGAACCATGCGCTCAAAGTGTGTAAAGTTCTCTTCACCAATTTGCTCAACTTTGGCATCAAAGGCAGCATTCGCCGCTGAGATTACTTTTTCTAGAATATCGGAGTCTTCAATTTGCTGTGCGGCATTCACATCCTGTGTCAGGTTCAGTGATATATGCCAGTCTTGTGCCAAGGCTTTCTCTAAACCTGCCAAATCCCATTGCTCTTCCACAGAGTCTTCAGGCACATAGGCGCGTGTCAAATCAGTGAAGCAGCCTTCACGCAGTGATTTGATTTGCTCGCTGAGTACGGTGGCGTCCAAAATGTCATTGCGTTGCTGGTAAATCACCTTGCGCTGATCGTTGGCAACGTCATCGTATTCCAGCAATTGTTTGCGAATATCAAAATTGCGTGACTCTACTTTGCGCTGTGCACTTTCAATACTGCGTGTCACGATTCCCGCTTCGATGGCTTCGCCTTCGGGCATTTTGAGTTTGTCCATGATGGCTCTGACGCGGTCGCCTGCAAAAATGCGCATCAATGGGTCATCCAAGCTCAAGAAAAAGCGAGATGAGCCATTGTCACCTTGACGACCTGAGCGGCCACGTAGCTGATTGTCAATGCGTCGTGATTCATGGCGCTCGGTGGCAACAATGCGCAAGCCACCCACAGATTTCACAAATTCGTGATCTGCGGCCCATTGCACACGCAATTGTTCTGCTTTGGCAGATTTACCCGCTTCATCAAGCGAGTCATCAGCATCCAGCGCATCAATTGCCATTTGCAAATTGCCACCCAACACAATATCGGTTCCACGGCCTGCCATATTGGTGGCAATGGTGATCATTTTGGGCCGACCAGCCTGCGCCACGATATCTGCTTCACGCGCATGTTGCTTGGCGTTGAGCACTTGGTGTGGCAGGTTTTCTTGGGTCAACAATTGATCGATGATTTCTGAATTTTCAATCGATGTTGTACCAACCAATACAGGTTGCCCACGCTGATAACATTCGCGTATCTCTGCGACTGCTGCTTGGTATTTTTCTTTGGTGGTTTTGTAAACACGGTCCAATTGATCAATGCGTTGGCTGGGACGATTGGGCGGCATCACCAAAGTCTCTAAGCCATAAATTTCTTGGAATTCATAGGCTTCGGTATCGGCAGTTCCTGTCATGCCCGCTAATTTGTTGTACAAGCGGAAATAATTTTGGAA
>ENA-UOWO01005034-UOWO01005034.1-activated-sludge-metagenome-genome-assembly--contig:-NODE-5034-length-14231-cov-4.466281_pt1 | contig 14231 bp, 21 predicted proteins | sample MGYA00238148_ERZ761564 | MGnify/ENA primary metagenome ERZ761564 (study PRJEB28885, sample SAMN05720194) | activated sludge metagenome | isolation source: Anaerobic digester | place: USA...
TGTTCTTGATGGTATTGTTGATTATCTTCCTTCACCTCTCGATATTGAGCCTGCACGGGGAATTGACCCTAAGACCGAAGAAAGTGTTGCAGTCAAACCAGTCGACGATGAGCCTTTTGCAGCTCTCGCTTTCAAGGTCGCTACGGATCCTTTTGTTGGAAAACTTATCTTTTTCCGCGTCTATCGCGGTTCGCTCAAAAAGGGGTCATATATTCTAAACGCCACCTCTGATAACAAAGAGCGCTTGGGTAGAATTGTTCGTCTTCATGCTAATCATCGCGAAGATGTGGATGAAGTATTTGCCGGTGAGATTGCTGCTGCTGTTGGACTAGGGAACACTACGACCGGAGACACCCTTTGTGATCCCGTGAAGCCCGTAATTCTTGAAAAAATTGTTTTCCCTGAGCCAGTTATTGACATTGCAATCGAGCCTAAAACTAAGGCTGACCAGGAAAAGATGGGTATTGCTCTTCAACGCTTGGCTGAAGAGGATCCAACTTTCCGCGTCCGTTCAAACGAAGAAACCGGCCAGACAATCATTGCCGGCATGGGAGAGCTTCATCTTGAAATTATTGTTGATCGCATGAAACGAGAGTTTAAAGTTGAGGCCAATGTCGGCGCACCTCAGGTGGCTTTTCGTGAAACTGTTCGCAAAGAAGTAGAGCAAGAAGGCAAATACATCAGGCAGACTGGTGGACGTGGTCAATACGGTCATGTTTTTATCAAACTCAGACCCCAGGAGCCTGGAGACGGCTTCCTCTTCATCAATGCTATAGTTGGCGGATCGATTCCTCGCGAATTTATCGGACCTGTCGAGGCCGGAATCAAGGAAGCTATGGATCGCGGTGTGATTGCCGGTTATCCGGTTGTTGACGTCGCCGTCGAGCTCTTTGATGGAAGCTTCCACGATGTTGACTCATCTGAGATGGCTTTCAAAATAGCCGGATCGATGGCTTTCCAGGAAGCGTTCAAGAAGGCGAATCCTGTACTGCTTGAGCCGGTTATGAAGGTAGTTGTTTCGACACCTGAAGACTTTATGGGTGATGTCATTGGCGATCTTAATGCAAAGCGTGGCCAGATAAACAAAATGGAAGACCTGCCTAGTGGCATTAAGCTTATCGATGCATTTGTTCCGCTTGCTTCAATGTTTGGCTATGCTACCTCTCTGCGCTCGATGACTCAGGGTAGAGCGTCAAATACTATGGAATTCGACCATTATGCCGAAGTTCCAGGCAATGTTGCCAAAGAGATTATTGAGAAACGGGCAAAATAGTAAATTGCTGCATTGTTAAATTGTTTTAGCAACAATGAGCGACCAGAGAAATGCTTTGGGTTGGCACATTCTTCATTTGTCGTCGGTAGGACAGAGAAGCGATGGAGCGAAACAATGATAATAATTGCTCCAAAGTCTCTTGCACAAGCTAGAAAAATTTGTTATAATTTATCCGCTAATTAAACATAAACAATAGAAAAGTTAAGAAGGAGCTCTAATGGCAGAAGCGTTCAAGAGAACTAAGCCACATGTCAACATTGGTACAATCGGTCACGTCGACCACGGTAAAACCACTTTGACTGCTGCAATTACAACAGTCCTTGCCAAAAAAGGCATGGCACAGGCACGAAAATTTGATGAGATTGACAACGCCCCTGAAGAAAAAGAGCGTGGTATTACTATCGCTACTTCTCATCAGGAGTATGAAACTGAGAGCCGACACTACGCTCACGTAGACTGTCCAGGACATGCTGACTATGTTAAGAACATGATTACCGGTGCTGCTCAAATGGACGGTGCTATTCTTGTGGTTGCTGCAACTGATGGTCCTATGCCTCAGACTCGCGAGCACATTTTGCTTGCAAATCAAATCGGTGTTCCTGCGATTGTTGTTTATCTCAACAAGTGTGACATGGTAGACGATCCAGAGCTCATTGATCTGGTCGAAATGGAAGTGCGCGAACTGCTTACCAAGTACAAATATGACGGCGACAACGCTAAAATTATCCGCGGTTCAGCCCTCAAGGCTCTCGAAGGTGATGCTCAATGGGAGAAATCAATCGAAGAGCTTATGGCTGCGGTTGACGAAGCTATCCCTGATCCTCAGCGTGAAGTTGACAAGCCTTTCCTTATGTCGGTTGAAGATGTCTTTTCTATCAAAGGCAGAGGCACTGTTGCTACAGGTAGAATTGATCAAGGCATCGTTAAGATCAACGATGAAGTCGAAATTGTCGGATTAAGAAAAACTACCAAAACAGTTGTTACCGGCGTTGAGATGTTCAAGAAACAGCTTGACCAAGGTCAGGCCGGTGATAATGTCGGTCTTCTTCTCCGCGGTATTGAACGCGAAGATATTGAGCGCGGCCAGGTATTGGCTAAGCCAGGTTCTATCACTCCCCACACTGAGTTCGAAGCAGAGGTTTACGCTTTGACCAAGGAAGAAGGTGGTCGTCATACTCCAATTTTCAAGGGCTACAAGCCTCAGTTCTATATCAGAACAACAGATGTTACAGGTGAGATATTCTTCGATGCTGAGATGATCATGCCTGGTGACAATGCAAATGTTAAGGTAACTCTCATTCAGCCAATCGCTATGGACGAAGGTCTAAAGTTTGCCATCCGAGAAGGTGGACGCACAGTTGGTGCCGGTGTTGTTACCAAGATCATCAAGTAAGTACTACAAGTGAGTCCCGAAATTCGGGACTCCTTGTGTACTTAACCAGGAATGGACAACGAATGTTACCAACAACGGACAACGAATGAGTGGTGTCAGTCACAAATATTCGTCGTCTGTCGTCAGTAAAGTCTGTCGTCCATTTATGTAATATGTCAGCTGAAAAAGCAGTACGTCAAAAAATTAGAATAAAGCTTAAGGCTTATGATCACCGCATTATCGACAAATCTGCCGAGCAGATTATCGAAACTGCGGTTCGCTCTGGCGCTACCGTCGTCGGTCCTATTCCTCTTCCTACCGAAGTGAAGAAAATGACCGTTCTTCGTTCGCCTCATGTTCACAAAGATGCTCGCGAACAGTTCGAAATGCGAACACATAAGCGCTTGATTGACATCTTAAATCCTACCAGCAAGACTATCGATAGTCTTATGGGTCTGGATATGCCTCACGGCGTCGATATCGAAATCAAGATGTAAGAGGCCGAAGGCCTCCAGAAATGGATAACGAATTGTACGGATAACGGATGACGAATTGAGTTTACACAAGCACATTCGTTGTCTGTTGTCGGTATGTCCGTCATCCGTAACTGGGAAGTTTGACTTTAAAGTCAAAATAGGCTAGAATTATCCTGTTACAAGAGTTTCAAAATCTCGAGTACAGGTCATAGATATCATCTCGGTTCGCCGGCTGGCGGAACGGAAGGATCTACGGCTAAGTTAGCATTGTGTATACCGTATTTCGTATATGTTTGAACGCCAGCGAGAATTAGTTCTCACTTCGTTTGAACGATATGATAGCCGGGTCGTCTAGTGGGAGGGCAGCCGATTCTTGATCGGTTAACGCGGGTTCAAATCCCGTCCTGGCAGCTTGCCTTGAGCTGACTAGTGTCATCGACGCTTTCCCGCTCACTATCCCATTCGTTATTAGTTATTTGGAAAATTAGTTATCCATTTCTGGTTATGAAGTTTATACTTGCAGAAAAAATTGGAATGACCCGGATCTTCGACGAAAACGGCAAAAGCATTGCCGTAACTGTCGTGAAGCCCTTTGAGTGCAAGATAGCATATCTCCGAACACAGGAAAAAGATGGTTACCAGGCCATTGCCATCAAAGCTTCGAAGAAGAACGGTGAAAAGGAAAAAGAAGTATATGTAAGAGAATTTCGTACGGATATTGGTTCATTTAAGAATGGTGCCGCTCTGAAAACTTCCCAATTCCAGGAAGGTGATCTTCTTGAGGTTGTCGGTACTGGTAAAGGCAAAGGCTTTGCTGGCACGATCAAGCGCCACGGTTTTCACCGGGGACCTGAGACACATGGTAGCAACAATGTCCGCGAACCAGGTTCGATTGGCGGAGGTTATCCGCAGCGCGTTGTTAAAGGTCGGCACATGCCTGGACGAATGGGTGGACTGCAAGTTACCGTCAAAAACCTGAAACTGATTGCTTTCGATGGTGGATCCATGCTTATCTCTGGCGCGGTACCTGGACCCAGGAAATCAATCATTACGATCAGCTCTTCCACTGAGAACGAAAAATCCACAGAAGATAATAACGAATAAGCATGAAATTAGCAGTTTTAAATAAAAACGGTGAAAAAGTACGGGACATTACATTGAGTGATGCTTTCTTGGATGAAATTTCTCCCAAAGCACTAACTCTATATGTCCACTATTTGAATAATGCCGTACGTGAGCCGATTGCTAATGTGCTTGATCGGAGTGAAGTCTCTGGTGGTGGAAAGAAACCATGGAAGCAGAAGGGAACAGGGCGTGCACGTCACGGTTCCAGCCGTTCTCCGCTTTGGGTTCATGGCGGTGTGACATTCGGTCCATCTTCTGAGCAAAACTTTAAACAAAAACTTAACAAAAGCCTAAAGAGAAAAGCAATTCTTTCAATATTCGGAAGCAAAGCAAAGGCAGAGAAATTGATTGTTGTTGACTCACTTGCCCTTGAAGCGCCAAAAACTAAAGATGCTATCAATCTGGTATCAAATGTCAAGGCAGAAGGAAAAATTTCGGTTGTGTTTGGTGATCAGGATACCTTTGGAGACAAGTCTTTCCGAAACATTGAAGGTATCAAACTTTCAATGCCAAAGAAGCTTGATGTTATAAGTATCATTTCTTCAGACAGTGTTGTTATTTCCGAGAGTGCCCTCAAAGAAGTTGAGGAGACATACAACAAGGTAAACAGAGGGGCTAAGGCGGAATAAGATGGATACACAGATTTTGAAAAGCGCAGTAGTTTCAGAAAAAAGCTTTCAGGTTGCTAGTAGTGGCAAGTTTACTTTCATTGTAGATAAGCGTGCCTCGAAAGATGACATTAGCGCCACCTTGAATAGCTTATATAATGTTGATGTAATTTCCGTAAATACTGCAAACTTCAAGGGAAAGATCAAGCGATCCAAAAAGGGTGAGGGCAAACGCAGTGATTTTAAGAAGGCTACCGTGACCCTGAAGAAGGGGCAGAAAATTGATTTATTCGAGGTTGAGAAAGAAGATAAAAAGGCAGAGGGCAAGGATCGTAAGAAGAAATCAAGTGAAAAATCCTAATTAAGAATTAAGAATTTTCTAATTAATCTCCAATATGTAAATTCGGGAATTAAGTATTTGATTAGGAATTAGAAATTAGTAATTTAAGAGTTTAAAACTAATGCCAGTACGTAAGACCAAACCTACAACCAGCGCACAAAGGCAGATGACATACGTCATCGGCAGCCTTGATAAGGGTAAATCAGTTAAATCCTTAACTCATGGTATTAAGCGTGGCTCAGGTCGCAATCACGCTGGCCAAACTGTTGTTTATCATAAGGGCGGCGGAGCAAAACGCAATTACAGAATTATTGATTTTTCCCTTAACGCTCATCTTGATGAAAAAATTACCGTAAATGGAATTCAGTACGATCCTAATCGTAGCGCCAATATTGCACTTGTCGAATTTGAAAATGGTGAAATGGGACATATGCTTGCTGTTGATGGGCTAAAGAGTGGTAATGTTGTTGTTTGCGCAGAAAAAGCGCCAGCCAAGCTTGGAAACCGCATGAAGATCAAGAATATTCCTGTTTCAACCCAGATTAGCGGTATAGAGCTTACTCCTGGAAAGGGTGCTCAATTGTGCAGAAGTGCCGGGGTGTTCGCAACCCTTCTTGGTATTGATGAAAAATATGCAATTATCAGAATGCCTTCAGGTGAAAGCCGCAAGGTCTTAGCTGATAACTATGCTACCGTTGGGATTGTTAGTAATATTGACCACTCCAAAACCGTTTTGGGTAAAGCAGGTCGAGTAAGGCACATGGGAATAAAGCCGACCGTGCTTGGTAAGTCCAAGAATCCGGTTGATCACCCCCATGGTGGTGGTGAGGGCCACACCAGCGTTGGTATCAAGCAGGGACCAAAAACACCTTGGGGTACCCTGGCCCTCGGAAGACGAACCAGGAACAAGAAAAAGATTAGTTCAAGACTGATCCTTAACAGAAGGAAGAAATAAATTCACAAAGGATGACGAATTAGCCAAATAACGAATGACAAATATTAGTTATTAGTTATTTAGAACGATTCGTTATCCATTTATGAGATTTCGGAGAAATCATGCCACGCTCACTCAAAAAAGGACCATTTACCGACGAAAAGCTTTTAATGAAAGCTCAGGTCGCACAGAAAACCGGCGACAAGAAGCCAATTAGAACATGGTCAAGAAGTTCGACAGTAATACCAGAGATGGTTGGTTTGACTTTTGCTGTTCATAACGGTAAAGAGCATGTTCCTGTTTTCATAGTTGAAGAAATGGTCGGACATAAGCTTGGTGAGTTTTCTCCCACCCGCAAGTTTCGCAGACATGGTGGCAAGATGGCCAAGGATCAAGAGAAGGCTGCTGGTAAATAAATAGTATAAAGTTGAGAGTACTAAGTTACAAAGAAATTAACTTTAAACTTGGCACTTTGTAACTTAGTAACTGGAACACATTATGGACATTACGGTCAAAAATCTGTATATTAAAGGGTCACCTCGTAAAATCAGGCCTGTTTTGCATGGTTTACGGGGCATGAGCGCATCAAATGCTTTGATTAACCTTAAATTTACACGCAAATTAGCTGCCAGTTATATTCTTGATCTGGTGAAATCTGGAATTGCGGCCGCCAAAGAACAATATCTTGAGCCTGATAAGATTTTTATTGAATCAATTGCTTGCAACGAGGGCCCGCGCCTTAAAAGGATTCAACCATGGTCAAAGGGTCAGTCAAGACGAATCACTAAGCGCAGAAGCCACCTGGTATTAGTGTTGAGCGATAAGAAGCAAGAAGATGTCAAGGCGGATATTAAAGAAGAAAAAACTAATAATAAGGCAATAACCAAACACCAAGATACAATAACCGAATAATTTCAAAGTTATTGGTAATTGTTCCTTGATTATTGATTATTACTCCGAAGGAGTTCAGTTGGGTCACAAGGTAAATCCAAAATCAATGCGTCTCAAAATCAATGAAGTCTGGCAATCCAAGTGGTTTGGCGGAAACAATTATGCTGAGAAACTGATCGAGGATTTAAAAATTCGCAGAACCCTCGAAAAACGGCTGAAAGATGCTGGGGTTACTAAAATCGATATTATTCGAGATTCAAACAAGATTACGGTTGATATTCATTCGTCTCGTCCAGGCCTGGTCATTGGTCGTGGCGGTAGTGGAAGTGATGAGCTTAAGAAGCTTTTATCAGTTTTTGTTTCCGGCAAGATTCAGATTAACATTATTGAAGCAAAAAAGCCTGATGCAGATGCCACCATTATTGCCCAGAATGTTGCCAGCCAGATCGAAAAACGTATTCCATATCGTCGAGCAATCAAGCAAGTAATGGAAAAGGCTAAAACAGCTGGTGCAACGGGCCTGAAGATTCAGATCTCCGGTCGGCTCAATGGAGCTGAGATTGCACGAAGCGAGAAGATGGGTTTCGGCACAGTTCCACTTTCTACGTTTAAGAGTGACATTGATTACAAATATCACACTGCCTTGACAACTTACGGGATCGTCGGAATCAAGGTTTGGGTTTACAAAGGCGAGCGGTCGCTGGAATCAGAAGATTTCAACGGCAGACAAAAATAAATTAGTTTCAAAGTTGAAAGTACTAAGCTACAAAGTAAAAACTTAAACTTTCAACTTATTACTTGAGGAACGAATATGTTGATGCCAAAAAGAATGAAATATCGCAAACAGCAACGCGGAAAGAACTGTGGCGCAGCCACACGCGGTACTGATTTTGCATTTGGCAAGTTCGCAATCCGTGCGACCGAGTCGGGCTGGATTACAGCAAGATCGATCGAAGCGGCTCGTCGTGCAATGACTAGATATATCAAAAAAGGTGGTCAAATCTGGATCAGAATTTTTCCCGACCGTCCCGTAACCCTGACATCAGCAGAAACCCCCATGGGATCAGGAAAAGGTGCAGTAGACCACTTTAGCGCTGTTGTGAAGCGCGGACGAATACTTTATGAAATGGACGGCGTAGATCATGCAACCGCAAAGGAAGCAATGCGTCTAGCTCAGCACAAATTGGCGATCAAGACAAAGTTTGTCAGCAAGGAACAAGAATGAAATTTTCGCAAGATTTAACAAATTATCGAAAACTCGGGAGCGACAAATTAGTCGAGATGGTGAATGAGGAGAAAAACAAGCTTACGGTCGCCCGCCTTAAAGTTCGGGCTGGAAAACTTGATAATTACTCCCAAATTTCAAAAATCAAAAAGAACATTGCTCGAATATATTCCGTGATTAATGAGCAGGGAGCTTAAGATGACAGACAAAAATGCAAAAGTTAAAATTGGAGTAGTTACCGGAATTTCGCAGGACAAGACTGCAACTGTACGTATTGATTCCGTTAAAACTCACCCATTATATAAAAAGAAATTTGTGATTAGCAAGAAATTCGCTATTCACGACGAAAATAATGAGTGTGAGATAGGAGATAAAGTCGAAATCACTGAGACTCGTCCAATCTCAAAAAACAAAACCTTTAAACTTCAAAGCATCATTAAGGGTTAATAATCCCTCGGAGCCCAAGCTTTAGCTTGTTAAGCAGTGCGATTCTCAAAAAAGAGATGGTACCAGCACGCTAAAGCGTGGTCTCCGTGTGGGTGGATAAGTAATTAAGGGTTAGAGGAATAAATGATTCAGCCAGGTACGCGCTTAAAAGTTGCAGATAATACCGGTGCAAAAGAAATCGAATGCATCTCTGTTTTGGCGAGAGGTCAAAGTAATGACGCTCAAATTGGCGATATTATCTCTGCTTCAGTTAAGGACGCTATTCCTCGTGGAACAGTTAAGAAAAAAGAGGTAGTGAGAGCTGTTATCGTCAGACAGGTCAAACCATTTTCTCGAGAGGATGGCTCGTATGTGCGATTTGACGAAAACGCTGCCGTTATTATAGATGGCACCAGCAAAGAACCGCGCGGTACACGTATTTTCGGACCGATTCCACGCGAACTTCGCAACGGCTATATGAAAATAATTTCCCTTGCACCAGAGGTGCTGTAACTTAAGTCACTTAAGTTACCTAAGTTACTTAGGAATCGAATGAAATTGAAAAAAAATGACAACGTAATGGTATTGACCGGAAAAGATCGCGGCAAAAGCGGCGTTATTGAACGTGTTTTTCCTGAGCAAGACAAACTTATCGTTAAGGGCGTCGGTTTGGTAAAAAAGCATGTCAAGCCATCACAAAAAAATCCAAAGGGTGGCATTATTGATATTAATATGAAAGTTAATAACTCTAATGTTATGATCATTTGTCCTTCATGTGGCAAACCAACAAAGATTGGCTTAAAAGTATCAGACAAAGTCAAGCAGAGAATCTGCAAAAGATGCGGTCAGAGCCTCGAGGGAAATACCAAATAATCATTACCTTACCAAATTACGAATAAGCACACGAAAATACGAAAGTACAAAATAATAGGACACCATGGAAAAATTAGCTGTAAAATTTGCAAAAGAGATTCTTCCGGAAATTAAAAAAGAACTTTCCAAGAAGAATGTTCACGAAATCCCAACCATAGAGAAGATAGTCGTGTCTATTGGTGTCGGTGACTACAAAGATGACGACAAGATGGTTGATAGAATTGCGGGGGAACTTGCAAAGATTACCGGACAAAAACCAAAGCTTAATCTTTCAAGAAAAGCTGTATCCGCTTTCAAGTTACGCATTGGGCAACCAGTCGGCTTGACCGTAACCCTACGGAATGAGCGGATGTACGATTTTCTTGACCGACTGGTCAATGTGGCCCTACCTCGGGTTCGTGACTTCAGGGGACTTTCCACGCATGGTTTTGACCAGTTTGGCAATTACAGTCTTGGCCTTCGTGACTACACTATATTTCCCGAGATTAAATTTGAGGAAATTGTGACCAACTTTGGTCTTCAGGTGAATGTCAAAACAACTGCCAAGAATAAAGACGAGGCACTTGTTCTTCTCTCGAAAGTCGGCTTTCCATTTGCAAAGAAATTGGAGAAATAATGGCCAAAAAAGCATTAGTAGAAAAAGCGAATAGAAAACCAAAATTTTCCACGCGAATTGTAAGACGTTGTAAGGTTTGCGGTCGAAAACATGCTTACATGCGCGATTTTATGCTTTGTCGTATTTGTTTTCGCGAATTGGCAAGCCGGGGAGAGATCCCAGGTGTTAGCAAGTCAAGTTGGTAAGATAAAGGGAAATTATGGATCAAATTGCAGATTTATTAGTACGAATTAAAAATGCCTCCACTGTCTCGAAGTTTGAGATTTCAACGTCTCATTCCAAGGTTAAGGAAGCAATTCTAGAGATTTTGAAGGCAGAGGGCTTCATCAGTAATTTTGAAGTTACGGAAGATGAACAGAAAAAAAACTTGAAGATTGAGGTTTCTCGTACCAAAACCCCAACACATCTTCGACAGCTTTCTAAAGCAGGTAAGAAAGTCTATGTTAAATCAAAAGAAATCCCAAGGCCACTTAGAGGTTTGGGCACAGTTATTGTTTCAACCTCCAAAGGCATTACAACCGGTAAAAATGCTACAAAGACCGGCCTCGGAGGAGAATTAATTTGTGAAATTTGGTAAGAGCGATCCGAATATAACGAACGGCATCCTAATGTTCCGAATAAACACAAATTAGGATCATTCGGATGTTATTCGTAGATTGGGATCGCATAAGGAATCATATGAGTAAAATAGGTAAGCGTCCAATTCAAATAAAAGAAGGTGTCACTGTTTTACAGGAAAACGGCGTATTAAAGGTCGCAAAAAATGGCACTGAGCTAACTCTTGTAATTCCGCATGAAATTACCGTTGAAATCAAAGAAAACGAGATTATCGTCGGCAGGATTAACGAGTCAAAGATTGCAAGGTCCAAACATGGTCTTACTAATCGTCTGATTGACAACATGGTAAATGGTGTCAGTGACGGATTTACAAAAGAATTAACCTTTACCGGAACCGGATATCGCGCTGCTGTAAACGGAAGTAACGTTACTCTCAGCATGGGATACTCACACGATATTATTCTGCCTATTCCTGCTGGATTGGATGTCAAAATTGTTAAAAACTCTATTTTAATTCATGGTATTGATAAAGAGATAATCGGTCAATTTGCCGCCAATGTTCGCGAAGTGCGGCCACCTGAAGTTTACAAAGGCAAGGGAATTAAATACAAAGACGAACTTATTCGTCGCAAGGCCGGCAAGACAGCAGCATCAAAATAAAACTACAACACATTAACCAGACACACAATGAACAAGATAAACGAAAACAACCAAAGACCAAGAATCAGCGTGTTTAGATCGAATAAAGCGATTTATGCCCAAATTATTGATGACTTAGCTGGTAAAACATTGCTGGCAGGTTCATCTATTAAAATTGAAGATAAAATCACTCCGACCAAGAAAGCTGAAGCTGTTGGTAAAGAGCTGGCAACCAAGGCAAAAGGAAAGAAAATTACCAAGGTTGTATTTGATCGGAATAGATATCATTATCATGGCCAGGTCAAAGCTCTTGCCGAGGGCCTAAGAGAGGGCGGTTTAGATTTTTAATCACGAAGGGATAGCAGATTATACTGATAGCGGATTGATAACACCAAGGTATTAGCAAAATCAATTAGCCATTAGTACTATCCGCCATCCCTTCCTGAAATTTTCGGAGAAAATTATGGTACAAACAACTGAGAAAAGTGAATCAACCCCAGCACCTGCTAAAAACATTATGAAGCCAAGATCTTTCGGTCGGCAACGTGAAGTTTCTGAATATGAAGAACAAGTGATCGAAGTTCGACGCGTTTCACGTACAGTTAAGGGTGGGCGGCGCATGTCTTTTCGAGCTCTCGTAGTTATCGGAAACAAAAAAGGCAAAGTTGGAATGGGTATTGCCAAGGCAACCGACGTGACCGAGGCTGTGAGAAAGGCTGTGACTCGAGCCAAGAAGAAACTTATTATTGTTCCAATAATCAGCGGCACTATTCCTTATGAAATTACAGCCAAACACGGCTCAGCCGTTGTAATGCTTCGACCGGCCTCAGAGGGTACATCAATCGTTGCTGGTGGTGCAATTCGGACAGTGGCAGAGCTGGCTGGAATCACTGATCTTCTTTCTAAAATCCAGGGAAGTGCTAGCAAAGTCAATAATGTAATTGCAACCCTAAAGGCGTTCGAGTCATTCAAAGACGCCTATGTGAAGAAACTTGAAAAATACGCTGAAGCAAAAAATGCAGTAGCTCCAAAAGCTGAAACTTCTAATGAAAAAGTCGAGGTTAAGGCTGTGAAAACAGAGGCCAAATCCGAAGAGCCAGCTCCCAAGAAAACCACGGCAAAGAAAGTAGTTAAAAAATAACACCCCTGGTGTAATCCCTGTAATCCGCCAGCTGGCGGAAAGGGACAAAAACATAACCAATAAGTGGATCAAACAATGGAACTAGAGAAGATTAAAACACAAAATAAGAAACGCTTGGGCCGAGGACTATCCGCTGGTGGCGGTAAAACTGCTGGTCGAGGTACTAAAGGTCAAAAAGCTCGCGCTGGTCATAATATTCCGCGCAAGTTTGAAGGTGGCCAAACAGCTCTTTCGATGCGCTTGCCAATCATGCCAGGATTCAAATCCCACAAGCCAAAGGCTGAAGTTGTATCACTCGATCTTATTTCACTTGTCTTCAAGGATGGTGAGACAGTCTCTGCTGCCACCCTCGAGGAAAAAGGAATCATCAAGGCAGGTGCCCGCTTCAAGGTTTTGAATAACGGAACACTTTCTGTGAAAGTCACCCTTGACTCATCGGCCCATGCATCAGAAGCCACTCGAAAGATTTTTGAATCAGGCACGGTTGAGGCCAAGTCCAAGACAGAGGAAAAGACTGAAACCGTCGCTAAGGCAAAAGAATCTACTGTAAAAGAAGAGACGGTTGCTCCGAAGGCTGAGAAAGTTGTAGCCAAGAAGCCTGCTGCAAAGAAAGCTGCTAGCTAGGTCAAAATTCAAAATGTACTACAAAAAACGCCCCGCATTGAGGCGTTTTTTGTTATAATAATCCTATTTATTAAAGGATTTGTCATAAATCACAAAGGGGCTGTAATCCAATATGTTAATACCTTGATTATTGGCAAGAAGCGTTAATAATTTGCGTTGATTTACTCTTAATTATAGGCTATAGTATTACCAAATGGAGACACTTTCTAAAATCTGGCAATACAAAGACCTGAGAAACAAGATCGTGGTAGCAGTCGGTCTGCTTTTGGTTACTCGGGTACTTGCGCATGTTCCACTTCCAGGAGTTGACCTTGCAAGACTCCAAGCTTTCTTTAGTCAAAATCAAGTGTTTGGTTTTTTGAACATGTTTTCCGGTGGAACGATGAGTAATTTTTCGATCATTCTCATGGGTGTTGGTCCCTACATCACCGCATCTATTATATTCCAGCTTCTCGGCATGATCTTTCCCAAGATTGAAGAGATACAAAAAGAAGGGGAGTCGGGCAAAGCAAAGATCAACCAATGGACCAGATTTGCCACTGTTCCCTTGGCCGTTATTCAAGCATATAGCATGCTGGTCTTGCTTAAGGGTCAGGGGATTATCCCTGCCTGGACAACATTTGACCTTGCAACAATGCTGATTACCGTTACTGCCGGAACATTGCTCCTGATGTGGATCGGAGAAATTATTTCAGAAAAGGGGATTGGAAACGGGGTTTCTTTGATTATCTCCCTCGGTATTCTCTCTGGGTTTCCAGATCAGCTTCGCAATACGATTTTGCTTCTGCAGTCTGGAGATACCAGTAAGATAATTGGTGCCATTGCTTTTGGCGTTGCCTTTATCTTAGCGACAGCAGCCATTGTTCTTATTCAGGAAGCTCAGCGCAATATTCCGGTAACCTATGCGAGCAAACTTCGGTTTGGTCAGAACAAGGGCTCAACAAGCTATTTGCCTGTTCGTGTTAATATTGCCGGCGTTATCCCGATAATCTTTGCGATGAGTATTTTGGTCGTGCCTGGTGTTCTAGCCAAGTATCTGGAGGCTGCCCGATCAGCTTCGATTGCCAACGCGGCACGCGCTGTCAATGCTTTTTTCACCGATCAGACATA
>ENA-UOWO01005038-UOWO01005038.1-activated-sludge-metagenome-genome-assembly--contig:-NODE-5038-length-14220-cov-12.749594_pt1 | contig 14220 bp, 12 predicted proteins | sample MGYA00238148_ERZ761564 | MGnify/ENA primary metagenome ERZ761564 (study PRJEB28885, sample SAMN05720194) | activated sludge metagenome | isolation source: Anaerobic digester | place: USA...
TCCTCCATTTGAACCCTTGATTGTTTCGGTGAGTGAAAATCCGTTTTTCCCAAATTTAAAAGTTGAGGAGTTGAGGAGTTGAGAAGGTTGAGGCTGACGCAAAAATGGGTTTGAGTGTGAGGTGAGAAGTTGTGCATGTCGCAGTAGCCTCAACTCCTCAACCTTCTCAACTTTTAAACTTTTCAACTATCTTACAGCCCTGATAAGCAAAAACCATGCATACCAAAGCAATTATTCCTGTGGCTGGTGCCGGTACCCGTTTGCGCCCACTCACTTATACTCAACCCAAACCCTTGATTCCCGTTGCGGGCAAACCCATCATTTCGTTCATCATTGATCAACTGATTGAAATCGGAGTGCGCGATTTCATTTTTGTGATTGGATATTTGGGCGAAAAAATCAAAAATTACGTTGAGCAGGCCTATCCAGACATCGAAAAACAATTCGTCAATCAGGAAATGCGCTTGGGTTCGGCACACGCCATCTGGACCGCTCGCGAATCCATTCGTGATGCGGATGATGTGTTTGTTTTTTTTGGTGACACCATCATCGACCTCGATTTTCAAAAAGTACTCAACGACCCCTATTCTACACTGGGTGTAAAAAAAGTACACGATCCTCGGGAATATGGCGTTGTTGAATATGATGAAGATGGCCTCGTCAACAAATTGATTGAAAAGCCCCGCATCCCTAAATCGAATCTGGCGATGGTGGGGTTTTACCACATCAAAGAAGTTCCTGCTTTTATCCGGGCGTTGGAATTCAATATCAGCAACAACATCCGTACCGATGGCGAATTCCCGCTTACCGATGCCCTGATGCGCATGATTGAAACGGGCACCCGATTCAGCACCATCGAGGTCGACAATTGGTTCAATTGTGGCAAAAAAGATGTGCTCCTGGAAACCAATGCCATCATGCTGCGACGCAAAGGCTACGCGTCGGCCAATTTGCCAGATTTTGACAGTTCAATTGTCATACACCCAGTCAGCATTGGAGAAAATTGCCAAATCAGCAACTCTATTATTGGTCCACATGTTACCATTGGCAACAATGTACGCATCAGCAACGCCATCGTGCGGGACTCCATCATCGGCAATTATGCCGCCATTCAGGAAATCATCTTGCAGAATTCCGTGGTTGGCAATGATGCGTCCATTACCGGTTTGCGTCAAAGTTTGAATATTGGTGACAATACGGAGATTGACTTTAGTTAAATAGTTGAAAAAGTTGAGAAGTTGAGGCTACCGCAAGCGACAAACCCTCAACTTCTCAACCTTCTCAACCTTTTCAACTTTTTTTTCATGAAACTGACTTTCGATCGTTTGGTGATGATCCTTTTGGTAGCCGTAATTGGTGTGTATGCAGGGAAATATTTTTATACCAAACCACAATTCATCAATGGCCAAAAAGCCTTGAACTTTCAGGCGGTTACCATCGATAATCAAGCCTTCAAGCTCTCGGATTTGCGGGGCAGCTATGTTTTGCTCGATTTTTGGGGGTCTTGGTGTGGTCCTTGCCGCATGGAAAATCCAGCCTGGGTTGCATTCAATACCCGTTATGCGGGAAAAAAACTCAAAAGAGCAGATGCTTTTCACATGGTCAGCATTGCCATTGAGCGCAATGAAGAAAGCTGGAAACGCGCCATTCTCAATGACGGACTCAACTGGCCTTATCACATTCTGGATCAAACCAGTAGCATGAAATTTTTCAACTCCCCTATTGCGCAGTTATACAAAGTGAGGGCTTTACCCAGCAATTACCTCATCGATCCGCAAGGCACAATTGTGGGCGTGAATGTACATCCTGAAGATGTGGAAAAAATCATCGCCGAATAATTTTGGCAGGACATTCTGACAAAAACTGACAAGCTGACCATCTATTCCCCATTTTTCCTGACATGGCAAGATAATTGCTAAGCATTTCCAAAAACTTTCAAGCCGTGAAGGACCAAGATAAAGAAATGGAACTCAACGAAGAAACCATAGAAATACCCGTGGAAAACGAAAACAATCTGAACGATGCCGAGGGGCAAGAAGAAAGCTCGGCAGGTGCCGAGTTTGCGGTAGAAGAACAATTGGCTCGCTTACAGCGCGACTACGCCGAATTGCAAGATAAGTACATCCGGCACATCGCAGAGTTCGACAATTTCAAGCGCCGTACCCTCAAAGAGCGCCTGGATTTGATGAATATGGCCGCTCGCGATACCATTCAGGCCTTGTTGCCTGCATTGGATGATTTTGATCGGGTAAAAGCCGCTGGAGAATTGCCCAATAGCCCCGAACCTTTTGGCGAAGGAATCAAATTGGTGTACCATAAGTTGTACCATATTCTGGCTGCACAAGGGTTGGAACCCATGGAATCAAATGGACAGCCGTTTGATACAGAAATTCATGAAGCCATTACGGAAATACCGGCCCCCTCAGAAGACCTGAAAGGCAAAATTATTGATACCCTGGAGAAAGGATATAAATTAAAAGACAAAATGATCCGCTACGCAAAGGTGGTGGTAGGAAAATAATGAAGCATGGCGAATAAGCGCGATTTTTACGAAGTACTCGGGGTACCTAAAAACGCCGATGAAGCGGCCTTGCGAAAGGCTTACCGCACCTTGGCCATGAAATACCACCCGGACAAAAACCCTGGCGACAAAGCATCTGAAGAGAAATTCAAGGAAGCAGCAGAAGCGTATGAGGTGCTCAACGATGCAGACAAACGAGCGCGTTACGACCGTTATGGCCATGCAGGGGTAGACCCCAACATGGGCGGTGGCAGTGGTGGCTATGGTCCGGGAGGAATGAGTATGGATGACATATTCTCCCAATTTGGCGATATTTTTGGAGATGAGTCTCCTTTCAATTCGTTCTTTGGTGGAGCTGGTGGTCGTTCCGGAGGCGGAGGTCGGGTCAATGGGCAACGCGGGGGCAACTTACGCATTAAAGTGTCCCTCACGCTGGAAGAAATTGCCAACGGAGTCACCAAAAAGATCAAGGTTCGTAAACAAACGACCTGTGACGAATGCCGGGGAACGGGCGCGAAAGACTCCTCCTCGGTAAAAACTTGCAATACTTGTAATGGCGGAGGCTATGTACGCCAAGTGCGCAACACCTTCCTCGGCCAAATGGCGACCACTACGCCTTGCCCCACCTGCGGAGGTCGGGGTCAGGTGGTGACCAGCCACTGTACCAAATGCCGGGGTGCGGGCACCATCGAAGGTGAAGAAACCCTGGACATTGATATTCCAGCCGGGGTAGAAGAAGGCATGCAACTCCAAATGCGGGGCAAAGGCAACATGGGGCCCAACGGTGGCCCTGCCGGCGACCTGATGATCACCATCGAAGAAAAACCCCATGAGCACTTGCAAAGAGACGGGCAAAATGTCATCTACGAGCTGTTTGTCAATTTTGCAGATGTAGGACTGGGCACCTCTGAAGAGGTTCCTACACTGGAGGGGAAGGTCAAAATTAAAATTCCACCTGGTACACCAGCGGGTAAAATATTCCGCCTGAAAGACAAAGGACTGCCATCGGTACAAGGCTATCGGGGTGAACGGGGAGATCAGCTCATTTACGTCAATGTCTGGACGCCGAAAAAACTGACCGATGAAGAGCGGCGTTTGCTTGAAAAAATGCGCGAAATGCCTAACTTCAAGCCACAGCCGGGTAAGTCTGACCGCACATTCTTCGAAAAAATGCGCGACTTTTTTAAATAAGGGTTAAATAAATGATGAGTATTGGACGTTTCGAGGAAGCCTCAAACGCCCAATACTCAAATTTTTTCTATGAAAATTTTCTTCGCTCTTTGCCTTTCTCTTGCTTTTCTGCTTAGTTCCTGTGGCCCCAATTACGTCTATAACCACAAGACTTCATTCGACAACGCTACCTGGACTTACCAGGGTCTACAGCAACATGCCGTAGAAATCAATGACGTTGCCCACCTCTATAATCTGGTTATTGGATTGAAGCACAGTCCAGAGTTTGCTTACCAGAATTTATACGTCAAAATCAAGACGATTTTTCCGGATCAACAAACGCGTGAACAGGTTCTCTCGCTCAATTTGGCCGGTGGTAACGGTGAATGGTATGGCTCTTGTAGTGGCCAAACCTGCTCCATCGAGATTCCCATCCAACAAAATGCGATCTTTGAAAAGGCCGGAAAGTACCAGTTCATCATCGAGCAGTACATGCGTACCGAAAAGATTGAAGGTGTGAAAGCGCTGAGCTTTAAAGTAGAAAAAACCAATCAGGCTGTACCTGTCCAAAAAGAAAACAAATAATCACCAAGGCCGCCTTTCGTACACCACCGCCTTGTCCCGAATTTTTTTAATCTCCCGATAGCGGTACAAAAACGCTTTTGCGGCAGGTTCATCCGGCAATTCCGGTTGAAACACCACAAAGCGAGGGTTGATCTTTTGGATGCGCTCCAATTCCTTCGTCAAGCTAATTTTCAACACCTGACGGTGCCGTTTTTCCCAAATCAAAGAACGATGTACATAGGGCGTAGGACTCTCCTGTTGCACCAGATGGTAAACGATTTGGTGGTAATTGCCCATGTAAATCCGGTCGTCGGGTAACAAACGCGGGCGGAGGTAATTGGCCGTTTCTCGGGCGTGATCCGGTTTGTCCAGGTAGTCCTTTTTTTGCAAATAAAGATTCAGTAAAAATAAAACAGCCAAAGCCGCAGCTCCATATTTGAATTGGAACAAAAACGCTACCCACACAGGCCGTGGCGCATCCCGGGCGAAAAACTCCCCCGCCAACAGCGCAAAAGGCAACATCATCTGGATGAAGTAATGGCCAAAAGGTTTGCCCTGTACATTGATGGCCAGCAAAACCAAAACCACCCAAATCGATACAATCAGCCAGGGCTTCGTTTTTTTGACCAAACCCCAGCCAAAACAGAGGGCAATGGGTAAAAAGCGCAGTAAGAAGTCAAGTAGAAAAAGTGCCCGATTGCCCAAACTCAACTCCGCCGGATAAGCCCCCCCAACGCCAAAGGTGTAGTGCAAAAACGCTTCCTCTAATCCCCAAACCCGATACGTAAAAAAAGTAGCCAGCGGCAGCACCAAAAATCCAAGGACCAGCAAAATCCATTGCCCCAACAATCGCCCGTAATTGGCTCCTGGACTTAGGTAGGGCAAGCCCAAAATCAAGCCCAAAGCCAGGGCATCAAAAGCTACCGTGTATTTGATCATGAACCCGGCACCCAAACACAAGCCTGCTACCAAAGCCCCCAGGGCTCCTCTGGGAAAAGCCAAAATCAACCACAGTGCTATGGCATTGAACAAGGCATAATACAACTCTGTATTCGGTGATACGCCGTAAAACGTAAATAAGGAACACATGAACAGGTACATCATCCCACTGGCACGCGCAGCACGATCATCACTGCCCATCGCCATTTTGGCCCGGTACAAAAAATAAGCCGTGCCCGCCACCCAAATTGCGGTAAAAAAGCGCAGCATAAAAATTGAGCCTGCCCCCATTTTTAACAAAGCCGCATAAATCAAAAAAATCCCCACTGGTTTAATGTCAATGCTATCTACCCAATACGTTTGCCCACGCAGCAACCCATCAGCGATGACGATGTACGTAGACTCATCGTGGTTGATCACGGTAGGAAAAAAAGAAAAAATACGCAGCAGGATAGCCGTTCCTAAAAAAAGCAGGAAGGGATTTTTGAACATAAGTTGAAAAGTTGAAGGGTTGAAAAGTTGAAGAGTAGTTGAACAGAATAGGCGTTTGAAAAGCCATTTTACGCAAGTTTATGGATACAGAAACCGAGTAAAGTATTCCAAATCTTGCGTTACCAAACTTTTCAACCATAAACTTTTCAACACTTCAACTAAATCTTTACGATCTTCTGGTACCCATAAACATTGCCCGCAATTACCCGGATAAAATAAGTACCTGCTGGCAAAGTGTCCAAGGTAAGGGTTTTGGTTTGAAAATTGGCTTGTGGCAGCATGTGTCGTTGCAAGAGCCTTCCCGTTGGATCCAAGACCTCCAATCTGCCCACGTCTGGTAGTGCGCCTAATTCTACCTGTGTATTGCCTTCGGTAACTGGATTTGGGGCAGCCCGAATGGCTATTTTTTGCTGCGTCGGCGTATCCACTGGAGTGATGAGTAATGCCGCTTCAACTGCGGCCAATACGTTGATCCGCCCGTACCCGTATACGGCATTGGGGTTATTGCTTCCCCGCAGTCCTGAACAAGACATGGAATCGGTAAGTGGTATGGCGGTTTTTTCCAATAAAGATTCAATGGCTTCTACCTGACCCGCCAATGCCGGGTTTGCCGAAATGATCAACGCAACCGCGCCCGCTACATGTGGCCCGGCCATACTGGTTCCGCTGAAGGAAGCAAAACCACCTGGCACGGATGAACGAATGCCCTGGCCTGGGGCCGATACATTGGGTTTGAGCACGAGTGAGTCACCCCAACGCGCCGGACCACGAGAACTAAAGCGGGCAATGACATCGTCGATGCGGGTGGCGCCTATAGCAAACGACTGGGGAAAAAACGCTGGCGCATCGTTGACAGATCCACATCCCTGGCTGCCATCGTTGCCAGCAGACACAACTACAACTACACCCGCAGCCCGCAGGTTGATGATGGCCTTTTCCATCAAACCCCAATTGCCCGGTCCACAACCTTCAATTTCTGGGCAACCCCAGGAGTTATTGATCACATGTGGGGCCAGCTTTGGATTGGGATTTTGATTTTTTAAATCGGTTGGTGCCAAAAACCATTGGAAACAATCCAGATAAGTAAAGGGACTACCCCAACCCCGATCCATATTCCGACAACCCATCCAACGCGCACCGGGTGCTACCCCAATTTGATTGCCCGCCCCATCATCTCCCAGCATCGTACCCATGGTGTGGGTGCCGTGACTGCCATCGTCACAGGGTATTTTGGAGCTAAATCCACATGGATTGAGGGTGTCAGCATTGAGTGGGCTGGCTTTATTGATTGCATCGTGCCAATTGTAATTGTGGTTGATAGCGCTTCCTTCCGTACCTCGGTATTTCTGTTTGAGCGTGATATGTTCCCAATCGTAGCCAGTGTCTTGCCCGGCGATAACTACTCCTTGTCCGGTAATGCCTTTGCTCCAGACCGCCGCCGCACCTATTTTTTCAATCCCCCATTCAACAGCAGAACGCAAGCTGCTGTTTTCAATTTCCATGCGTGGGGCAGAAAAATAAGTAGAAGGATTGCTGACGATCGCTTCTACCGCTGGGTGCGCTGCCAACAAACTTGCGGTAGCCTGATCCAATCGGGGGATGTACAAGGCATTTACAATCCATAAGGGCGTAGCACTCACTTTCGCGCTACGCAAAATATTCCACAAGGGGGCTTGGCTGCGCTCGGCTGTGCTCCTTAGTTTTTGGAAAACATACTCGCCTTTGGCCTCTTTATTGGGCAATTGTTGTGCAAACCGCAAATCAGCCTGCTCTACCAAAACGACCAAAGCTTCAGTGTATCCTTCAGTACTGAACGCTTCCAATACCTCTCGTTCTATTTTTTGGGCAAAAACGAATGGACCGGAGGTCAGAACAATTCCAAACAAACAAAGTGCGTTAAAGAGAACGTGTTTCATCGGATTATGGTTATGGCCTTTTTTAAAGCCTTGAAGTAAACGTATGAACATATTTGAGAATCAATGAAATAAAAAGACCATTTTTTTTTGGATTTCATCAAAAAACACTATTTTACATGCAAATGACAAATTGACCTCACATTAAACTCCGTTTCCAGCTATTGAGATAAGGTATTCCCATTCGTGCATATCAGGCAAAAAGAGCAAAAATCTACGTACTCATTCATTATCACTACAGCATGGAACGCTCCATTCAGATGTACAATGCGTTTTCAGGGGTAAATCCTTTTGAAAACATCTCTCTACTCAACTTCTTTCGGGTACATACGCCCGACACAGAATACCGTGCCATTCAAGAAGCATTGGATTATGCCCTCAAAAATAAACCTTCCTTTGGAGGATTTGTACTCACTTATTCCATCAACAGCCGGATAGTAGCAGGTGTTGTCGTTAATAAGACAGGAATGCAGGGCTTCAAGTCAGAAAACCTACTCGTGCTTGCCGCTTTGCACGAAGATTTTAAGTCCCAAACTACCTTTCTGGAAGAATTGATCAACAAGGCGGTAGACTATGCTGATGGCGACATCGCCATTTATGCCAAACCCAACCACCCGGCGTTGATGATGGCCAAACGGATGGGTTTTAAAGAACAATTTGTTGAGTTGAAATTTCAAAAAGCAGCTTTAGCCGCCAAAGTTCGCGTATAAACGTTTTGCATTTTCAAAATATTGATTTATTTTGCCTGAGTTTTTAAACAAAAAAATTAAAAACCCATGCAAGAGCAAATTATAGCTCATCTTTCCCGCGACCCCAAATTGGCTTCCATCCTGCCCAATATTGCCTTTCCCGATTATGGAGCAGACAACAACGATGTGTACTTTGGTCTATTGGAGTCCATTGCATCGCAGCAATTATCTGTCAAAGCAGCCGATACCATTTTCAAACGATTTTTGGCAATTTTCCCTACAGCGTATCCCACAGCGGAACTATTGGTGAATACCCCACAGGAGAGCTTGCGGGCGGTAGGCTTATCCAATCAAAAGGCGCAGTACATGCGCAATACCGCCACTTTTTTCCTCGAACATCAACTTTTCCAAAAAGACTGGTCAGGCTTCAGTGATGATGAAGTGGTAAAACTCCTCAGCAGCATCAAAGGCGTAGGCAAATGGACGGTGGAAATGATCCTGATGTTTGTGCTGCGCCGCCCGGATGTTTTCCCCATCGATGACTTGGGCGTACGCCAGGCTATGATTCGCTTGTATGAAGTGGAATTAGAGGGCAAAGCGCAATACCAGAAATTGACGGAGATTGCCGAGGCTTGGCGGCCTTATCGCACCTATGCTTGTCGATACCTTTGGAGGTGGAAGGATGCATAACCCACGTCTACCCCATTCCTGGTATTTTTGTATATTTTATATGATTTTTTTCCGAATTTGAAATATTGTGCCTATACTTGTACCATTATGACGTTGTTATGACAATTCAGCGCTTTCGTTGGGTTGAAGGCAAAAAAAAAGCCGCACTCTGATGTACGGCCTCACGCTAATAACAAATCATAATCTCATGAAAAAATAAGACGACCTAAAAATCTTTATTAGAACGAGCTAATGTCAAGTTTTGTTGCCTTTAACAGCTTGATAATGTAAGGTTCCCCGCATTTTTTTAGCGAGGAACCTTTTAAAGTTTATGGGATTATGATTACCGTACGATCAACTTACCTGTGTTGATTAGTTGCCCTTCAGATATTAGCTGGTAAGAATAAATACCAGCGGCAAGCTGATCACGATAAACATGACAAATATTGCTGTTAAAGAACTTTTGCTGAATCAGTTTTCCACTTAGATCATAGACGTTCAGCTGTAGTCTATTGTATTGACGGCCTTTCACTTCCAAAGTCACCATCTCACTAAAAGGATTGGGATAGATGTCAACTTTTACACCTGGAACGAACACTTCCTGACTAGAAGTAAGAACCCTTACAAAATCAGGGAAGTGATCGATCCGCCAGCGTACGGTGTTGGTTCCGGAGGGTAGACGGTAATCGAAATACACCGTAGCGCGATTATCGATGACCGTCCCCGTGGGATTGTTTGGTTTTTGGGATGCCCGGAATTCAACAAATCCGTAAGTTTTTTGCGCTGTGCCGCCGTTGGCAGGTAGCAGGTTGATACTGTCGAATGTAATTTTCACGATACCACCTTCATATACTTCTAAAAAGTAGGGATGGCTGCTGGAACCAGGTATGACTGTGGTGGGGTCGATTGCCTGGCTCAGGGTATCTCTGATTACTACACGCTGAACGGTATCACTGCCGGAGTTTTGGAAGATAACTGTAAATGTCAAATCGGTTTTTGCATCAATGGTACTTTGTTTACCATAGCCTTTGGGATGGCCTCTTAATGCCACCGACTGCACAGCGCTTAAAATCTCTTGTATGTCAATCGAGACAAATGGATCCTGATCGTTTTCAGGAAACTGGGTAACTTGTCCCGTTATGATTGGTTCTCCATCTTCAGCACATCCTTCGACTGCCACGGTTGGCAGGCTTCTTCCCGGATGTCCTTCTGATTGTTCTGCGAACAAACGGAAGGTTGAACCGTTCGGATTAGGAATTGCAACTTCAATGGATTTTCCACTTTGCAATTGGTAAGTTGGGTTAACATCGCGCATAATGATGTCATCGACCACCACAATCCCTTTTTTGCGTTCCTTCATATCGCCTTTACCGATATTCTGGATTTCAAAGATGACTGTGTCTTTTTTGCAGATTCCCCTGACAACTATGCTTGACCGGTCCCAACGAGGATCCAAATCCAGGCAAAAAGTATCAGGGAAAACCCTGGCGGAAACGAGGCCCGTCTGCCCGTTGGCGACGCCATTGCAATCAAGGGCGGTTTTTACCGTAAAAGAACCACATCCATTGGCAGCTACATTTCCAAGGCGGAAGCGAAGTTTACCATCTGCCAGTTGTTCGGCTGAAAGTGAAGCTGATTGAAAAGACAACTTGTTGTCCAGCGCAAGATCAACATAAGCATTTTGTGCGGTTACGGTTCCGGTGTTGCAGTAGTTTACGATGTAGTCCACTTCACTACATTGGGCCAGAAAAGGAGTGGTAATGTCTACCTCCATAAAGGGGCAGTTTACCGCAGCCTTAGCACCAAAGTCGATGTTAAGTGAGTCGTAAAATTCGCGCAAACGAACATTTACACCTTCGGTACTACAAGTAGACCAGTAGCGGTTTGGCGACAATACTTTCAGGTTATAAATTCCTGTGTCTAACAGGATGCTATAACGACCTTCTGCATTGGTTGTACCATATACTACATCAATCCCTTTGGTTGCTTTTACGATCCAGCCAGAGAGGGGGGACTCTCCGTTATCAAAATCACATTGGTTGTCGCGATCTACAAAAACCTGGCCATTGACCCGATTGGTAATTGTATTTCCTGCGCCATCCGTTTTGACCAAAATCAGGTCATTAAACGTGTTTAGTAGCTGGCCGTTGTACCCGGTAATGATGTAGCCACCTGCTTTGGTAGCTTGAATGTCCCGGCCTTCTTCAGTAAATTCTCCATCGCCGATGGCTTTTTCCCATAGTATGTTGCCTTTGGCGTCCACTTTGGCAACCAAGAGGTCTACATTTACAGAACTTACTAATTTCAGACCGGTAATGACCAAACTGCCATCTTTCAACTCAGTGATGGCGTTGGCTTCTTCTTCAACGTTTTCATCTCCGATCGAGCGCATCCAGCGTTGGTTGCCATTGGCATCGTATTTTACGATTAAGGCATCCGAATTATCGTTGATGACACCCGCGATAGCTAGTCCTCCATCTTGTGTAGTGATGATTGACCGCCCTTCTTCACGGAAACTATTAGCAATCCGGCGTTCCCAGATGATGTTACCCAATTTGTCAACTCGGTAGAGAACGATATTATTATCAAACCCGGTTTCATTACGGCTATTGCCCAATAATGCGTAACCTTCTCCGATGCGGGTGATGCTTTTGCCTTCGTCTTTGCGCGGAGTACCATAGGTTTTAGACCAGGTAGCCGTGCCTTCAGCATCAAACTTCACCAATAAAATGTTCTCATCCTCCTCTGTGGCGTTTTTGCTGGTTCCAATCACGGAGAATCCTCCGTCTGAATCGAGGACTACGTCGTTTGCACGTTCGTTTCCTGCTCCACCAAATTGCTTGCTCCACAGCAGACCGCCTTTGCGGTCTATTTTTAAAAGATATATGTTTTCCCTCTCGCCCGGTTTTCCAATAATGTTACCGACGATGAGGTAATTACCATCAGCCGTTGGGATGATTGATCTTGCTTGCTCTTGAAAACCTTCGTCGTAGTACTTGGTCCATAAAATTGTACCATCGATATCTGTACGTACCACGAAAATATTCTGATCATTGTCTGTGCCGAAGGATTCACCGAATCCAACTACGATGAATCCTTCGTCTTCAGTTTGCAAGACCGCCCAACCTTCGTCCTCTTTAGAACCGCCAAAATTGAACTGCCATCCCTGTGCTTTCAACTCTCCAGCAGCCAGAACGAATAAGATGAGTGCAACTACAAAAGTGCGCATGTACATCATCTTATTTGCTGGTCGGAGTTTCATGAGTGCTAATTCTAATTCCTTTACTGCTGAATGCAATACAAAGATGCAGCTCCTTTTTGCTGAAAACAAAGACAAAAATCGACGATTGTTGAAAAAAAACCTTTTTTTTTGTTGATCCATCATCGTGTTTTCTTTTTTATAGGGTTTGATTCACAATATTTTATATCTTTACACAGCCAAATTTCCTGTTGAAAAAACTTTTTTTTAAGCCATGCAAAATAGTCAACTGATCCACATTTTATCTTCACTTTCCAAGAAAGAAACCCGAGAATTGCGGAAATGGCTCGTTTCCCCCATACACAATCAACGCTCAGACGTGGTACAATTATATGAGTATCTAACGAGTAGCAACCGCCTGGAAGATGACAAAAGCCTGGAAAAAGAACGAATTTTCAGAAAATTGTATCCTAAAGATACTTATGACGACGCCAAAATTCGTCAAGCCATCTATTTTTTACAAGAATCCATTGAGTCCTACTTCACTTTCAAAAAAGCTTCAGAAGACGAAATTTTATCCAAGTTGTACCTTGCCCAAAATTATCGGGAGCGAAAACTGCTCAAACTCCATGACAAAGTCATGAAGGAAATCCAGTACAAAACCGAAACCTTCCCTTTACTGAATGATGAAACCCTGGAGCAACGTTACATCATCGAAAAAGAAAAATTGCTTCAGCTGAGTGAAAAGTCTAGGGCCGTGGCCTTGAATTACCAGGAGATGTCGGATCTGGCGGAGATGGCTTTTATCGCCAAAAAGCTAAAACTAGCTTGTCTAATGCTTTCACACCAAAAAATCTACAAAAAGGATTACGACTTTGGGATGCTGGACCCTCTCTTGGCCTACCTGAAAGGTAAAGAGAGTATTTTTGAAACACCTTTTATCAAGGTCTACTACCACATTTACAATCTTTTTCGCTTTCCACAAGAGGAAGAACATTTTTTTGAAGTAAAAAAAGACCTGCACAACTACGATTACGCTTTCAACAATGCGGAAAAATCCGATTTGTACCTGATTGCCATTAATTATTGCATCGGCAGAATGAACATTGGGGGGAAATCCTTCGTAAGGGAGGCTTTCGAACTGTACAAAAAGGGCCTGGAAAACAATATTCTACTAGAAAGCGGCTTTTTGAGCCCCCTAAACTTCCGCAACATCGTTACGGCGGGCACAACCCTCAAGGAATTTGACTGGGTCAGCAGCTTTATTGAAGAATACCAACAGTATCTGGGACCAGAGTACCGTGATAATTTTGTCAAATTTGCCCTGGCACGTTTGTACTTTGAACAAGGCGACTACGATCGGGCGCAGGACTTGCTGATCCAGTTCGACATCGACGACATCCTGATTAACCTTACCGCCAAAACCATGCTGATTCGTCTTTATTATGAAAAAGATGAGTTTTTGGCCCTGGAATCTTTACTGGACAGCATGCGGGCCTACATCAACCGTAAAAAAATGTTGGCCTACCACAAGATGTCCTTTAAAGAACTCATTAGTGCCTCCAAACGATTGATCAAAATTCAGTTCAACGACCGCAAAAAAATTGAAGTGCTGCAAAATCAAATCAACAACTCCCGCATCCTTCCTTCACACATGAAAGAGTGGTTTATGGAACAATTGAAAAAATTACGGCGATAGGGTGAGATTTAATAAGCGCAAAGATTGATTATCTTGCATTACCGAATCCATAGCTTTAAACTAATGCTATAAATTGCCTGCTGACATTTACCTTCGCAGCCACAACTCTTTTACCATGACTATTATCGAAGTCCAGGAACCAAAGCATTGGAAACTATTTCATCAAGTTCCACATCGCATCTACATCAACGACCCCAATTGGATCGCCCCTATGGAAGGAGACGTGCAGGGAACTTTTACCCCTGGAAAAAACCTGGCTTTTGAGCATGGCGAGGCTAAAGTGTTTGTGATGCTGGATGACCAGGGCAAGCCTGCCGGGCGCATCGCGGCATTCATCGACCACCGCAACAACCAAATTCAACCTT
>ENA-UOWO01005040-UOWO01005040.1-activated-sludge-metagenome-genome-assembly--contig:-NODE-5040-length-14212-cov-7.169457_pt1 | contig 14212 bp, 11 predicted proteins | sample MGYA00238148_ERZ761564 | MGnify/ENA primary metagenome ERZ761564 (study PRJEB28885, sample SAMN05720194) | activated sludge metagenome | isolation source: Anaerobic digester | place: USA...
GTATATGATGGATTGTTTTGGGCAAGTGTAGGAATAAGTATTACAACACCTGCAACACCAACAGAAAGTACATATTTAACACAATTTGGATTAACTAAAAGATCATCTTATGTAACAGGAGTACCACTTGGTACAACTGTTGCTCAAGTAAAAGAAAATGTTGGGACTCTAACAATGACAATAACAAATCCAAGTAATGTGGCACTTACTAACGGTGCATTAATTTCAACAGGAACAAAAGTAACAATATCTGATGGAACTAATACTTATTCATATGTAGCAGTTATATATGGAGATATTAGTGGAGATGGAAACATTAATGCAGTTGATTTATTAAATATGAGGAAACATTTATTAGGTACTCAAAAGTTAACTGGAGCAAGTTTAGAGGCAGCAAAAATAGCTAAATCATCATCATTAACTGCAGGAGATTTATTATATTTAAGAAGATATTTATTAGATAATAATACATACAAGATAGCACAATAAGGAGGAAAAATGAAAAAAATTATATCAAAATTATTAGTAGGAATATTCATATTTTTAATAGGAATAAATGAAGTATTTGCAGCAACAGGAACCATAACAATATCTGGTGTATCTTCAACAACAATAGGTAATACTATATCTGTTACTGTAAGAGCAAGTGCATCAAAAATATTTTATTGTCAATTATTTACTACATATGATACTACAAGATTAAGATTAACAAGTGGATCTACTACTATACAATATGAAGCTGATGACATAATAAATGGTGTTTCTAGTGTATCAAGGACATATAAATTTAAAGCAATTAAAACTGGTACTGCATATGTGAAAGTTACAAGTGGTGGTACTGGTATGAATATTAATACTAGTAACCAAGGAATTGTATATGCAACAAAAACAAAAAATATTACAATTAGTAACCCTGTTCCAAAATCTACTAATAATTATTTATCTGCTTTATTAGTAGAAAATGCAACACTAACTCCAACATTTAATAAAAGTACATTAGCATACAGTGTTAGTTTAGAACCATTAACAACATCAATTAATATTAGAACAGCTTTAGAGGATTCTAAAGCAAGAGTAACTGGTGGAGGAGTAGTATCATTAATAGAAGGATTAAATACTATTAACCTAGTTGTAACAGCAGAATCAGGAGCAAAAAGAACATATATAATATCTGCAACAGTTCAGGAACAAACACCTGTTATTGTTAAAATAAATAACGAAAATTATACAGTAATTAGGAAAAAAGGTTTATATGAAGCACCTTTAAATTTTGAAGAGACAACTGTAAAAATAAATAATGAAGATGTTTTAGCATATACAAATAAAAAACTAAATTTAACAGTACTAGGGCTTAAAGATTCTAAAGAAGTAATAAAATTATATATATATGATGGTAAAAAATATGAAGAATATAAGAGTATTACAATAAATGGATTAAATTTATATTTAAAAGATATAAGTAATAGTATATTACCCAAATATGAGAAAGTCAGTATTAAAATAGGTAATACAAGTATTAATGCTTTAAGCTTTAATAATAGTAATAATAACTATTTAATTAAAGGTGTAAATACATCAACTGGAAAAGAAAATATATATTCATATGATAAAAAAAATAATACTCTACAAATATATTATGAAGATTATAATAATTCATTATTAAAAGAAATAGATAATTATAAATTAATATGCATAGGTTTATTCTCAGTATCTATAATATTGCTATTTGTATTAATAATGTTTGCATTTAAAAAGAAAAAGGTTAAGAAACACAAGAAAGAAACTGAATAGTAAAAATATACTTGCTATTATTTTAATGATATATTTGATATAATGATATAGAGGTGATGATATGAGCATCCAAATACTTAATATATTAAAAATGGTATTGCTAATTACATTATTTACTATAGGAACATACCCATTTGTAAAAAAAATGGCAATGCATGCAGAAGCAATTGATGTTCCAAATGAAAGAAAAGTACACAAAGTAAATATGCCACTTTTTGGTGGTTTAATGATATTCTTTGGTTTTTTATTTGGATATGTATTTTTTTCAAAACAAAGTACTCTTATGAATGCAATACTAATTTCTGGTTTTATACTAGTAATAACTGGTATGTTAGATGATATTAAACCATTATCAGCATTAAAACTATTAATTGGTCAATTAATAGCTGCTTCTATAGTAGTATTTTATGGTGGCTTATTATTAAATGATATTGCAGCATTTGGTATATTTCTAAGATTTGGGTTATTAGCTTATCCAATTACAATAATATTTATAGTAGCATTGATAAATATGGTAAATTTAATTGATGGTTTAGATGGACTAGCAGGAGGAATTTCTGCAATATTCTTTTTAACAATAGGAATATTAGCAATTTTTACCAATAGACTTGCTTCATTTGAAATTATTTTGTCATTTATTATGCTTAGTGCAACATTAGGATTTTTATTTTGGAACTTTAATCCAGCTAAGATATTCATGGGTGGAGTAGGATCAATGTTCTTGGGTTTTATGATTGCAGTAATATGTTTATTAGGATTTAAATCAGTAACACTTACTTCACTTATAATACCTTTATCAATACTAGCAATACCAATACTTGATACTTCTTGTGCTATAATAAGAAGAATTATTAAGAAAAAACCAATATATAAAGCAGATAAAGAACATTTGCATCATCAATTATTAAAAAAATATAAACAAAAAACAGTAGTATTAATAATATATTCAATAAATATTTTGTTTTCAACAGCAACAATTATATATTTTATTAAAGATAAATTCTTTGGAACAATAATGTATATAGTACTATTATTTTTAGGGGTAGCATTTATATTTACTACTGATATAATATTTGATAGAAATAACTTAAAAAGTTTGTTTAATAGGAAGTAGGAAGTGTATTAATGAAAGTTTTATTATATTCTGAAGGGCTAAAACTAATTCAAAAGTCTGGATTAGGAAGAGCAATTAGACATCAAATGAAGGCACTAGAATATGCAAAAGTAGATTATACAACTGATCCAAAAGATGACTATGATATTGTACATATAAACACATATGGATTAAAATCATATATGCTTGCAGAAAATGCTAAAAAAAATAATAAAAAAGTTGTATATCATGCCCATTCTACATATGAAGATTTTCAAAATTCTTTTTTATTCTCAAATCAATTAGCACCATCATTTAAGAAATGGATTGTTAAATGCTATTCATTAGGGGATTATATTTTAACACCAACTCCTTATTCTAAGAAATTATTACGAAGTTATGGTATTGATAAGCCAATACAAGATGTATCAAATGGTATAAACTTAGAAGAATTTAGATATAATAAGAAAGAGGGAGAAGAGTTTAGAAAAACATATGAATTTACTAAGGATGATAAAATAGTAATGAGCGTGGGTTTATTTATTGAAAGAAAAGGTATATTAGATTTTGTAGAACTTGCAAAAAGAATGCCAGATTATAAATTCATATGGTTTGGAACATTAAACTTAAATACAGTACCAGTTAAAATAAGAGAGGCAGTAAAAACAAAATTACCAAATCTGTTTTTCCCTGGATATGTAGAAGCCAAAGAACTCAGAAAAGCTTATTCAGGAGCAGATTTATTCTTATTTATGACTCATGAAGAAACAGAGGGTATTGTGCTTCTTGAAGCATTAGCAAGTAAACAAAACGTACTTGTAAGAGATATACCAATATATGAAGATTGGTTTAAAGATGGGGTAGATTTATATAAAGCAAAAACTCTTGAAGAGTTCGAAGATAAAATAAAAGCTATAATAGGAAAGAAATTACCTTCTTTAGTGGAAAATGGTTATAAAAAAGCAGAGGAAAAAGATTTAAAGAAAATCGGTTTTATATTAAAAGAAGTATATGAGAAAGTTTTAAAATAAAAGCAAATTTGTAGAAAAATATGCTTTTTTTTGTTATAATATCTTTATATATTTAATAAATACAAAATAGGGGAGCGTTGATATTTTGAAAAAGATTTTATTTGTAGCAAACTTAGATTCATTTTTTACTAAGTTTCTTATCCCCCAATTAAAATATTTTAAAGATTTGGGATATATTATCCATGTTGTTTCAAAAAATGAAAATATTGATTTGCCATATTGTGATAAAAAAATAAATATTCCTTTTGCCAGAAGCTTTAATATAAAAGAAAATATTAGTTCTTATTTTCAGACAAAGAAATTAATTAATAAAAAAAATTACGATATTGTTTATTGCCATACACCTTTTGGTGGTGCAATAGGTAGATTAGCATCAAGAAAAGCACGTAAAAAAGGAACAAAAGTAATTTATATGGTGCATGGATTCCATTTTTATAAAGGTGCTCCTATAATTAAGTGGTTATTATATTATTATGCTGAAAAATATTTAGCAAGATTTACTGATCTTATTATTACTATTAATAAAGAAGATTATGAAATTGCCAAGAAAAAGTTTAATACAAAAGTTGAATATATTAATGGTGTTGGTTTGGATACTGAAAAATTTAATTTTGATATATCATTAGAAGAAAAAAATAAATTATTAAAATCTCTTGGTTTAAAAGAGGATAATTTTATTATTACATATCCTGCTGAAATAAATAAAAACAAAAACCAATTATGGTTAATAAAGACTTTATCAAAAATAATTAAAGAAAACAATAATATTCATTTGTTATTGCCTGGAAATGACAAATTAAAAGGAAAATGTCAAAAATTGGCAGTTAAACTTAGAGTAAATAATAATATTCATTTTTTAGGTTTTAGAAAAGATATTCCAAAGTTATTAAATATATCTAGCTTAGCAGTTTCATCTAGTAAAAGAGAAGGATTACCAGTTAATATAATGGAAGCAATATATGTTGGTTTACCAGTAGTAGCAACAGAATGTAGAGGGAATAGGGACTTAATTATTAATGGCAAAAACGGATATATTGTTAAATTAAATGATTATGAATCATTTAATTTAAAAGTAATGAGTTATTATAATGGATATGATAAAATAAAAATTCTTGAAACTAATAAAAATATTATTAATAAATTTGTTTTAGATGGAGTTATGAAAAAATTTGATAGTATAATGGAACCATATATTAGTAAAAAAGGAAACAAAATAAAAGTACTACATATTTTAATGAGCAATAAGTTTTCTGGTGCAGAAAAAGTAGCATATAAAATAATTTTAAACTGTAGTGATGAAATTGATATGGCATATTGTTCACCTAAAGGACCAGTTACAAGTGTTTTAAAAGAAGGAAAAATAAAATATATAAGATTATATGGAAAAAATATTTTTAGTATAAGAAGAGCAATAAAAAAATATAATCCAGATATAATTCATGCTCATGATTATAGAGCCAGTGCATTAGTAGCTTTTTCTGGTTATAGGGGGAAAATAATATCACATTTACATAATAATAATCCATTTATTAGAACATGGAATATCAATTCAATAATATATAATCTTGCTATACCAAAATTCGATAAAATTATTGGAGTTGCAAATATAATACTAAAGGAAGCAATATTCAAAAAGAGAATGCAGCACAAATTTGTTACTATATATAACTATGTTGATAAAAAACAAATAATAATAAAATCTAAGAAATATAATGTTAAAGAAAAATATGATATATTTTTCTTAGGAAGATTTTCAGAGCCAAAGAATCCAGAAGGTTTTATTGATATTATTAATGAATATAGAAAACAAAGTCCAAATGTAAAAAGCATAATGATTGGTGATGGAGAATTATTTGACTATTGTAAAAACAAGATAATAAGTTTAGGGTTAGAAAAGAATATTATATTACATGGTTTTGCTTCAAACCCATTCCCAATAATTAGAAATAGTAGTTTAGGCATTATGCCCTCTAAGTGGGAGGGGTTTGGATTTGTAGCACTTGAAAGTATGTGTTTAAAGAAACCAGTTTTAAATAGCGGTGTAGGTGGATTTTCTGAAATGCTTTGTGAACATAGTGAATTTATTTGTAATAATATGGATGAATATTTATCAAAAATAAATAAGTATTTGAATAGTAAAGATAAAATAAATTTTAGTTTTATTAATAAATATACAAACAAAAAAAGTTGGAAAAATCAATTCATGGAAGTTTATTTTGATAAAGATAATTAGTAATACAAAAGGAGACAGTTATGAAAGATATATATAAAAAAATATTTCTTTATATTTATGCATTTTATTTAATATATACCCCTAGTTTTCAAATTATAGGTAACTATTCAAGCTATATAATTTTACTTTTTACTTTATTAATATTTTTAGGAGTATATTGGTTTAAGAAAGATGATAGTATATTAATAATATTAAAAAGTAAAAAAATTAGAACATATATAATTCTTACTATTTTAGCAAGTATTTATTTTGCTATTAGAGCAATTTCATATGGTGTTGCAATAAATAATATTCTAAATTTAAGACTAATTCAAAGCAATTTTCCAATAGTATATTTATTACATTGCATAATAATTATTGATCAACTAAAGAAACTAAAATATGACACAAATAATATAATTAAGTTTTTTATAAATGTTGGTATTATTCAATCTATTATTTGTGTTTTAATGGTACTTTCAGGTAGATTACATGACATAGCTTTATATATATATTATTTAGATAGACCATATAATGCTTTTGTTTCTTCTACAAGAGTATTTGGATTAACTAGTGATTATACATTTGGATTACAAATAATAACAGGTTTATTTTGTGGTTTAATATTTATATATGCATTTTTACAAAAGCAAAGTAAATATTATTTTGCAATACCAATTTTACTAATTGCCACTGTATTAAATGGTAGACTAGGAATAGTAATTTTTGGTCTTTCGTTTTTCATATTACTTTTATTTTCTCTTAAAAATAAGGATAGTTTGAAAAGAATTTTAAAAATGGGGATCATATTATTATTAATGTTTTTCGTATTACTAGTTATTTTAAGAATTCTTAATAGTAATGCATACAATTTCGTTATTTGGGCAATAAATGATACAATTAACCTAGTAGTAAAAGGAGAACTTGGTGGTAATTATCATGTATTATTTAATGAAATGATGTTCTTACCAAAAAAGATACTACAAATAATATTTGGTATTGGAGCAAGAGTAATTGGTAAACAAGGAATTTTGCTTGGATATCCTTCATCTGATATTGGATATATAAATGATATTTTTATGGGAGGTATTGTATATTGTACAATGCTATATATACCATTTAGTATGCTCTTATTATCAAAATATAAAAACAAGAAATCTAAAAACAATATATTAAATAAAACTGTATCTATTTATTTATTAATATCATTTTTTATAATAAACTTTAAGGGTGAGATTATGAGAAATGCACCAATTTTAATTTCAATCTTTTTAATAAAAACAATTCTAATAAATTTTGAATCTGAAAGCATCAAAGTCAAAGAGGTCAAGGAGGAAAAATGAAACACAAAGATATTAAATTTAGTATAATAGTGCCAGCCTATAATATACAAGATTATATTGAAAAATGTATTAATAGTATTTTGGCACAAGATTATAATAATTTTGAGGTAATAATTGTAAACGATGGTTCAACAGATAATTGCGAAAAAATATGTAATAAATATGTAAAAAAAGATGATAGAGTAAAATATATTTATAAAGAAAATGGGGGATTATCTTCTGCAAGAAATAAAGGAATGGAAATCGCTAAAGGTGATTATATATGGTTTGTTGATGGTGATGATTATATAAAAGAAACAACACTGAGCATTCTAGCAGATTCAATTAAAAAAAATGTAAATAATTCTGATATAATATGGTTTAAAAATTATATTGATAGAGACAATAAAATTACTAAAAATAATATATTTAGAAGAGAAGAAGATATTTGCAAACAATACATTTTGAATCAAACATCAGCTTGGAACAAAGTATTTAAAAGGGAACTTTTAGTTAAAAATAATTTTGAGTTTCCTCTAGGTATAATATATGAAGATCTTGCCGTGTTGCCTTCATTATGCATTTATACTGATAAAATATTATTTTTAGATGAATATTTATATTACTATGTAGTAAGAACAAATTCTATAATGCATATTAAGAAATTTAAACCAAACAGAGATGATAAATTTATTGCTATAGATAAGATATTAAATATATTTAAAAAACAAAGAAGTTTTAAAAAATATGAAGATGAACTAGAATTTTTATGTATTAAACACTTATTAGTTACATATTCAACCGAAATACTAAAATATAATTCAAATATTTATAAACCAAGAATTATTAAAGCTGTTAACTATATTAAAAATACTTTTCCAAATTATGGAAAAAACAAATATTTTATTAAAGAACCATTTATAACGAGATTTTTTTGTAAATGTTTAAATAAGAAGAAGTATATTATTTGCAGAACCATTTTGCAAATTGCAAGAATTTTGAAAAGAATTGATTAGGAGCACAGTATTATGAAAAAAATGTCTCTAGAAGAAATAAAAAAAATAGAACTGGATATGCTAAAATATTTAAAAAAAATATGTGATGATAACAAACTAACATATTTTCTATGTGGTGGGACACTGCTTGGTGCTATTAGACATCAAGGCTTTATTCCTTGGGATGATGATATCGACATTTTAATGCCACAAGAAGATTATATAAAATTATTCGAAATATTTAAAAATAATATTAATTATGATATTTTGACGCCATATAATAGTAAGGATTATTATTATTTTTTCTCAAAAATAGTTGATAAAAGAACAGTGCTAAACGAAATTGGATTACCAAAAATTAAAGGAATGGGAGTATATATTGATATTTTCCCATTATATGGTTTATCAAAAAACAATCCAGAAGATTTTATGAATAACGTTAAACTAGAATTTCAAAACTTTGTTTTTTCAAAATGGAAACTATATTATGCAGATGAAATATTCTTAAAAAGATTGTTTAAAATGATTATATATTTTCCAAAATATTTATTTCTATCAAAAACAAATTGGCATGTTAGAAAAGAAAGAATTCTAAAAATGATTGAAAAATATAGTTTTAAGTATAGTGAAAAAATAGCTTTTCCACTTGCCAAATATGGATTAAAGGAAATACTTGGAAAAAAAGTATATTCTAAAACTGTAAATGTAAAGTTTGAAGATGAATATTTTTCTGCTCCAATTGGTTATGATGAGTATTTATCAAATTTATATGGTGATTATATGAAATTACCACCAGTAGAAAAAAGGAAAACACATCATCATTTTGATGCATATTGGAAAGAAAATGGAGTTAAAACAAAATGAAAGACTTATTAAAATTTATTAAATCTTCTGGAATATATTTTTTAGGTAATGTATTGATGAAGTCATTAACTTTTATTATGATACCAATATATACTAGATATATTAATTCATCTGATTTTGGTACATATGATTTAAATATTGCATATATTACATTTCTTTGTTCTGTTTTATTTTTAGATATTTGGTCAGCAATTATGAGATTTATGTTTGATTATAAAAAAGATGAAGAAAAGTATAAATCTATTTTGTCAGGAGTAGTAGTTTTTTTCTTATCGACTATTGTGTACACTTTATTAATAGTAATTATTTCAAATTATTTTGATGTAAAATATATATTCTGGATATATATGTATGGTCTACTTATGAATTTTCAAAATTTATTTGGATATATTGCTAGGGGATTTGGTAAAAACATACTATATGTTGTTTCAGGATTAGTAGGTTCATGTGTAACTGTTATACTTTGTATAGTACTTTTAATTGGATTTAAAATGGATTACAAGGCACTATTTATTTCTTCTTGTTTTGGATTTTTAGTTAATATATTAATAATATTAATTAGTTTAAAATTTGTCAAGAATATTTCAAAACAATCCTTTGATAAAGATATATTTAGAAAAATGCTTATATTTTCTTTACCACTTTGTGTAAATTCAGTAATATTTTGGTTCTTAACCAGTTATAATAAAGTAATTGTTGTAAGCAAATTAGGAGTCAGTCAAAACGGAATATTTGCAATAGCAATGAAGTTTTCAGTAATAATAAGTTTAGTAACATATTGCTTTCAAATGTCATGGCAAGAGTTAGCTTTTTCTAAAACAACTCGAGACAAAGAAGTACTTGGAAGCTTCTATACTAAAGCTATTAATTTATATTTAAAAATGTTATTTATTGGTACATTAATTATTGTACCAGTTACATATATTATTTTTCCAATAATGGTAGATAAAGCATATAGTACTTCAATAAATTTAATACCACTTTGTATAGTGGCTACAGTTGCATCAGCATTCAGTGCATTTTTAGGTAGTATTTTTGGTTCTATTAAAAAAACAAATGTTATTTTTACAACAACAGTTTTTGGTTGTATTTTGAATATACTTTGTATAAATTTATTAATAACCCAAATTGGTTTACAGGCAGCAAGTTTAGCAATGTTCCTAGGATTTTTATTGAATATCATATTAAGAATAAGATATTTAAAAAAATTCATGCCAATAAAAATAGATTACAAATCAATAGCTTTATTTGTATTTCTAATTATATATATATCATTATCATTCCTATCACATAATATTTATTTAAACTTATTTAATGTAATTGCATTTATTACGATACTATTAATAATTTATAGAGTACATATTCTCAAGTTTATTAAAGAATTAAGGAAATTAAAAGTGTAAAATGTTATGGGAATCTAATTATTTGATTAATATTATATTTGTTCTTTAAGTAGTTCTAGAAAATAATATATTTTAGTGTAAATATATTACTTTAATGTTGTTTTTAACAACATTTTTTGTTATGATATTTATTATGTAAAAGGAGAATTCAACATGAGCAAACTGTTTAGTAAAAAAGGAAAATTGTATAAAATAGTAAGGTTTCTAAGTAAAATAATTGGAGTATTATTTGGATGTGTAGCAGCATCTTTATATGTATTTATAATACTTTCGGATATATTACCAACAAAGTATTTAATTGGTATTGGTGTTGCTTCAATAGTTATTATTGGTATAATAATATTTATATTATTTGGGAAAAAGACAAAATTATGTGTAAGAGTAATTTTTTCAATTTTATCCCTATTAGGAATTTTTGCAATGATATGGGCATTGTTATCTATATTAAACACACTTAATTTTTTTGATAAAGTTGTTGCAAAAAATTACAAAACTGAAAAATACTACGTTGTTGTCAGAAAAGATAGTATATATAATGAAATCAGTGATTTAAATGGTATTCCAATATATTTTTATAATAATAATTCAAAGGCAATCGATGAAGTAATTACAAATATCAATGAAAAAATTACAACTACTATAACAAAAAGTAATGAGTTATTAATAATAACTGATGATTTATTAGAAAAACGTAATGAAGCAATAATAATTGAAAGTTCACTTGTAGATATACTAAATGAAGAAAATGAAGAATTTAAGAATAATACAAAAACAATATATACAGTTTCTGTTAGAGTCGAAGTTGACAAATTAATAAAAGAAGTTGGTATTACTACAGAACCATTTAATTTATACATAAGTGGTATAGATACATATGGTTCAATTACAAAGGCATCAAGAAGTGATGTTAATATTGTTGCGACAATAAATCCAAAAACAAAACAAATACTTTTAACCTCAATTCCTAGGGATTATTATGTAAGATTACATGGAACAAGGGGTTATAAAGATAAATTAACTCATGCTGGTATATATGGAATTAATATGTCGCTTAAAACGGTTGAGGATCTTTTAGATATAGATATAAACTATTATGCAAAAATAAATTTTTCATCAGTTATAAAAGCAATAGAGGTACTAGGAGGAATAGATGTATATTCAAAATATGCTTTTAAGACGTGTGGATTTACTTATTCTGTTGGTACTGAACATATGAATGGATATAAAGCTTTAGCATTTGCTAGAGAAAGACATAAAGTTCCTGGTGGAGATAGAACAAGGGGAGAAAACCAAGAGGCAGTAATAGAAGCAATAATAAAAAAAGCATCGAATCCTAGCACACTAACAAAATACAATTTACTATTAAGTAAATTAAATGATTCATTTGAGACAAACATGAGTTCGAAAAACATCAAAAAACTAGCAAAAATGCAGTTAAATGATATGGCTTCATGGAATGTTGTTTCAGCAAATTTAAATGGTACAGATAGCCATAATTATACTTATTCATTGGGTAAACAAATGCTATACGTAATGGAACCAAAACAAGCATCAATAGATAATGCAAAAGCAATGATTGAAAAAGTAAAAAATGGAGAAATAATATCTGCACAATAAAATATTCTTTATAGAATATTTTTTTGTGATATAATGAAATTAAGGAGAAGGTTTATGAAAAAAGGGACTAATATTGCTCTGATAATAGCAGCAGGTAAAGGTACTAGAATGGAGAAAAACATACCTAAGCAATTTATTAAAATAAAAAATAAACCGATAATAATATATACATTAGAGTGCTTTCAAAACCATCCAGATATTGATGATATAGTTGTGGTTTGTTTAAATGGTTGGGAAAATGTTTTAGAAAAGTATGCAAAAAAATTTAAAATAACCAAACTAAAATATATAGTAATTGGTGGAGAAACAAGATTTCAATCTTTAATATATGGTGTGAAAAAAGCACAAGAAATTGACAAGAATAGCATTATAATTTCTCATGATGGTGTGAGACCATTTGTATCCCAAAAAATTATAACTAGTAGTTTAGAAAAAATAAAGTCATATGATGCCACAACGGTGTCAATACCAGCAATAGACACTATGGTTATTGTTAAAAATGATATTGAAACTAAAATACTTAATAGGGAATATTTATATTCCGATCAGGGGCCACAGACTTTTAGAGTCAAAGAGTTTTTTAAAATTTTAGATAATGATAATTATACTACAGTTGGAGAATTATATGTTAAAAAAGGCTTAAAAGTTGGGGTAATTGAAGGAGACAGATATAATTTTAAAGTAACTCATAGTATAGATTTAGAGTTTGCTGAATTTTTAGTAAAAAAAGGTTTAAAGTAGAAAAATAGAAATTAAAAATATTCTTTATAGAATATTTTTTTTGTGATATAATATTTATATAATAAAGGAGGAAAGAAAGATGACAGTGTTATACATAATAATAGGTGTAGTAGTAGTGCTTATACTATACGTTTTAGTTACTTACAATAGATTTGTAGTGCTAAAAAATTCAGTCAAGGAAGCATTTTCTACAATGGATGTATACTTAAAGAAAAGATGGGATTTAATTCCAAATATATTAGAAAGTGTTAAAGGCTATATGACACATGAAAGAGAGACTTTAGAAAGTATTGTAAGTCTTAGAAGTGGTTCATATGATAATATGACACCAGAAGATAAGATTGATGCTAATGATCAATTATCTAAAGGATTATCAAAACTTTTTGCACTAGCAGAGAATTATCCAGATCTAAAGGCAAATCAAAATTTTATGGATTTAAATAACCAATTATCATTAGTAGAAGAAGATATTGCAAATGCTAGAAAATATTATAATGCAGTTGCTAAAAACATGAATAATGCAATAATGGTATTTCCATCAAATATAATAGCAAATATGTTTGGGTATAAAGAAGAAAAAATGTTTGAAGTTCAAGAGGCTGAAAGAGAAGCTGTAAAGGTGAAGTTCTAATGAAGAAAATAGTTGTTTTATTAATATTATTTTTAATTCCAACAACTATTTTTGCATATGTAGATGGTTATGAAATAAGTAAATATCATGTAAAAATAGATGTTAAAGAAAACAATGTATTAAATATTAGAGAAGAAATCACAGCAGATTTTGAGCCATATGCTTATAAGCATGGAATATATAGAAAAATACCAATAATTAACGAAGTAGAAAGAGCAGATGGCTCTAGTTACTTTAATCGTGTAAGAATAAGCAATATTAAAATAAATAATAACCATGAGGATAGTTATGAAAATAATTATTTAGTAATGAAAATAGGTAGTGCCAGTACAACAGTATCTGGAGAAGTAAAATATATAATATCCTATTCTTATAATTTAGGTGACGATAGAACTAAAAAATTTGACGAGTTTTATTTTGATATTATTGGTACAGAGTGGGATACAACAATATCTAATGTATCATTTGAAATAAATATGCCAAAATCATTTGATAAATCTAAATTAGGATTT
>ENA-UOWO01005041-UOWO01005041.1-activated-sludge-metagenome-genome-assembly--contig:-NODE-5041-length-14211-cov-10.921235_pt1 | contig 14211 bp, 8 predicted proteins | sample MGYA00238148_ERZ761564 | MGnify/ENA primary metagenome ERZ761564 (study PRJEB28885, sample SAMN05720194) | activated sludge metagenome | isolation source: Anaerobic digester | place: USA...
GTCAGCTACAACCGCACCACCGCCTCTTACGAGTGGGATAATTTCAACTATACCCCGCCGGTTGTGAATGTCAGCGCCGTCCCCCGCATCACCTTCAAGGCGCGCGCCAGCCTCGCTTGCGAACTGGTCTTCAAGACGATCTACGGCGACGACAGCGACAACTGGCTGGTCTTGCAGCTGCCGGCGGATAACAGCTGGCATGACTATGCCTTCACCTTGACTCCGGGCACCAACACCCTGCTCACCCGGATCTATCTCTACCTCGATGGCGGCACAACCCAGCCCAAAGCGGGCGTAGTCTATTTAGACGATCTCTGCATCGGCGATGCGGCGGGTGCTGCGGCCGCCGATGGCTCCGCCCTCGCTGCGGCCCTGGAAGCCGCGGCCGCCCTTCATGACGGCGCCGTCGAGGGTGCGGGAGAAGGCGAGTACCCCGCCGGCGCCAGGAGCACCCTGCAGGCGGCCATTGCCGCCGCACAGGCCGTCGCTGGCAGCGTGGACGCCAGCCAGGCCGAAATCGACCAGGCTGAATGGGATCTCCTCGACGCCTGCGTCGACCTGGAAAAACGGGCCAACATCCCCAATCCCGGTCTGATCGATCCCCTGGCCACATCCGGGACCAAGTATCTCTACATGAATCTGGAACAGGGCTCCGGCCAAAGGCTCTTGTTCGGCATGCACGACGCCACCGGCTATGGCGTGGGCTGGAAGGGCGATGACGACCGCTCCGATATCCGCGATGTCTGCGGCGACTATCCCGCTCTGTACAGCTGGGACATGAATACCGTCGATCGCAGCACGCCCCAGGAGATAGCGCGTTTCACCTATCGCATTAAATCGGCCTTCGCCCGCGGCGGGGTCAACACCCTTTGCTGGCACCAGTACGATCCCCTGGGGCGCAGCTTTTACGGCAGCAAGGTCAGCGATAATGTGGTCATCACCCTGCTCCCAGGCGGCGCCTGGCACGACTTTTATAAAAAGCGCCTGGCGCGCATCGCCCGCTTTCTCAAGGGGCTGCGCAGTGAGGACGGCCACTCCATTCCGATCATTTTCCGCCCCTACCATGAGCACGACAGCGGCGCCTTCTGGTGGGGCACCAACAACTGCACGGCCGACGAGTACAACCAGATCTGGCAGTACACCGTCACCTGTCTGCGTGATTCGCTCAATGTCCACAACCTGATCTATGTGATTTCGCCGATCAGCTTCAATACCCGCAACAGCTATCTCAAGATCTATCCGGGCGACGATTATGTCGACATCCTCGGGATGGATTTCTACTACTGGTACCCCCTGGCCGACCGGCAGAAGAGCTTCTTCAACAGCCTGCACATTCCCGCCCAGCTGGCTCTGGAACGCGGCAAGGTGTCCGCCCTCACCGAGGTCGGGCTGGATACCCTGCTCGAGCCCTCCTGGTTCAACAGCTACCTGCTGCCGCCCTTCAAAAGCGACAGCCTGGCGATGAGGATGGCCTATGCAGCGGTCTGGCGCAACGAATCGGTGCACCACCATTTTGCGCCCTATCCTGGGCACCCCAGTGTGCCCGGATTTCTCGAATTCTACAACGATCCCTACACTGCCTTCGAGCGGGATCTGCCGCCGATGTACAGCCGTCCCGGCTCGGACCAGACGCCGCCCCTCTTCACACTGACTCCGGACACCTCATTCAACGCCACCGATACCCTTTTTTCACTCTATTTCGAGACCGATGAGCGCGCTCATCTCGCTTACGGCTTTTCCGATCTCCCCTATGCCTTGATGTCCGGGGCCTTTCTCTCCGGCCAGGGGGGATTCAAGCACAGCACAACCCTGGCGCTGCGGCAGGGGGAGAAACGCACCGTTTTCATCCGCGCCATCGACATCAGCGGCAACGAGACCCCGCAGCCCTTCCGCATGACCGTCAGGGTAGATACCCTGCAGCGGCGCATTCCCTGGTACGACGAGCGCTATCCAGCCGGTGGTTGGAAGAGCGGCGCAGCCCCTCTGGGCTATGGCGCTGCAGCGGGAAATGTCACTGTCACAGCGGCCGCCAAAAGCCTCTACTGCGTCACACGTTTTAACCTGCCGCAGCCTGTGTCGCAGCTTGGCCTGCTGCTCAAGTGTCACGACGGCGCCCTGGTGCGGATCAACGGCCGCGAGCTGCTGCGCTACAATCTGCCCGAAGGAGAGATCAGCCACGAGACGCCGGCCGCGAGCGCGGTCAAGACCAATCAGATCTATGTCTTTACGGCGGAAGACCTGCAGCTGCTTCGCGCCGGCGATAATCTGCTCTCGGTGGAACTCCATGCCGCAAATCTTGCCGTCGCCGACCTCTCCCTCGATGCCCGGCTCTTCGACGCGGCCGGGATCTATCTCAACCTGGGTGCAAACTGGCACTACTATGACGGGGGAGAGCCCCCCGCCTTCACCCTGGCCGATTATCTCAGCGACGTGCGGCTGCCGCCGGCGGCTCTGCCCCGCACTTTCGGCCTGGAGCAGAATTATCCCAATCCTTTCAATCCGGAGACCACGATCGCATTTACCCTTGCCAGTACTGGCCATACGCATCTGGAGGTCTACGATATCTCCGGCCGGCTGGTGGCGCGGCTGATCGACGGCCGCAGGGAGGCCGGACAGCACACAGCGGTTTTCAACGGCGCGGGGCTATCGAGCGGGATTTATCTCTACCGTCTGATTGCAGAAGGAAAACACGAGGTGAAGCGCATGCTGCTGCTGCGCTGAGCGGCTGAGCAGCGCATAAAAAAAGCCCGGCTGGTTATCCCCAGTCCGGGCTTTTTTTATGCAGAAACCGTTATCATTTCCTGCGTTCAGATGCGGGCTTGAATTTCAGGACATAGAAGGTGCCGATGGCCAGCAGCAGGAGGCCCCACCAGAGATCGGTATGCAGCTGCCACAGGGCGACTCTCTCCGCGGCCGGTGGCGGGGAGAGCCAGTTCAGGATCCCGGTCCCTGTGATCAGCACACCGTAGATCAGGACGATCGCGCCGATGAAGAACCAGATGGGGATCTGTTGTTCTTTTTGTTCCATGATCACCTCACCAGAATAGAAGGTTGATCGCGACGAATGCCGCGAAAACGACGCCCGCCCACAACAGCGGCTTCTGATACCACGCGCCAGCTTCTTCCCTGGGCAGGGGCGTCAGCCCCATCACCAGATTCTTGAGCTCGGCATCGGGCTTGGGTTTGGTGAAGAGGCTGACCACGATAGTGACCAGCAGGCAGACCACCAGCGACCACCAGGCGCTGTACATGTTGACCGCCATCGGCTTGGCCTTTTCAGAGCGGGCGATCACCTTGACATGGTCCGGATTGAAGGCCGCCGGATCGAATCGGCGGGAGATGAAGGTGGAACGGACTTTAACGCCCGGGCTGATGCGCGCCGGAACGGCGGCGACGCCAAATTTATGCTGCTCCCGCGTATTGGCCACCACCACTTCGGGGGCCAGAATCTGGATGGGAGCGGCGGTTTTGCGCAGCGGTGCGACTTCGCGCATGTAGAGGGGCTGCTCCTGGACGGTGAATTCACCGCCCCGCTCATGGCCGTAAAGGGGCACATTGACCAGATCGAGGGTGCCGCTCTCGATGCTGATATAGGAGATGGCTCCCGGTCTGGCCGTATCGCCCCGGGTGAGGAGCACCTCGGCCCCGCGGCTGAGCGTCGCCTTGGGCTGGGGCTGATAGCCGTGCGGGAAAGTGTGAACGAAAGCCCACATGCTGATGGAAAAAAGGATGGCGATGAGAAAGCCCCAAAAGCCGCCCGCGGGCGTCGCCCGTTTCCACAGCATGCCGAGGATCACCGTGCCGAAAAGAGGCACGATGAAGAAAAAGACCAGTACTTGCAGATATTCGAGAATGTTGGAGAAGAAAAAGAGCGTGTAGGCGGTGGCGATCGAGAGCAGCACGCCGATCACCGAGCTCCAGCGGCCCATATGGAGATAGTGACGGTCGCTGCCCTTTTTGTTTATGAGCGGTTTGTAGACATCGTGCGTCCAGACCGTCGCGAAGGCGCTGACATTGCCGGCCATGCCGGACATAAAGCCGGCGATCATGGCCGTCACCCCCAGGCCGAGGAGCCCCGGGCCGAGATATTTCCCCATCAGCAGCGGCAGGACGTCGTTGAAGGTGTTGTGGGTGATGCCGGCGCGCGGGTCGCTCTCGGGCACCAGCACCATCGGTGAGCCGTCCGAATTCATCAACACCGCCAGCCCGAGCAGGCCGGGGATGGTGACGATCAGGGGCACCATCATCTTCAGCGCCGCCCCGATGATGGTGCCGTTCTGGGCGGAGCGCAGGTCCTTGGCGACGATGACGCGCTGCACCTGGAGAAAATCGGTGCACCAGTAGCCGAAAGCGACGGCGATCCCCTGGCCGAAGAACATGCCGAACCAGTCGATCCCCATCGGATTGCTGCCAAAGGAGCCGAGGTTCTGCCACAGACTGGTGAAATCGGCGTTCTGCACCGCCGGATGGATCACCGCGACATTGCGCTGCACCGCCTCCATCATCTTGCCCCAGCCGCCGGCGTGGATGATGCCGAGGATCGGGATGAGCAGCGAGCCCAACCAGATCAGGAAGAACTGCAGCACCTCGTTAAAGACCGCCGAGAGCAGTCCGCCCAGGGTGACATAGACCGCCACCGTGAGGGAGGCCACCCAGATACTGATGTTCATGTCCCAGCCGAGGAGCAGATTGAGGATCTTGGCCATCGCGAACATGCTGGCGCCGCTCACGGCGATGGTCATGAATGAAAAGGAGATGCCCGCGACGGAGCGGGAGCCCTCGCCGTAACGCAGCTGCAGATAGCCCGGCACCGAGTGGGTGCGGGAGATGTAGTAAAAGGGCATCATCACGATGGCGAGGAAGAGGATGGCCGGGATGGCGCCGATGAGGTAGCCGTGGGCGCCGAGCATGCCGTACTGGTAGGCCATGGCACTCCAGCCCATGGTCTCCAGGGAGCTGAGGTTGGCGGAGATGAAGCTCAGCCCGGCGATCCAGGCGGTCATCTTGCGGCCGGCCATGAAAAAGTCGTCGCCGGTGCTGGCGAACTTTTTGAGATAAAAGCCGATGGCGAGGACGAAGATGAAATAGATGACGATGATGAGCAGATCGACCGGCTTGAGATGGAGCATGCTCGAGGAACCGGCTGTGGCGGCGAGAAGGGAGAGAAAAGCCATAGGCGCTCTTTCGGTTGATGAGATGCGGCCCGCAGAGAGACGGCATGGGCCTGCCGCTTCCCGGGTGGAACGGGCGACGATCTTTAATTCGCGCTGTAAATGTAACCATTGACGGAGACAGAAAAAAGGTTTTTTTGTCTTCGCTGCATGATTTATTGCTTGATAAAAAGCGCCTTCGGTCCTATATTGCTGCAGGGGGACAAACCGGAGAGAGACGGGAGGGCATACCATGCACAACACAACCCGACGTGATTTCATCATTAAAAGCGCGCAGGGAGGACTCGGCGCCGGCCTGCTCGCCTCCGCCGGCGGCATCATCCAGGGCTGCCGGCACCGCCACTTCGATCTGCTCATCGTCAATGCGAGCATTTATGACGGCAGCGGAAGCGCGGCCCGGCGCGGGGATATCGGCATTCGCGGCGACCGCATCGCCGCCATCGGCCGCCTGCAGCGGGAGGGAGGCGCCATGGTCATCGACGCCCAGGGCCTTGCGGTCACTCCCGGTTTTGTCGATGTCCACACCCATACCGACCTGCAGCTTCTGGCTGAACCCAAAGCCGAGAGCAAGATCCGCCAGGGAGTGACCCTGGAGATCGGCGGCAACTGCGGGGACTCGGTTTTTCCCCTCTCCGCGGCCGGGGCCGAGGAGGTGCAGGAGGAGTGGCGCCGGGAATATGGAATACAAGCCCGCTGGAGCGATCTGGCCGGCTTTTATGCGGCCATCTCAGAGAAGGGGATCGCCCTCAATTATGCGACCCTGATCGGCCACAGCACCATCCGCACAGCCGTGCTGGGGGGCGAGAACCGTCCGCCCACCGCCGCCGAACTCGAGGCGATGAAAGGTTATCTGCAGGGCGCCCTTGAGCAGGGGGCCCTGGGGCTCTCCACAGGACTCGAATACACGCCCGGGGCTTTCGCCACTACCGAGGAGATCATCGCGTTGTGCCAAGTGGTCGCCCGCCACAGCGGTGTTTACGCCACCCATATGCGCAACGAGGACCTCTTCGTCGAGGAGGCCCTGGATGAAACCCTGCGTATCGGCCGCGCTTCCGGTGTGAGCGTGCAGGTCTCCCATTTCAAGGCCTGCCAGCAGCGCAACTGGCACAAGACCCCGAAACTGCTGGCGGCGGTCGAGGCCGCCCGCCGGGAGGGGCTCAATGTGCACGCCGACCGCTATCCCTATACCGCCTACGCCACTTCGCTGAAAATGCTCTTTCCCCTGTGGGCGCGCGAGGGGGGAAATGCGGCTTTCGTCGAGCGCCTCAGGAATCACAAGCGCTTTGCAGAGATGGCTGGATTTGTGCGGGACAAGATCGCCGCGACCGGATCGTGGGCCTCGATTATGATCACCCAGGCCTACCTCTCGGGGAGGCGGGACTATCAGGGCAGGAACGTCGAGGAACTGGCGGCCGCGGCCGGAGAGGATCCCCTCGATTTCACCCGCTGCCTCCTCATCGAAGAGGAGGGCCAGGTGGGGATGTGCGGATTCAGTATGAGCGAAGAGGACACCCGGGCGACCTTCGCCGCTCCCTACACCATGGTCGGCTCGGATGGCAACGCCATCTCCCCCTCAGGCCTTCTCGGCCGGGGCACGCCCCACCCACGCTATTACGGCACTTTTCCGCGTTATCTCGGCCACTATGTTCGTGAAAAGAAGACTCTGCCCCTGGCCGAGGCGGTCCGCCGCATCACCGCGCTGCCGTGTGAAAAGTTTGGCATCAGGGAAAGAGGGCTGCTCAGGGAGGGCTTTTTTGCCGATATCGTCATTTTTGATCCGGTGACGGTCATCGACCGGGCTACTTTTGTCGAGCCGCACCAGTTCCCCCTGGGCATCGATTGGGTCATCGTCAACGGCAAGATCGTTGTGGCGGGAGGGGAGCAGAACGAAAATCTGCCCGGCCGCATTCTGCGCGCGTAACCTGGGCATGAGGGTAGATGGTGCCGCTCAGAGGCAGATTTTTACGCGGCCCTGCATGGATTGTAGCCCGTATCGGGCTCAGGAGCGGGCGGGCCCCGTTTTCACTGCCGCTATCAACTTTTCCCCCTCCTGATCGAGAATCGCGCCGGTAAAATCGGCGGATTCCACGCCCCGGGCCTCGGCCAGGTTGCGGAGACGTGTGAGAATGGCCCCCCTGAAGATCGCTCCGCTCAGGTCGGCTCCGCCGAGATCGGCCTCGATGAGCACGGCGGAGGTGAGATCGGCGCCACGCAGGTCGGCGCCGCAGAGGGTGGCGCCGAATGGATTGGCCCCCTTGAGCGAGGCTCCCCGCAAATCAGCGCCGGTCAGATCGGCTTTCCAGAGGTTGGCTCCGCTCAGATCAGCCCCTGCCAGACCGGCATGGCTGAGGCTGGCGAAGGCGAGCCAGCTGCCCGAGAGATCGGCTCCACTGAGGTCTGCCCCACCGAGATCAGCCCTGCCGAGAGCGACGGCGTGCAGGTCGGCGGCGTGCAGATCGGTTCCGGCGAGATCAGCTTCAGTCAGGTAGGCCGGTCCTGCGCAGGCTCGGCCTCCGCTCTTCCTCTTCCATCCTGCATGCCCTGCGAGTATCACAGCCAGGGACACACCTTCGATCACGATATCTTGCGGATTTCTCAGTTTCATCGGCACTCATCCTTCAGAGGGGGGATGTGATTCCGCCGCCCCGGCCATAACCCGTTCCCGCCGCGCAGTGCTCAGGAGTATCTGATCCATTTCAACACCTCCGGGAGATTGGGCTTTTTGCCGTACATGAGAAGACCGACCCGGAAGATGCGGCCGGTGAGCCAGATCAGAGCAAAGATCGAGGCGATCATCAGCACCACGCTCAGCGCCACCTGCCACATCGGGGCGGCGCCGACGGAAATGCGCAGAAACATCAGCAGCGGCGTGAAGAAGGGGATCAGGGAGAGGATGACCGCCAGCGTGCTGTTGGGATTGTTGAGGATGAAAAACATGAACAGGAAGCCGAGCACAATCAGCATGGTCACCGGCCACTGCAGGCTCTGGGCATCGGCTTCATCGTTGACCAGGCTGCCGAGGGTGGCGTAGAGAGTGGCATAGATAAAATAGCCGAGCACAAAATAGACAAAGAAAGCGAGATAAACCGAAACAGAGACCGTGGGCAGCGGAATCTGGCCCGCTCCCGGAGCGAAATAGTTCATCATCACCATGCCATAGGCGGAAGCCAGCGCGATAAAGATCGCCCAGATGAGGAACTGCAGCAGTCCCGCCCCGCCAATCCCGATGATTTTACCCGCCATGAGCTGATCGGCGCGGGCCGAAGAGAGCACAACCTCCATCACGCGCGAGTTTTTGTCTTCATAGACCCCCCGCATGACAAACTGCCCGTAAAAAATCAGCGCCATGTAGAGGATGAGCATCATGGCGTAGGAGATCCAGAAAGCGACCATGCCGCTCTCCTCCTTGGTGCCGGTCTCGCTCACCTTGAAGGTCTTGAGGTCCATTCTTTGCGTCAATTTGCGCACCAACTCCCGGTCGAGGCCGCTTTCCGCCAGGCGCAGGTCCGATACCACGCTTGAGATGGAGCGCTCCAGGGTGGCATTGAATTCCATGTTGCTGATGTTCCTGGCATGAAGCTCAAACTGGCTGGTTTGAAAGATATCGGCCGGCAGGATGATCAGGCCGTTCAGTTTTTCCTCCTGCACCAGCGTGTTGAGTCTCGACGTCACCGCGGCCAGACTCTCCGGAGCGGCTGTGACGGTTTCGAAGGTGTAAAGCGGGATTTTTTGGTCATCCTGATAGTTTTCGTTCATGTAGATCTGATAGGCCGGGGCGACTCTGCCGGTGAGGTCCATGAGGGCCAGGGTCTTTTTCTCTCTGGCTCCGACTGATTGCATGGCGATCTGGATGCCCATGAGGACGACAAGCAGTACGGGCAGTGCCAGGGTGCCAATGATAAAACCTTTGGTTTTAACCCTGATGAGAAATTCGCGTTTGATCAGGACCCATGACTTATTCATGATTGCCTCCTGTGCCCGCGCCGCCTGTGACCACGTTGATAAAGATCTCGTTCAGGGAGGGCTCGGTGATGTCAAAGCTGCGCACGGTGACCTGGCTGATGGCCTGCGCCAGGAGGGCCTGGGCTGTGACCCCGTCAGCGGGCTGGATCTCGACGTACTGGCCGTAATCGTCATATCTGCTCACCAGCGCGCTATCCTTCAGGAAGCGGGCATCCCCCTCATAGCTGATGCGGCAGCGGTTGCGGCCGAACCGGCCCTTCACTTCGGCGAGGCTGCCCTGAAGAACGTTGCGGCCGTTGTTCATCAGACAAAGGGCGTCGCAGAGCTTCTCCGCCTGTTCCATCATGTGGGTCGAGAAGACGATCGTCGTGCCGTTTTTAACCAGTTCGAGCATGACGTCCTTGATCAGATTGGTGTTGACCGGGTCGAGGCCGCTGAAGGGCTCATCGAGGAAGACCAGTTTGGGCTCATGCAGAATCGTGGTGATGAATTGCACCTTCTGCTGCATGCCCTTGGAGAGTTCCTCGACTTTTTTATCGCGCCATCCTTTCAGTTCAAACCGCTCCAGCCACATATCCGCCAGCGGGACGGCTCGCCGGGGAGGGATGCCCTTGAGCTCGGCGAAGAATTTGATGATATCGATGATCACCATGCGCTTGAAGAGGCCGCGCTCCTCGGGTAGAAACCCCACCTGATCCGCGATCTCACGGCAGCTCGATTTGCCAAGAATTTCAATCGTCCCAGAGTCCGGCATCAGAATGCCGAGCAGCATGCGGATGGTCGTGGTCTTGCCGGCGCCGTTCGGGCCGAGCAGGCCAAAGATCTCCCCTTGCGGGATTTGCAGAGAGAGCTCCTCCACCGCCCGTACGGTGTCGAAGGATTTGCAGACCCTCGTGAGGGTGACAGCGTTGGTCACGGCAGCCTCCTGGTCAGTAACGAAGAAAAGTGCGATCTTGATAAAATATAGGGGATTATTCGCCGCAGTACAACAATAAAATGAGTCCTGCCCCCGTTTTTTGCAAGCGCCCCGTCGCACTCCCGCCGCCGGGCAAAATCTGTTAATTAGATTGATTTTTACACAGCGATTTGTTAACTTTTTGCGTTATTGAACGCTGGTTTTTTGAGAGGGAGTACATCATGAAATGGCAAGGCAGAACTGAAAGTCAAAATGTTGAAGATCGTCGCGGCACCACCTCACGCAGAGTGATCGGTGGAGGCATCGGCACTCTGGTCATCCTTCTGCTGGTATGGTTGCTGGGCGGCGACCCCATGCAGTTTCTTCAGGAAAATCCCGGAGTCTCGACTTCGGCGCCGGTTTCCACCGGAGAACGCTCCGCGGAGGAAGAACAGCTGGCCACCTTCGTCAAGGTGGTCCTGAAAGATACCGAAGATGTCTGGAACCGACTTTTTCAAAATGCTGGATCGCAGTACCGCATGCCCACCCTGGTGCTCTACACCGACCAGGTCCAGTCCGCCTGCGGCTATGGCTCGGCGGCCACAGGACCCTTCTACTGCCCCGGGGACGAAAAGGTTTATATTGATCTCGCCTTCTGCGAGGAGTTGCAAAATCAGTACGATGCCCCCGGCGATTTTGCCATCGCTTATGTCATCGCCCATGAGGTCGGCCACCATGTGCAGAACCTGCTCGGCATCACCGACCAGATGGCGGCCATGCAGGGGCGCGTCAGCGAGGAAGAATACAACCAGTACTCCGTCCGTCTTGAGCTGCAGGCCGACTTTTTTGCCGGCGTCTGGGCCCACCATGCCCAGAAGATGAACAATATTCTCGAGCCGGGCGACCTCGATGAGGCGATCAACGCGACCGCAGCGGTCGGCGATGACCGCATCATGCGCCGGACCCAGGGCTATGTCGTCCCCGACGCCTTCACCCATGGCACCTCGGAGCAGCGCCAGCGCTGGTTTAAAAAAGGCTGGGAGACCGGCGACCCCAACCAGGGCGACACCTTTTCGGCCAGGTCACTCTGATCGCTCTCTTTCGCCCGATATCAGCCGGTTCACAGCCGCCTGAAGGCTGACTGCTCCGGCGGATGATCGGGGGGAGAGGATCATTTTACTGCACAAGAGGGTATCGCACTATTCGGGAGAATGCAGATGAAGCGACTTACTGGCGGACTAGTATTCATGGCGGCATTACTTTACGCAGCGGCGGGCATGGCTTTCGAATTGCCGGCGGTTTTCGGGGATCACATGGTGCTGCAGCAGAAGCAGCGCGTCGCTTTTTGGGGTACGGCCCCGGCAGGCGAAAAGGTGACGCTCGCGGCCTCCTGGGGCGCCAGCAGCGCAGCGCTCGCTGATCAGAATGGCAAGTGGCGGGCCTACCTGAAGACCCCCGCGGCGGGAGGACCCTTCACCGTCACCGTGACCAGCCCGACCGGCACTAAAAAGTTCGAGGATGTCCTCATCGGCGAGGTCTGGATCTGCTCGGGCCAATCCAATATGGAAATGCCCCTCCGCGGATGGCCGCCGAACGATCCCATCGCCGATTCCGAAGCCGAGATCGCCGCCGCCAATCTGCCGCGGATGCGCCTCTTCACGGTCGAAAAAGCCATGGCCGCCGCACCCGCCAGCGACTGCCGCGGCCAATGGCAGCCCTGCACCCCGGAGACGGCGGCCTCCTTCAGCGCCACGGCCTTTTTCTTCGGCCGCACGCTGCTGAAAGAGCTGAATATCCCGATCGGCCTGATCCATACCAGCTGGGGAGGCACTCCCGCTGAGGCCTGGACCAGCGCCGGGTATCTCGCGACTCTGCCCCAGTACGCCAGGGCGCTTGAGCAGATCAAGACCAGCAGTGGCCAGCTCGAGGCCCGGGAGCGCTGGCTCCAGAACCATCCCGTTTTTCCCGTGCTCAAGACCGGCGAGGACCGCTGGGTCAACCTCGATTTCGACGACGATATGTGTCCCGCGCCCGGCTATGACGATTCGCGCTGGGGCCGAATGCAGTTGCCGGCCGCCTGGGAGTCCACTGAGGTCGGCCAGTTCGACGGCGCTGTCTGGTTCCGCAAAACGGTCGAACTCCCCGCGGATTGGGCGGGGGAGGAGCTCGTGCTCGAGCTGGGTCCGATCGATGACATGGACGTCACCTATTTCAACGGCGAGCGCGTTGGCGGCATGGAGCAGGACGGCCTCTGGCAAACCAATCGCATCTATGCCGTGCCGCCGCAGATGGTCCGGAGCGGCGCCAACCTGGTCGCAGTGCGCGTCCTCGATACCCAGGGGGGCGGCGGCATCTACGGGCGCCGGGAACAGCTCCGTCTCTATCCCCGCAGCAAACCGGAGCGTGCGATTGCGCTGGCCGGGGAGTGGCGTTACCTGCCCGTGGCGGAATACCGCAACTCCTCCTTTTACCAGTTCAATGTCGCCGAGGCCGATTTCTTCACCCGGCCCCGGGTGGAGGTGCAAATTTCGGCCAATACCCCCTCGTTTCTCTACAATGCGATGATCGCTCCGCTGGTGCCCTACACGCTGCGCGGCGCGATCTGGTATCAGGGGGAATCCAATTCCGGCCGGCCGCAGGAATATCAGGTTCTTTTTCCGCTCATGATCGAAAACTGGCGCCGGGCCTGGGGCGGAACGCCCTTCCCGTTTTACTATGTCCAGATCGCCCCGTACGACTATGGCGAGGCGACGCGTTCACAGGAGCTGCGCGAGGCGCAGATGTTCACCCTCCGCCACCCGAAGACCGGCATGGCTGTCACCATGGATATCGCCGCTCCCAGCATCCATCCTCCCAACAAGCAGGATGTCGGCAAACGGCTGGCGCTTTGGGCCCTGGATCGGGACTATGGACGCAAACAGGTCCATTCAGGTCCCATTTACCGGAAAATGAAGGTCAAGGGCGACCGGATCGAGCTCACTTTCGACCACACCGGCAGCGGACTCAAGGCCGCCGATGAGGGGCTCACCGGCTTTGAGATCGCCGGGGCCGACAGGAAATTTGTGCCCGCCACGGCGGTCATAGCAGGCAAGCGGTTGGTGGTCTCGAACCCGGCGGTTTCCAGGCCTGCCGCTGTTCGCTACGCCTGGAGCAACCTGGCCAGGGCGACCCTCTTCAATCTGGAGGGGCTGCCGGCCTCTTCTTTCCGCACTGACGACTGGCAATGAGCAGAGCACCGTTCCCGCCTGAACCAGGCGGGAACGGGTTCCTTCCGCTTTTGCCACCTGCTGATTCTCTGCAGACGGCATCCCCGCCCTACATCCTCCTCTTTTTGCTTGACATTTACTTGAAAAATATGTATCCTTAAATCGGTTCAATTAAAATTGAACAGAGTCCTTTTTTCCACTGACGTGACAATTCCGTTTTCGCTGTCGAATAAAACAAGGAAGAGCGCCATGCCGAAAATCTATTTTCCTGAAGTCAAAGGCCCCATCCCCTTTGAGGGCAAGGGCTCCAAAAATCCCCTCGCTTTCAAGTATTACAATAAAGAGCAGAAGGTTGGCGGCAAGAGCATGGCCGACCATCTGCGCTTCGCCGTGGCCTACTGGCATACCATGATGGCCGATGGCACTGACATGTTCGGCGGACCGAGCTATGACCGCGCCTGGCATGCTCCCAGTGATCCCATCGACCGCGCCAAGGCGACCATGGATGCCGCCTTTGAATTTTTCACCAAACTGGGCGTTGATTACTACTGCTTCCATGACCGCGATATCGCCCCGGCGGGCGGCACTTTTGCCGAGTCCTGCAAGAATCTCGATATCATGGTCAAATACGCCAAAGATCTGCAAAAACAGACCGGCGTGAAACTCCTCTGGGGTACGGCCAATCTTTTCGGCCATCGCATTTTCACCGCCGGCGCCTCAACCAATCCGGATGCCCATGTCTTTGCCCTGGCCGCCGCTCAGGTTAAAAATGCCATGGATGCCACCCTCGAACTCGGCGGCGAGAACTATGTCTTCTGGGGCGGCCGTGAAGGCTACGAATCCCTGCTCAACACCGATCTGAAGCACGAGCAGGAGCAGTTGGCGCGTTTTTTCCATATGGCGGTCGATTACGCCAGGGCGATCGGCTTCAAGGGCCAGTTCCTCATCGAGCCCAAACCCTGCGAGCCGACCAAAC